>Ga0209629_10003317_pt1 | contig 11475 bp, 12 predicted proteins | sample TergutCu122P5_FD_187286 | JGI IMG/M metagenome (GOLD analysis project Ga0209629, IMG submission 187286) | Cubitermes ugandensis P5 segment gut microbial communities from Kakamega Forest, Kenya - Cu122 P5 (SPAdes) (version 2) | ecosystem: Host-associated > Arthropoda: Insects > Digestive system...
GCCCGGCGGCGTTCTCGGACACGCCGCCGTAGCGCTGCTACGACGGCGGTCCTGCGGCCTTGTCGGACGCCCGCTCCGCCTGCTCATCCCACCAATTTAGACGCGACAGACCACTAGGGGCGGGGGAACGGTGGTGAAGGCGGCGGAGGGGGAACGGTCGTCAGATCCGCTGGGCGCGCTGGTGGACGCGATTGGTGATGTCGCTGATCGTCGAGAAGACTCCTCTGTCCTTGGCGATCAGGTCGCGGATCTTGCGGCAGGCGTGGATCACGGTGGTGTGGTCGCGGTCGAACTCCTGGCCGATCTTGGGGAGGCTGAGATCGGTCAGGTCGCGGCAGAGATACATGGCGATCTGGCGGGCCAAGGCGAGGTTGGCCGAGCGTCCGGGGCTGCGCAGTTCTTCCACGCTGATGCCGAAATGATCGGCGGTCTCAGCCATGATCATGGCGGCGGTGATCGGCTTGGTCATCGTGTCCGCGATCAGGTCCTTGAGCACGATCTCGGCCACGTCGCGCGTGATCTCTTGTCGGTTGAGCGAGGCGAAAGCGGTCAGGCGGATCAGGGCGCCTTCCAATTCCCGGATGTTCGTCTGAATTTTCGAGGCGATCAGCTCGAGGACTTCCGGCGGCACGTTGAGCCGTTCGACCGACGCCTTCTTGCGCAGGATGGCGATCCGCGTCTCCAGGTCGGCCGGCTGGATGTCGACCAGCAGGCCCCACTCGAAGCGGGAGCGCAGCCTCGGCTCCAGGGCTTCCAACAGTTTCGGCGGCCTGTCCGAGGTCATGACGATCTGCTTGCCGGCGTTGTGCAAGGTGTTGAAGGTGTGGAAGAACTCCTCCTGCGTCCCGATCTTCGCCTCCAAGAACTGGATGTCGTCGATCAAGAGGACGTCGACCTCGCGGTAGGTGCGGCGGAAACCCGACGTCCGGTTCTCCGAGATGGCGTTGATGAAGTCGTTGGTCAACTCTTCGGTCGAGACGTACCGGATTCGGAGGTGCTCGGAGTGGGTCGCGATGTAATTGCCGATCGCGTGGAGGAGGTGGGTCTTGCCCAGGCCGGAGTCCCCGTAGACGAGGAGGGGGTTGTAGGCGCGGCCCGGTCCCTGTTCGACGGCGCCCTCGGCGACGGCGACAGACGCGGCGTGGGCGAAGCGGTTGCTCGGGCCGATGACGAAGCTGTCGAACGTGTACTTGGCATTGAGGGAGTCGTTGGGGTGGGGCTGAGGGGGGCTGTCGAGGGAATGGGGCACCGGTCGCGGGGGTGGGGCGGGGGGCGGCGAGTCCACGGGCATCGGGTCGACGGGCCGAAACGGCGGTTCGTATTCGTAGATCGAGGGGTCGAGCGTGACGTGGAGACGGATGACCTGGCCGACCTGCTGGGCGGCCTCCTCGATGCGTTCGCGCAGGCGGTTCTGCAGTCGCTCCCGCGTGAACTCGTTGGGGGCGGCCAGGCGGAAGTGCCCGTCGGTCAGGTCCAAGGGTTGGCAGGTCGTCAACAGGGCGCGGGTCGGACCGTCGAGCCGACCGAGGAGAGCGTCCCAGAAGACCGCCAGCGATCCCGAGGAGGATTCAGTCACATCGCTCCTTCCGCCTGCGCGAAGACTGCGTTTCGCACACGTTGTCCACATAGATATCCACACGATGTGGAAATAACACTAGTGGGGGCTCTGCCTGCGGTCGTCGAGAGCCAATAGCGTCACGCTAGTCGTGGGCGCCGACGCGACGCAAACCGGGGTGGGTCAATCGACGATCTGTCGGCGTGTCGACTGGACAAGCCGACGAAGGTCTGGCATGGACGGGGTCCCGCCGGGCGCCCACTGCCGCAGACGTCCGTCAGCGCCGAGAGCTTGCCCGAGTCCCCTGCCTGGCGTATCGTTAGGCTTTCGTTGGCCGTGTTCGGCGGTCTTTCCCCTGTTGGCGCTCCAACAGGATTGTTCGATCCATCAGAGACGACTTACGAGGAGCTCGAGCATGAGCAAGCGCACTTTCCAGCCGAGCAATCGGCGCCGGAGCCGGACCCATGGCTTCCGCGCCCGCATGCGGACCCGCGCCGGTCGTGCCATCGTGTCCGCCCGCCGGCGCAAGGGCCGCGCGGAACTGACCGCCTGACCCGACATGTTGCCGGCACCCGCCCGGCTGCGCCGCCGGGCCGAGTTCGCCGCCACGACGAGAGGCCGGCGGACCGGGCGGCCCAGTCTCGTCCTCCATGTCCGGCCGACGGGCCAGCCGGCCCGGGCCGGTTTCATCGTGTCCAAAGCCGTCGGCGGCGCTGTCGTCCGCAACCGCACCAAGAGGCGGCTGCGTCATCTCGTGGCGCCGCGGCTGGGACAGTTGAGGGCCGACGTCGTGATCCGGGCCCTGCCGCCGGCGGCGGCCCAGCCGGACCGGCTGGCGCGCGATTTCGAGTCGGCCTGGGAGTGGGCGGTCGGCCTGACGGCCCAGACGGGGCCGGCATGAGACATCTGCTCATCGGGTTCGTCAAAGCGTGGCGGGCGGTGGTGTCACCGAGTTATGGCAACGTCTGCAAGTTCTACCCGACGTGTTCGGCCTACGGCCTGGAGGCGCTCGAAGTCCACGGGGCGCTCAAGGGGAGCTGGTTGGCCGCCCGGCGGCTGGCGCGCTGCCACCCGTGGTCGAAGGGCGGCTACGACCCCGTGCCGGGGACGGCCAAGGCGGCGGCTTGGGCGGTCGAGTTGGCGGAATTGAAGGAGGCGCGGTCCCGCGAGGCGGGTCCGGCCAGCGATCGTGGGACAGCGCCGGTCGGCGAGTCAGGGAAGGCAAGGCGATGATCCTGCTCGGCATCGGCGACTGGTTCTCGGCGCTCTTACAGCCGATCCGCGTCGGCATCTCATACGTTCTGATCTGGGCCTACGAACTGTGGTCGAAGATCACGGGCACGGGCGCGGCCGGCCCGACCTGGACGCTGGCGATCGTCAGCCTGACCGTCCTGGTGCGCGTGCTCTTGATCCCGTTGTTCGTCCGCCAGATCAACTCGACCCGCCGGATGCAGCTGATCCAGCCCAAGATGAAGGAGCTGCAGGACAAGTACGGCGCCGACCGGGAGCGGCTGGGCGTCGAGACGCAGAAGCTGATGCGCCAAGAGGGGGTCAACCCAGCGTCGTCGTGCCTGCCGCTGCTGCTCCAGATGCCGATCTTCTTCGCGCTCTACCAAGTGCTGGCGGCGGCCTCGAGGACGGACTGCGCCGAGTTCCCCGAGCACTGCGCCCGGGCCAACGTGCTGCGGCCCTACGTCGGCTGGATCTCCGAGTCGCAATTCCTGGGGGCCCGGCTGGCCGGCAAGCTGCTGCCCTTCACGCCGTGGGGCATGACGCAGACGCTGTCGCTGGTCCTCATCGTGATCATGACCGCCCTGTTCTTCGTCACGCAGAAGCAGTTGATGAGTAAGAACATGACGCCCCAGGCGCTGGAAGGGCCGATGGCCCAGTCGCAGAAGATGATGCTGTACATCTTCCCGTTCATGTACCTGTTCATGGGCCTCTTCATCCAGATCGGCGTCCTCCTCTATTGGGTGACGTCGAATCTGTGGACGTTGGGCCAGCAGTGGCTGTTGATCCGCAACAACCCGACCCCGGGGACCCCGGCCTACATCGACTGGGAAGAGCGGATGATCGCCCAGGGCAAGGATCCGAAGAAGCTGGAGGAGGAGCGGCAGAAGAAGCTGTCGCAGCGCCCCCAGGAGGCCAAGACCGCGACCAGCAAGTCCGGCGTCCAGCGCCAGACCGTGACCCCGCCGCCCGCCGGCGGCGGGTCGAACCGGCCCGGTGCGACGAGGCGTTCCGGCGGGTTCCAGGTACCGTCCAGGTCGAAGGCGGCGGCGGGGTCGGACGGATCGGCGGAGTCGGACGGCGAGACCGGGCCGGCTGGCCCCGAACCGAGCGGGCAGCGCATCCAGGTGCAGCGCCAACAGCCGAAGAAGCAAAGCCGGGCCCAGCGCAAAGGCCCGCCCGCCAAGAGGTAGTTTTCTCGGTCGTCTCTCCCGACGGCCACGACAATGAGGAGCCCACATGACAGATCAGGCAGAGACCGGCAAGACCGTTGTCGAAGTGGCCGCCGACGACGTGATCGACGACCCCGTCGAGGAGGAGAGCGAGGTCGCCGCCGACTACCTGGAGGAGTTGCTCGACATCGCCGACGTCGACGGCGACATCGACACCTATGTCGAGGCCGGTCGGGCCCACGTCTCGATCTCGGGCCACGACGAGCGGCTAGTCGGCCGCAACGGCGCGGTCTTGGAGGCCCTGCAGGAACTGGCCCGGCTCGCCGTCATGGCCCAGACCGGCCGGCGCTCGCGCCTCATGGTCGACATCGCGGGCTACCGCGAGCGGCGCCGCCAAGAACTCCGGGGCATCGCCGCCGCCGCCATCGCCGAGGCCAACGAGTCCGGCGGGCCGGTGGCGCTGGCGCCGATGAACCCGTTCGAGCGCAAGATCATCCACGACGCGGTGGCCACCGCCGGGCTGTTCAGCGAGTCCGAGGGCGAAGAGCCCAAGCGCCACGTTGTCGTCACCCAGAAATAGCGGGCCCGGCCCGGGCCGTTCCAGCCGCCCGGGCGGGGACAACGCGATCACGCGACCGCCCGGGTCGCCGTCGGGCGCGCCCTGCGGTCCCGGGTCGGAGCGCGCCGGGCAGGCCGACGGGGACAACGCGATCGCGCGGTCGCCCGGGTCGCCGTCGGGCGACGGCGGCGGGCCGCAGGCCGAGGCCCTCTTCGGCCCACGGGCGGAGCAGGCCCGGCGCTACGCCGACCTCCTCGCCACGACGGGCGTCGCGCGTGGCCTGATCGGGCCCGCCGAGGCCAACCGCGTCTGGTCGCGCCACCTCTTCAACTCGGCCGCCGCGGCCAGTCTCATCGGCCCCGGGGCCAGCCTGCTCGACGTCGGCTCCGGCGCCGGGCTGCCGGGCCTGCCGCTGGCGCTGGCCCGGCCGGACCTGGCCGTGGTCCTGCTCGAGCCCATGTTGCGCCGTGTCCAGTTCCTGGAGGAGGCCGTGGCGATTCTCGGCCTGACCGGCCAGGTGACCGTGGTCCGGGGCAGGGCCGAAGAGGCCGAGCTGACGGCGGACGTCGTGGTGGCGCGGGCGGTGGCGCCGCTGGACAGACTTGTGGCGTGGACCCGCCCGCTGTTCCCCACCGGCGAGCTGTTGGCCTGGAAGGGCGACAAAGCCGAGGTCGAGGTGGCGGCGGCGTCCCCGGCGCTGGCCCGCTGGGGCCTGAGGGCCGAGATCGTGCGGCTCGGGGGCGCCACGCTGGTGCGGGTGAGCCGCCCAGGGGACCGCGCTCGCCCCCGTGGTGGGGGAAAAGGCGGCGAGAGAGGCGAGGCGGGAGGTTGGCGGGGAGTCGTCCCCCCCTCCTTTTCGGACGAGCGGGACTGGGAGCGGGCGGTGAGCGTGATCGGCGTCGCGATGGGCGGGTGTGGCTCACGGCCCTGGCCGGGCAGGAGTGGCGGGCGGTGAGCGGGATCGGCGTCGGCGGGATGGGCGGCGGCCGGGGGGCGGCCAGCCGCGTCGGCGTCCGTGACGAGGCGCTGCAGCGGGCCATCAACGCCGCCTCGCCGAAGATCCCCGGCCTCGGGCGGCGGGTCGCGGCCGTCTTCCGGCCCTACCGCTGGCCCATCGTCGGGACGGTCGTCATGGTCTTGGGCACCGCCGCGCTGTCCGTCTTCCCGCCGCTGTTGACCCAGCGGGTGTTCGACGAGGGCCTCTTCCCCCCGTCCGGCGGCGTCCACCTGACCCGGCTGGTCGAGCTGTTGGCCCTGATGGTCTTCCTGCTCGTGGCGACGAACCTGATCGGTATCTACCAGACGTACCTGACGGCCAAGGTCGGCAACCGCGTGATGGGCGATCTGCGGGTCAAGCTCTTCGACCACCTCCAGGCCATGGAGCTGGCCTTCTTCACGCGGACCAAGACCGGCGTCATCCAGTCCCGCCTGGCCAACGACGTGGGCGGCGTGGCCAACGTCTTGACCAACACGGTCAGCTCCGTCATCGGCAACACCGTCACGGTCATCGCCTCCTTCGTCACGATGGTCATCCTCAGTTGGCAGCTGACGGCGGTGGCGCTGGTCTTGATGCCGGTGGTGGTGCTGGTGCAACGCCGGGTCGGCCAGGTGCGGGCCCGGATCGCCACCGAGACCCAGGAATCGCTCTCCGAGATGACCTCGATCACGCAGGAAGCGTTGGGCGTCTCCGGCATCCTGCTGGCCAAGAGCTTCGGCCGGGGCGCCGACGAGTCGCGCCGCTACGCCGACGAGAACACCCACCAGGTCGCCCTCCAGGTCCGGCAGCGGATGACCGGCCAGTGGTTCTTCGCCGGCGTCCAGGTCTTCGTCTCGATCCTGCCGGCGCTGATCTACCTGCTGGCCGGCTGGCTCATCCTGGGAGGCCGCGCCAGCATCACCGCCGGCACGCTGGTCGCCTTCACCGCCGTCCAATCGCGCCTGCTCATGCCGCTGATGGGCCTGTTGCGCTTAGCACTCGACCTGCAGACCTCGTCCGCCCTGTTCGCCCGCATCTTCGAGTACCTCGACCTGCGCCCGGCGATCACGGACTCCCCCGGCGCCCACCCCGTGAACGGCGCCCGCCTCGGGGCGATCGAGTTCGACCACGTGACGTTCCGCTACCCGGACGCCGACGCGGCCGAGCGCCCGACCGTCGACGACGTCAGTTTCACGGTCGCGCCGGGCGAGTTCGTGGCCTTCGTCGGCCCGTCCGGCTCGGGCAAGACGACCATCGGCTACCTGCTCTGCCGCTTCCACGAGGTCAGCGCCGGCGCGGTGCGCTTCGCCGGCGACGACGTCCGGGACCTGACCCAGGAGTCGCTGGTCGGCCACATCGGCATCGTCAGCCAGCAGACCTACCTCTTCCATGACACCATCGCCGCCAACCTCCGCTACGCCCGGCCTCAGGCGACGCCGGAGGAACTGCGCGAGGCCTGCCGCCAGGCCAACATGCTGAGCGCCATCGAGAGCTTCCCCCAAGGCTTCGACACGGTCGTGGGCGAGCAGGGCTACCGGCTGAGCGGCGGCGAGCGCCAACGGCTGGCCATCGCCCGCGTGATCTTAAAGGACGCGCCGGTCCTGCTGCTCGACGAGGCCACGTCGGCACTGGACTCGGTCTCCGAGCGCATCGTCCAGCAGGCCCTGGACGAGGCCTCGAAGAACCGCACCACCGTGGCCATCGCCCACCGCCTGTCGACCATCGCCCAGGCCGACCGCATCTACGTCGTCGATCAGGGCCGCGTCGTCGAGCGGGGCACTCATCACGAGCTCGTCGCCGCGGACGGGCTCTACGCCCGGCTCCACGCCGAGCAGGCGGCCGTCGACGACGACCGGTGAGCGGCCCGACGGGGCGCGCGGCCGGACGGCGCCGGGCTCGCGACACGCCCGGAAGAGAAAGGAGTTTGGCCGAAACTGTAAGGATGAGGGCGTGAACGGGAATCAGCATCCGTGGGACAGCTCGCTCTCGGGACGGTGGACTTGACACGCCGACCGACGCCTTTCGACTTCGCGTCGCCGCGTCCCGAGCGGACACCGGGGCCAGCCGTCGAGGATGACGGCACGCCGATCTCCCGCTCGTGGGCCTCCGTGGCTGTGCCCAAGGACGAGGCCGACGGCAGCGCCTCCCGCTCCTGGATCCCGATGCCCCCGAGCCTGGACGGGACGGACGAGGCCGAGGCGGACACCAAGACGTTGACCCTGCCGCGCGCGACCGGCCGCGCCGAGGCGGACGCCAAGACGGTGTCCCTGCCGCGCCTGCTGCCCGACCAACGCGTCGTCGACCGGTTCGTCGCGCTCTACACCGAGCAGTACGGCCGCGTGGTGGCCTACGCCAGGCGGCGGCTGGGCGATCAGGGGGCCGCCGAGGACTGCGCCGCGGAGGTCTTCCGGATCGCCTGGGAACACGCCGAGCAGGGGGTGCCCGGGGCCGGCTGGCTCTTCGTCACCGCCCGCAACACAATCCTCCACCAGCAGCGTTCGGCGGCCCGGGCCAACGCGCTGAGCCAAGCCGCCGCGTCGGAGATCAGCCGGCGGCGAGACCTTGAGGCAGACGAGGCCAACCAGGTCGCGCGGGTCCGCCAGGCGCTCGACGAGTTGCCGGCCGACCAGCGCGAATTGCTGATGGCCCATTACCTCGACGGGCTGAGCGGAGCTGAGTGCGGCGCTCTGCTCAGTTGTTCGACGGGAGCTGTCTGGGTGCGCCTCCATCGCGCCCGGGCGGCTCTCCGCCGCAGCTATGAGGAGTTGGCGGACCTCCCCGTCGAGCACGACGCCACCGGCCGCACGACCTCCCCGAAGCGAGTGCCATGAGCGACATCATCAGACTTCTCCAGCAATCCGACCCGGAGCCACCGGTCCGTCGGAACGCGCCGCTGACCCCGCGCGGGCGCGCGGAGTTGCGCTCCCTGGTCGGCTTGGCGGCGGATCCGGGCGCGGACAAGCGGGGCGTCTGGACCGTCCTGACCCCGGCGGGCGGCCGCCACCTGCCCCAGCTGCTCAGCGTCGGGCTGACCGCGCTGGCGATCGTGGTGGGGGTCGGGTGGGCCGGCCACGCGATCTCGCAGACCAGCCCGAACAGCCACGGGTTGTCGACCGTGATGCCGACGCTGTCGAGTTCCCCGCAGCCGTCGTCGAGCGAGGCTGAGTCCCCCAGCCCGCAGCCCAGTCCGACGCCCGCCAGTCCCACCCCGAGCCCTACCCCCACGACCTCGGCGACGCCCACGCCCGGTGGGCAGACGCCGAGCGGCAGCCCCTCGACCGGGTCGGCCGACGACGCGGCCGCCGCGGCGGCGCGGGCCGCGGCGGCCCAGGCTCAAGCCCAGGCCGAGGCCGAGCGCAAGGCCGCCGAGGAAGCGGCTGCCCAAGCTGCGGCCGTGGCGTCCGCCAAGGCCGCGGCTGAGGCGGCGGCGGCGCCCTGCGCGGTCGGGCTCAGTTGCGGCGCGGGCAACCTGTACGGTTCGACTTGGCGTGTGACCTATGCCCAGGGCACGAGCCTGTCCGGCCAGGACACGGTCCAATTGGGGCCGGATGCCTGGGGTGAGAACACGGTCAGCTTCATCGTCGGCGCGGACCGGTGCCCGCTGGCCGCCACGACGCACGCCAACATGTTCGTCGCCCAGGACAACGGCGCCTGGGACTTCGGGCCCAACGTGCAGCCGAAGTGGCAGTGCGAGGCCCCCCCGGATGTGCCCCTCGACGCCTACATCACGGCCCTGCGGGACCTGGGCGAGGCCAGGTCGTGGTACATGCCCAACGCCAACACCGTGGAGTTCTGGAGCAATCTGGCCAACGCCGTCGACCGCGGCCAGACGCAGAACCTCCTGGTGATTTTCCAGAAGTAGCCCTTCGCCTGCCCCATGCCAAGCGCCCGCGTAGCAGCCCGCTGCGCGGGCGGACCTCTGTCTGCCCTGCGGGCGCGCCTAGCCATTCCCGCCACTCGCCGGCGGTCGGCCTCTGTCCGCCCCGCGGGCGAGGCCGCGTGAAAAGTCGGTCAATTTCCTTGAATCTTGTCTGTAAGGACGGGGGCTTGGGCGGGAATGAAGGGGCATGGAACACGATGCGGCCCGAGCGAATGCGGCAGGGGGATGCCCTCCGCCGCGGTCGCCGGGCCGTAGTCTCCGCCCGGCCCGCCGCTGGCGCGCCGGAACCAGGTTTCCCTCCTTCGGTTCGGCTCCTCCGAACCGGCTAAGCCTTCGGCGTCGCACGGCTGCGGGGCGGATGGCGTGAATACCGTGACGGCCACGCTCTTGGGCGTGGGGATACTTGCTATCGGAGCATTGGCCTTCGCCGGGCTCCGCTACTGGCTGCCGACGAGGAGGGTCGTCACTCTTCTGAAGCGGTCAGACACGTATGACGCAGTTGGCAACAACCGCTTGACCCCACGGGGGCGGGCGGAACTCCGGTCCCTGGTCGGTTTGGCGGCGGATCAGGATCTGGGGAAGACCAAGACATGGCAGACGAGGGAACCACGTCGTTTGCCTCAGGTGATCAGCGCGGGGCTGGTCACGGGAATAGTGGCGGTGGTGGGGACTGGCGTGGTGGGCTGGCAGCAAGGATTCTGGGGATCCGGCCGGCCGGGAACACACGCGGCCTCCACCGTGTCGGCGCCCGCGTCCTCGACGCCTGGAGACGCCCACACCGACCCCATCACCACCACCATTCCCACCTCGGCAGCGCCCGCCAGCCCGAGCGGGCCCACCATCGTCCCGGCGGGCACCGACATCACGCCGGACGCCTCCTCGTCGAGCCCGGACGGCAACGCGCCGGGCCCAACGCCCGATCCGGCGCCCAACGACCCTCCTTCTTCTCCTCCCTCTGCTCCTGCTCCGGCGGTGGTGCCGGGGCCGTGCAACGGCGTCGCCTGCGCCGACGGCTGGGAAGGGCGCTTGCAGGGAGACTGGACCGCCTCCGTGGAGACCGGCGGCGGGCCCGCGTCAGTCGCCGTGTCGATCACGGGCGACGCTGTCTACTTCCCGGAGTCCTGCGGCAGGGGACCCAACCGCCTCGGTTTGGCGGTGACGCCCGACGGCTCGTGGTACTTCTCCGGGCCTGAGGCCACGTGGTCGTGCCCGGTCACCGACGCGACCCCCCACGCCGTCGCCTACCAAGCGCTGTTCTACGCCCTGCGCGACAGTTCGCGCTGGCAGCTCGCCTGGGACGCGGCCAGCACGCAGCTCTGGGTCGGGAACGGCGACGGCGCCGCCGCTGTGACGTTGACGCGCCCCACCTGATCCGACGACGTCGGTCCGGCCTGGCCAGACCTCCGGCGGTCCGCCCACCGCCTGGCCCAGGCCGGACATCACCCGTTGACCGCCCCACGGCGCGTCAGCCCGACGGCCCCTGCGGCTGGGGCCGTCGGTCACTGCGGAGCGCGTGCGCCCCTGGGCCAACCCTGGGGGCGCACGCGCTCCCCCAACGTCGCCCCCGGACGCTCGTGACCGGGCTGGCCCGTGGCGTCGGTCAGGCCGCACGCGCTCCCCCAGCGTCGCCCCCGGACGCTCGGCGACTCGCCGCAGACGGCGGAATGGGCCGCCTGGCTCAGGCGCTCCCCCACCGTCGCCTCCGAGTCCCCCCGCCCAGGCGGTGGAGCCCGTGGCTAGACTCCCGCCATGCCTTTGCACCCCGAAACCCTGGCGGTCCACGCCGGCCAGGAACAGGCCGACCCGGCCACGCGCTCCCGGGCCGTGCCGATTTACCAGACCACCTCGTTCGTCTTCGACGACTCCGCCATGGCGGCCGACCTCTTCGCCCTGCGCCGGCCGGGCAACATCTACGCCCGGATCATGAACCCGACGACCGATGTCTTCGAGGCCCGCCTCAACGCCTTGGAAGGCGGGGTTGGGGCGCTGGCCACGGCCACGGGCGCGGCCGCCGTGACCTACGCCGTGCTCAACCTGACCAGCGCCGGCGACAACATCGTGGCCTTGTCGACGCTCTACGGCGGCACCTTCGCCCTGTTCACC
>Ga0209629_10003319_pt1 | contig 11472 bp, 8 predicted proteins | sample TergutCu122P5_FD_187286 | JGI IMG/M metagenome (GOLD analysis project Ga0209629, IMG submission 187286) | Cubitermes ugandensis P5 segment gut microbial communities from Kakamega Forest, Kenya - Cu122 P5 (SPAdes) (version 2) | ecosystem: Host-associated > Arthropoda: Insects > Digestive system >...
CGGGTCAGCAGGCCGGAGTTGATGTAGCGCAGGTCGATGAGGGTGACCTTGGCGTACGCGCCGGCCAGCAGGGGGGCGAGCGACGAGCCGAAGGAGTCGCGGAAGAGGTACAGCTCGCGGTTGGTCGTCGCGTGCGGGTTGGTCAGGACGATGAGCGGTTGGGGGCCGCCGAGGAACAGGTTGTACGGATCGACGGCGGTGATGGCGGTCGGGTCGTACACCTCGCCCGGGTCCATGGTCAGGGTCGTGGGGTTGAGGTACGTGGCGGTGATATCCGGGTTGACAAGGTACGTCAGCCGGTCCGGCGCCACCGGCAGCGCCCACTGCCCGGCGTACGCACCGTAGAAGTTCCCGGCGTACTGGGGCGTGTACGCGCTGAGGTCGGGCGTGAACCCCATCGCCGTGCCCAACGCGCCCACGACCGGGCCGAGCTTGGTCTGATCCCAGTGGAGGTCGGTGCGGTAGAAATCGGCGGCGGTCAGGGTGGTCGTCAGGGTGACCGGGGTGTACGCCGTCAGGGCGCCGGCCAGGATGGACTCGGCCTGCGCCGGGTCGAAGCCGGGGACGTACCGGCCCGCGTACGTGGACTTGTCCGGGATCAGGCCGTAGTAGATGTTCAGTCCGGTCAGGCTGTCCGCGACGCGTTTGATCTTGTCAGCGGCCATGTGTACGGAGGCGACGTTGACCGGGTCGAACTTCGACAGGCCGGCGTCGGCGTCGTACAGCCCGGCCTTGTCCGTCTGTCCGAACCCCCAGATGACGGATGCGGCGTGGAGGGTGCGGAGGGGTTCTCGCAGCGGCAGGGTGTCCGACGCCCAGTTCTCGAACCCCTTCATGAACTGCGCGGACAGCACGGAGTCCGCGGTCAGGGCGGGCAGTTGCGCCGGTGCGCGCCGCTCGCTGAGGATGACAGTCGGGGTGGGTACGATCCGACCCGCCACGAACAACCCCCCAATGACAAGCACAAACACCGCGAAGGTGAGTACGGACCGCAGGTCCGGGTGGGTACGGGCGGGCGCCCCACCGTCATCCTGGCGCGCCCCACCGTCATCCTGCCGGCAGGCAGGATCTCCGCGCTGTGCACACTGCACATCCGCACCGGGGGATCCTGCCCGCGGCAGGATGACGGGGTCCGGGGTGGGTGTGGTGTCCATGCGTACCTCCTAGAACCTGAAGTAGATGAAGGGGTTGAAGGAACCGTCGACCAGGTAGGCGGTGGCGAGGATGAGGAGCGCGCCGACGACGACCGGTTCGATGATGGTGAACGCGCGGTGGGCGGCCAGGCGGGTGGCGACGCGCTTCAGGACCGGCGTACAACCGAACACCGCGACCACGATCGGGACGGCGTAGCTGCGCAGGTAGTACAACGCCTCGGGACCGGCCAACCCGGACGTGCCCACGCCCACCAGGTGCGCCAGCGTACTCCCGATGCTAGCCAATCCATCGGCATCGAATATCACCCAGCTCACCGCCACCAGCACCATGGCGTACGCATGCCGCGCCCATTGTGGCAGCTTGGGTAGTACGCGGCTCAGGACGTACTTCTCGACGATCAGGAGTACGGCGAAGTACATCCCCCAGAGCACGAAGTTCCAGGCCGCGCCGTGCCACAGCCCGGTCAGCGCCCAGACGACCAGGATGTTGACCAGGTGCCGCGGCACGCTGACGCGGTTGCCGCCCAGCGGGATGTACACATAGTCACGGAACCAACTGGACATCGAGATGTGCCAGCGGCGCCAGAAGTCGGTGATGGACGCGGCAATGTACGGGTAGTTGAAGTTCTCCGGCAGGTCGAAGCCGAAGATCCGCGCCAGGCCGAGCGCCATGTCGGAGTACCCGGAGAAGTCGAAGTAGATCTGCAGCGCGAAGGCCACCACGTACAACCACGCAAAGAGCACGGAGGTATCGGCCGACACCTTGTACACCGCGACGAGCTCGCCCATGACGTTGGCGATCAGCACCTTCTTGGCCAGCCCCATCACGAACCGGCGCGCCCCGGTGGCGAACCGGTCGATGGAGGCGTCGCGGGCGGTCAGTTGTCGCTCCACCGTCGGGTACCGGACGATCGGGCCGGCGACCAGGGCGGGGAACATCGCGACGTACGTGGCGAAAGTCAGAAGATTCCGCTGTGGTACGAATTTGCCGCGATAGAGATCTATCGTGTAGCTCTGAATGTGGAATGTGTAGAAGCTGATGCCGATCGGCAGCGCCAGCCCGAGCAGCCCGAGCTTCGAGTGCAGCAACGCGTTGACGTTGGCGATGAGGAAGTCGGTGTACTTGAAGAACACCAGCCCGCCGAAGCCGAGGACGACGGACAGGATCGTGAACCCCAGCGACACGCGCCGGCCGCGGTAGCGGTAGATCAGGAACCCCAGCGCCCACGCCGACACGCACTGCGCGGCCATCAGCGCGATGTACGCCGGCTCGCCCCAGGCGTAGAACACCAGACTGGCAAGCAGCAACACCAGGTTGCGGTACTTCTGCGAGCCCTTGGGCCGGGGCGTGACGAAGTACGCCACGAGCGTGACGGGCAGGAAGTAGTACAGGAATGTGATGCTGGAGAACAGCATCATCCCCCCTTCCCGGTCACCCCGTGATGACTGTGCGTGGTTTCGACACCGTGGCCTTCGGCCACTTGCTCAACCACCTGGGGTGCTAGGCGGCGCCGGTGTAGAACGTGTTGACCGTACCGGTCGTCCCGGCCGCCTTGGTAAAGGCGTCGAGGGCGGCGGTCACGTACTGCTTGGTGCTGACGGCGACCAGGACGTACGCGCCGGACTCCACCACCGAGGCCTGCTCGGGGAAGACGCAGATCCACTTGGTGGGGTCGTACTTCTCCGCGATGGCGGCCTTGAGTTGCGTCGCGGACGCGGCGTCCTTGGCCTTGATCAGCACGACCTCGTGGGCGAAGGTCATGATCATGGCGCGCGACAGCGTGCCCTCGGTCACCAGGTCGGTGAACTGGGCGGCGGTCAGGCCGATCTGCGGCGCGAGATCCGCGGTCAGCGGTACCTGCTCCGTTATCGGCGCTGTATCTTTCGGCAATGCGGCTGCGACATCAGCGAGCAATGTGGTCATGATCTCCGATGTAGTACCCGTCAGCGAACTCGCGTTACTCGTACTCGATCCCCCCGATCCCCCCGGACCCCCCGGTTGGCCGCAGGCAGCGAGGGCGAGTACGAGCACGGCCGCTGCGGCTACAAGAGTTTTCCTCACGGAAACCTCCTTTCCTTAGTCCACCATGCTACTGCAATGAGCACAAGCTGGTTGAGCGACCACCGGCCAGGGGTTTCGACACCGCAGACTTCGTCTGCTTGCTCAACCGCCTGGTAGGTACGACTGCCGAGTTTCGACACCGCAGACTTCGTCTGCTTGCTCAACCGCCTGGTTGCGGCGACCGATGACTGGACATCCTGCGCCCGATAGACTGATGCAATGACGTACAATCCGGGGCCGCGCCAATGGTGGAAGGACGCCGTGTTCTACCAGATCTACCCGCGGAGCTTCCAGGACACCAACGGCGACGGGGTGGGGGACATCCCGGGCATCATCTCGCGGCTCGACGAGCTGGCGGACCTGGGCGTCGACGCGCTGTGGCTGTCGCCGCTGTACGTGTCGCCGGACGCCGACAACGGGTACGACATCGCGAACTACCGCGACATCGACCCGCGATACGGTACGTTGGTGGACTTCGACGCGCTGGTCGCGGCCGCCAAGGAACGCGGCATCCGGATCGTCATGGACCTGGTCATCAACCACACCTCCGACGAGCACCCGTGGTTCGAGGCCAGCCGCCGGCGGCAGGACCCGTACACCGACTACTACATCTGGCGCCCCGGCACCCCCGACGGCCCGCCGCCCAACAACTGGACCGGCTTCTTCATGGGCAGCGCCTGGCAGTGGGACGATGTACGCGGCGAGTACTACCTCCACCTGTTCGACCCGAAGCAGCCCGACCTGAACTACCGCAACCCGGCCGTCACCGAGGAGGTCAAGGACGTCCTGCGCTTCTGGCTGGACCGCGGGGTGGCCGGGTTCCGTTGCGATGTCATCTCCCTGCTGTACAAGAGCTCGCTCGACGATGGCCGGGGCCGGCTGCCGATCATCCGCGGTCTGGAGCACTACAAGGCGCAGCCGGGTACGCACCGCATCCTCCAGGAGTTGCGCCGCGATGTCCTCGACCCGTACGGCGCGTTCACCGTCGGTGAAACCGTCATGGTGACACTGGACGAGGCGAAGAAGCTTTCAGACCCAGATCGTGGCGAGCTCGACCTGGTGTTCTACTTCGACCACCTGGAGGTGGACCGGCGCATGGCGAAGTACATCCCCAAGGGCTTCCGGGCCGACGAGCTGCTCCGGCGGCTGACCCGCTGGCAGCAGGGGCTGGCCTGGAACGCGGTGTACCTGGAGAACCACGACCAGCCTCGCATCGTCTCCCATTACGGGGATGACCAGGAGTTTTGGTCGCGCAGCGCCCGGTTGCTGGCGACGCTGCTGCTGACGCTGCGCGGTACGCCGTTCATCTACCAGGGCCAGGAGATCGGCATGACGAACGGCGATTTCGCCGGCCTGGACCAGCTCGACGACGTGGAGAGCCACAACATGAGTGCCCTGCTGGAGCGGGTGGGCATTCCGTACAATGTACGGTGGCGGCTGATCCGACCCGCCAGCCGCGACAACGCCCGTACTCCCATGCAGTGGGACGCCAGCCCCGGCGCCGGCTTCACCACCGTCCGGCCCTGGCTCGGGATCAACGCCAACTCCGCGCGCATCAACTACGCCCAGCAGAAGGCCGACCCGCACTCCGTCCTCGCCTTCTATCGCTCCCTGATCAAGCTGCGCAAGCAGTCCGAGACCTTGTCCGGCGGTGGTTTCGAGCCGGTGTACGCGGACCGCAGCGTCATGGTGTACCGCCGTACCCCCGTCCCCGGCTCCACCGACCCGGCGTACACCGTCTGGCTCAACTTCTCCGGCCGGACCCGGCGTCTGCGACAACCCTGGCTCGCGTCGGCGGTCAGTCCGGTGCCGACGGCCTCCGAGTACGGCGTCCACCCGCCGGTCTGCGTGGTCTCCAACACCGGGCGCCGTACACTCGACGGCGTCCTCCTCCCCTGGGAGGCCATGGTCGTCCGCGAAGTCGATGCCCCCACCTGGCGAGCGGAGCAGCCATGAGCAGGATCCACAAGGCAGTAGCGGCCGCGGGCTGCGGTGTCGAAACCTCCGGCCGTACGGAGCACCCGCTGTTCCGCCTGACGACGGCGACGACGAGCTACTGGTTGCGGGTGACCCCGCACGGCCACCTGGAGCACGTGTTCTACGGGGTACGGTTGCCCGCCGATCAACCGCCGGACCCACTGGTGGTCAAGCGTACGGCCGGGGTCGGGTCGCGGGTGACGTACGACGAGTCCGACCCCTTGTACACCCTGGAGGATCTCTGCCTGGAGTGGTCGGGTACGGGCATGGGCGACTACCGGGATGCTCCCATCGAGGTAGTGGATGGCGACGGTTCGTACCGTACCGACTTCACGTACCGCTCCCACACCATCACGCCCGGCCCCATGACGTCCGTACAACTGCCGGGTCCCCACGCGGCCGACGACGAGGCGACCACGCTCACCATCGACCTGGCGGACGACGACGCGCGCCTCGGGTTGCGCCTGGAGTACACGGTCTTCCCCGCCACCGACGTCATCGCCCGCCGTACGACGCTGGTCAACCACGGTGAGAAACCTGTTTCACTGCGCCGCCTGGCGTCGCTGACCGTCGACCTGCCCAACCGGGATCTCCGCCTCCTGACCTTCCACGGCGACTGGGCCAAGGAGTTCCACCTGGAGGATCGTCCCTTGTCACACGGCACGATGGTCAACTGCTCGACCACCGGCGCCAGTTCGGCCCGCCACAACCCGGGGTTCCTCCTGGCCGAAACCGGGGCGACGGAAACGTACGGACAGGTGTACGGATTCAACCTGGTGTACAGCGGCAACCACCGCGGTGCAGTCGAACTCACCGATCGCGATCTGGTCCGCGTCAACCTCGGCATCAACGACCACTGCTTCGAGTGGCGCCTGGCGCCGGGCGAGTCGTTCGAGACCCCGCAGGCCGTGATGACCAGCTCGGCCACCGGCATCGGGGAGGCATCGCGGCACTTCCACGACTTCATCAATACGCACATCGTCCGCGGCGAGTGGCAGAATCGGCCGCGCCCCGTCGTGTTCAACAACTGGGAGGCGACGTTCTTCGACTTCACCCCGAAGAAGCTGAACCACCTCGCCAAGCTCGCGAAGGGTCTCGGCGCGGAGATCTTCGTCCTCGACGACGGGTGGTTCGGCAAGCGCGACAGCGACACCGCCGGGCTCGGCGACTACTGGGTCAACCCGCGCAAGTTCCCCGCCGGGCTGCCGGCCTTCGCCGACGAGGTCCGCCGCCTCGGCATGGGCTTCGGCATCTGGGTGGAACCCGAGATGGTCAACGAGGACTCCGACCTGTTCCGGGCCCACCCCGACTGGGCCGTCGCCACCCCGGGGCGGCGCGCCGCCAAGGGCCGCCACCAACTCATTCTCGATCTGACAAGGGATGATGTCCGCGACTACATCGTCGAGAACGTTTCCCGCGTCATCGACGACACCGGCGCCGCGTACATCAAGTGGGACTACAACCGCCACACCTCCGACGCGTACTCCCCCGGGCTCGCCACGCAGGGCGAGTTCTTCCACCGGTACACCCTCGGACTGTACGACGTCCTGCGCCGGGTCTTCGGCCCGCGCCCCGGTGTCCTCCTGGAGTCCTGCTCGTCGGGTGGCAATCGTTTCGATCTCGGCATGCTGTGCTTCTCGCCGCAGGTGTGGACCTCCGATGATACCGATCCGATTGAACGACTGGCGATCCAGGGCGGCGGCTCGTACCTCTATCCGCCCAGCACCATGGGCGCGCACGTCTCGCAGGCCCCCCACCAGCAGACCCTGCGCAACACCCCGCTGACAACGCGCTTCAACGTCGCCGCCATCGGCTGCCTGGGGTACGAGCTGGACCTCGACCTCCTGAGCCAGGTCGAGCGCGCCGAGATCCGCGAGCAGATCGAGTTCTACAAGAAGCACCGGACCACGCTGCAGTACGGGCGGCACCACCGTACCGACCGCGCCACCGGCGCCAAGCCCAACAAGGTCGTCTGGACCATGGTCGCGCGCGACGGCGCCGAGGCGGTCACCGGGCTGTACCAGACCCAGGCCCGCGCCGCCGAGCCCTTCGACCGTCTCCCCATCGAGGGCCTCGATCCCCAGGCACGGTACCGCGTGGCGACCCGTCCGCAATCGGTTTTCATCAACCGTTTCGGCGCGCTGCTGAAGCACGTCCTCCCCGTCAACCTCGATCCCGAGGGCATGGTCCTCGGCGTCGCGAAGCGGGTCTACCGGATGACGGACTGCGTCGAGAAGTACGAGGCGTACGGCGCCGCCCTCGCCGACGGCCTGCTGCTGACCAACCAGTTCCAGGGCAGCGAGTACAACCCCAACACCCGCCTCCTCGGCGACTTCGGCTCCCACCTGTACGTCAGTACGCGGGTGTGAGCCGAAAGACTCCACGGTTTTCAGTCATACTCGACGGAAAACCTTGGACTCTTCCGGCCCTCAGGGGCCCAGACTGCCGATGGGCACGCAGTACACGCCGTCGGGCCGGCGCCGCGCGAACCCCGTGGTGGTGATGACGGCGAGGAACGACGGCGCGCCGGCGCTCTGCGACCGTACCAGCCGCCCGAGCCGCAACAGGTTGTTGGCGGCTTCGTCCTCACGCGCGGTCTCCAGCTTGATCTCGACAGCCCCCCATCGCCCATCCGGCCACTCGACGATCGCGTCGCATTCCAGGCCCCGGGCGTCGCGGTAGTGCCAGATCGTGGCGTTGTGGGCACTCGCGTACGTACGCAGGTCCCGCACGACCAGTGACTCGAACAACAGACCGAACGTGTTGAAGTCGACCAGCAGTTTGTCCTCCGTGAGCCCGAGCAAGGCGGCGGGCAGCGACGGGTCACAGTATCGCCGGACCGGCGAGGTACGGATCGCGGTCTTCGAGCGCACAGCCGGCGCCCAGGCCTCCTGATCGTCCAGCACGTACAAGCGGCGCAGCGCGTTGAGGTACACCGCGATGGTGTTGGTGGACACGCGACCCTCGTCGGAAACCATATCAGCCTGCAACGTGGTCATCGCGGCTTCCGTCGACTCGTTGCGCGCCAGCGACCGCATGAGAAGTCGTACGCGCCGCGGGTTCTTCTCGATGCCATCCACCTTTGAGATATCGATCTCGGTGACGGACTCGACGTAGTCTGCGGCGCGCTTGGTCGCGTACGCATCGTCGGACACCACCGAGGCCGGCCAGCCTCCACGTACGAGAGCATGCGCCACATCGCCAAGCGAAAGCTGGGCCTGACCGGCGATCTCCCGCCCATCGACGAGGTCCGCAAGACTGACCGCGCCGCTGGACTCCCCGGACTCGTACAGGCTCATCGTACGCATGGCCAGTCGGGAGAACCGACCCGTACCGGAGTGCTTGACCTGCTCGCCCGACGGTACGGTGGATCCCGTCAGGATGTAGCCACCCACTACCTGCTCCCGGTCGACGGCGAACCGCACGGCGTCCCAGATGGTGGGCGCGTCCTGCCACTCATCGAACAGACGCGGCTTGTCGCCCGCAAGCAACAGTGATGGTTGCTCAGCCGCGACGCGCAGCAGGGCACCGCGCCTATCGGGGTCCTGGAAGTACACCGCGCTCGCCGCGCGGCGTTCGGCGGTCGTCGTCTTGCCGCACCACTTGGGGCCCACGATCTGCACCGCACCAGCCGAATGCAGTGCCGCCTCCAGTTGCAGGTCGGCCACGCGAGGCCGGTAACTCTCCATGCCCGCCAGCATAGCCCGAAGTGAACAAATCACCAAGTAACTTGCCGACAAATCACCAACTCTCTTGGCGATCCGCACACACACGACACGCTCACGGGCCCCCACCCGACCGTACGCCGAAAGACTGCAAGGTTCTCAGTCATACTCGACGGAGAACCTTGCACTCTTCACGAGCGGTACCGCAGCCGGGGCGGGGCGTGAGCCGGCCGATGTAGTACTTTGTGCTACAATTGCGGCAGAAAGGCGGGAATCATGGTGACGGTGACAGCAGCCGAATTCAACCGGGCGCCGAGCAAGGTGAAGTACCACGCGGTGGAGACCGGCGAGCCGGTATTCGTGACCGATCGGTCGCGACCGTCCCTGGTGGTGATGAAGTACGACGCGTACCTAAGGCTGACCAACGCCGCGCCGATCACCAATCTCGCCGACTGGTTGCAGATGGACGAGGAGATCGACTTCGATCCCGAACCACTGTCGCTGGAACTCGCGGCGGTCGACCTGTGAAGTACCTCCTCGACACCAACGTGATCAGCGAGGCCCGTAAGCCCGCAGGTGACCCCGCGGTCAAAGCGTGGCTGCGCCGCCAGGCCCCCCAGGATCTGGCGATCAGCGTCATAACCGTGCTCGAAATCGACATCGGCATCCATCGTCTCCGTCGTCGTGACCCGGCCGCGTCGGCGTCCATCGAACAGTGGCTGGACGACCGAGTGCTCACCGGGTTCCGGGGCCGGATCCTGTCCATCGATATCGCCTGTGCTCGGCGCGCGGCGCCGATGCACGTCCCCGATCCGGTGCCCGATCGCGATGCGCTCATCGCGGGTACTGCCTTGGTCCACGGATTGGTCGTCGTGACCCGCAACGCCAAGGACTTCGGCCGTACGGGCGTGGCGGTGCTCAACCCGTGGGAACCGCAGTCCCCCGGCTGATCGCTGCACCCCCAACGGTGGACAGAAAATACCCCAGGGGGTATACTGGACGCATGGCTGTACTCACCATTACAGATAAGTCCTTCGAATCCACGACCGATCTACCTGGCATCGTACTGCTCGACTTCTGGGCCACCTGGTGCCCGCCCTGCCGGGCGTTCCGGCCGGTGTTCGAGAAGGCCAGCGAGAAGAACCCCGACATCACGTTCGGTTCGATCAACACCGAGGAGGAGACCACCCTGGCCGCCGCCCTCGGCATCACCTCGATCCCGACCATCATGGCGTTCCGGGATGGCATCCTGGTGTACGCCCAGCCCGGCGCCCTCGGCGCCGCCGACTTCGACAAACTCATCGATGCCGTCCGCGGCCTCGACATGGACAGGGTCCGTTCCGAGGTCGCCGCCGCCGCCTAGCGGCTCCCGAAATTCGTACGAAAAGGTGGGAATAAGCCACACGGCCTCGTCGTTCTAGCTAGTGTCCGCACTTCTTCGGGACTTGTCCCGGGGAGGCGCTCCACCAGACGGTATAGGCGAACACCCTCCCCTCGTACCTGGTCAGTGGAGTGGCTATAGTGGGATCGGTACGCCGGCGGGTTAACTTCCCTCCCTACCCGCCGACGTACCGCACTATCTTCTTCAGCACCCCCCCCACCGCACCGACACCCGCCGTCGAAGCAACACCCACCGTGCGTACTGCCCTTCGACGGGCTCAGAACCCCGATGTACAGTGGTCTGCGCGGCCTGCGATGACAGTGGGCGCGCGGGATGATTCCAGGGTTGTGCGAACGCCGTAGAATGGCGATCGTCGCGGTTACGCGGAGCCTCGTGGCGGGCCACTGCCCGCCCACGTTCCGACACCGCAACTCTCCGGGTCGATTGCTCAACCGCCTGGTGGTGGCTGATGAAGATGACCCATCTTCGGACGAGAGGACTGGTATGGCTGACACAAGGGACATCACCCCACTTCCGGATCTGGCGGCGACGGCCGGGCGGGTCGGGCCGGTACGGTCGCGGATGCCGGTGTACATGGACCTGCTGCCGCCCTGCAACAACGCGTGTCCCGCCGGGGAGAACATCCAGGAGTACCTCCGGCTGGTGAAGGAGGGCCTCGTACGCCAGGCCTGGGAGGAACTGGTCAAGAACAACCCGTTCCCGGCCATCCACGGGCGGGTCTGCTACCACCCGTGCGAGACCGCCTGCAACCGCGGCTGCCTGGACCAATCCATCTCGATCCACGGCGTCGAACGGTACCTCGGCGACACCGCCCTGGCCGAGGGCTGGGCCTTCCCGGCGCCCACCACCCACTCCGCCTTCCGCGTCCTCATCATCGGCGCCGGCCCGGCCGGGCTGAGCTGTGCGTACCACCTCGCCCGCCTCGGCCACGCGGTGGAGGTACGGGACGGCGGGGACCAACCGGGCGGCATGATGCGGTACGGCATCCCCGAGTACCGCCTCCCGCGCGACGTCCTCGACGGCGAGATCGACCGGTTGCGCCAAATGGGTGTGGTTTTCACGCAGAACTCCTGGGTCAAAGACCTACTCAAGGAGCAGGCCGAGGGCAACTTCGACGCGGTGTTCGTGGCCATCGGCGCCGGCCTGTCCAAGCGCGTCGAGATCCCCAGCATGGACGCGTCGCGCCTTGTCGACGCGGTGACGTTCCTCAAG
>Ga0209629_10003320_pt1 | contig 11472 bp, 11 predicted proteins | sample TergutCu122P5_FD_187286 | JGI IMG/M metagenome (GOLD analysis project Ga0209629, IMG submission 187286) | Cubitermes ugandensis P5 segment gut microbial communities from Kakamega Forest, Kenya - Cu122 P5 (SPAdes) (version 2) | ecosystem: Host-associated > Arthropoda: Insects > Digestive system...
AATGCCATGCAATCGAAAAAGATAAATTAAAGACTTTATTCGTGAGCCCGCCCGAAATTCTTACCGATCAATTCTTTCAGTCGGTTCAGTAAAATTTGTGAAGGGCGTTCCGAAAGAAACGATTCGATATGTCGTTTTTTCTTTTCCTCGAAAATATCATTAATATCAATTAGGATTCCGGTTTCCTCAACAGCTCCAAAATCATCGTTTACAGCCGTTCCGAAAACGCGCATGCTCGGCGACAGATTCATGTAAGCGCTCACCAAAGGCGGAATATTGATGCCGTATTTCCTGACTTCCGTATTCAAGATTTTATAATCGTCCTTGTAGGATTTATGAGTAAACAAGGTTTCCATTTTTGCATAATCCGAACCGGTTTGCAAGGGATGAACAGGCGCAAGTAATTGGTCTTTATCTTTAAAATATTTATCTAAAAAATAAAGAATAAGATTCCGTGCTTCGGGATTATAGGTATTATACATGGTTACTTTTCCGAAGAAATAACGGATATCCGGATCGAGGACGGACAAAGCGCCCAGACCGTCCCAAAGATTATCGAGTGCAAATAACCCTTTAGAATCCATTCGGGTTGACTGATAATCCAACGAAACGAACGAGCGTCCCAATTCTACCGTCTTCGGCAGATAGTCGCTGATAAATTGAGGCGAAAAGTGAAAAAGCTCGGCAGTCGCAATATTATCCGGCTGACCGTTCGCATCGAAAGTTATTTCATTTCCCCAGCGAAACCGGTAACCGCCGATAATTTCTTCTCCGACCGGATCCCATACGATTAATTGCCGGTAGGGAATATCCATCGTATCAAACATATCCAAATCTGTCGGCTTTCCGGTTCCTCCTCCGTAATGACGAAAAGCGATTTCCCGCAAACGACCCACTTCAAGCATTAAATTGGGAGCCGTGTGAGCCGTAAATAAATACACCTCATTGTGGGATTTATTGGTTTTCCGAAAAAGTTTATCAGGGGTTAGTTCGGACTTTAGCGTTTGACGGTTGATTTTTGGAATCACTTCATCCATATTCAATTATTCTTTTCAAGATCATAAACCTTTTGTTTCACCCAATCCGTCCATTGTTGCGGCGTTTTGGATGAATCAAACGTTTGCCGGGGGATCGGTTTCCCGATTCGGATGGTAAATGTCGCATTTTTCATTTTGAACATTTCATGCGGCAAAAGTAACATTTCTATGTTAAATTTAATTCCCAACATCCGACGTAAATTGGCGAACGTATAAAAAAAGTCGGAATTTTTTGCTTCAAAGAATATCGGTACAATATCCCTGTGATATTCAACAGCCTTAACGACAAGCATTTTTTTCCATTCCAAGTCATAAATCTTTCCTTTGATTTTTCGGGAACATAATCCTGCCGGAAAAGTAATAATCTGGTCGCCGGATTCAAAGGCGTCATTCAACATTTTTACGGCAGCCCGTCCCTGTTCTCCGTGTTTGTTAACGGGAATAAAAACGGGTTGCAAGGGTTGAATATAATAAAGGATATCGTTCACGAGATATTTAACATGTTGATTATAGCGATTACCGAGAAACGAAGCCAAACAAACGCCGTCGGCTCCTCCTAAGGGATGATTGGAAGCAAATATACATTTGGTATTCGGTTCCGGAAGATTATTTTCGTCGATAATATTAATACGAAAATTAAAATAATCAACCACTCTGTTCATAAAATCAACGCCGGTTAAACCTTCGTTTTCTTTCAGAACACGATTGATTTCATCCTGATGAATTAACTTGGATAAAGCTTTAATGACAAAAGAAGGTATTTTTTTCGCTGTTCGCGGCGCTTTCGAGTGGAGTAATTCATGAACATCAATGTAAAATTGCTGACGTTGTTCCATATTAATAATAAAAAATCCGACAAATGTACAATATTTATTCGAAAAACTATTTCAAATAAATAGTTATCTTTGCCTCCGAATTTAAAATGAAAAATGACTACCTTTGCAAATAAAATGAAAGTAATTCACCAAGTATGCAAGTTAAAATTATCAATCAATCAAAACACGCTTTGCCGGAATACGAAACGCTCCATTCAGCGGGAATGGACTTGCGGGCGAATATTGACGCCCCCGTTACGTTGAAACCGTTGGCGCGGACTTTGATTCCGACCGGTCTTTTTATCGAGTTGCCTGTCGGTTTTGAAGCGCAAATTCGCCCGAGAAGCGGTTTGGCAATCAAACACGGAATTTCGTTGGTCAATGCGCCCGGAACAATTGATTCGGATTATCGCGGAGAAATCAAAGCGGTAGTAATCAACTTATCCGACACTCCGTTTGTTATCAATGACGGAGAACGAATTTGCCAAATGGTGATTACCCGTTACGAACGGGTCGAATGGATTCCGACCGGGCAATTAACGGAAACTGTTCGCGGAGCCGGCGGATTCGGGCATACCGGCGCTAAATAAACAAAAATGAAACAAACACTCATTCTATCGTTTTTCATTTGTTTCTGCATCCCTGCATTTGCAGACGACAATCGTCCGGCGTTTGAGGATTCTGCTTATCAAACACGGAAGAAATTCGATTATTTTTTCCTGGAATCTTTACGACTGAAACAAAATGAAAGATACGGCGAGGCTTTTGCCGCTTTGCAACATGCTTTGAAAATCGATTCGACATCTTCGGCAGCATTGTCTTCGTTGGCAAACTATTATATGGTTTTGGAACAAGATTCCCTTGCAATCGATGCTTCCCGTAAAGCCGTGAAATACAGTCCGAAAAATTATGAATACAAAATTACTTTAGCCGATCTTTACCGGGAAAAAGGTAAATTTGCCGAAGCAACACGACTTTATGAAGATTTGGTTGCCGAGCAGCCCGAGAAACCCGAATTGCATTTTTTTCTCAGTGACTTATATCTGAAACAAAATCAAATCGACAAAGCCGTACAATCGCTTGACGCTTTAGAAAATACAATCGGAATGAGCGAAGCGCTTTTCATGCAGAAATATAAATTATATCTTGCAATGGAGCAAACGGATAACGCAGTGAACGAACTTGAAAAATTAGCTGCAAAATATCCTACGGAAGCCAAATATCAAATCCTTATCGGAGATTTCTATTTAGACCGGAATAATTCCGATAAAGCGTTGACTTATTATGAAAAAGCACGCGTAATCAATCCTAAAAGTCCTTATTATGTCATTTCTATGGCAAACTATTACGAAAAAACGGGTAATACGGATGCCGCTGTGAATGAAATAAAAATTGCATTGAATAATCCCGATGTCGATTCGGATACGAAAATTGCTATTTTAGGAAAATTCATAGGAAACCGCTTGTCGGATAAAAAAGACATCGATTCGGCATATTCTTTGTTTCAAACGCTGATGGAACAATATTCTCAAGACACCGATATCAATATGATGTACGGTCAATTTCTGCTGTCGCAGGAAAAATGGGACGACGCCCGACTTCAGTTTCAAACGGTTACGGAAGTTGATCCTGAAAACTTGCTTGCCTGGCGTTTGCTGATGAATATTGCCGCCAAAGAAGATAAGCCGGATGAAGTTATCCGTATTTGCGATTCCGCTTTGGCTGTTTTTCCGGATAATTATAAATTTTATTTAAATAAAGGATTAGCATATAATCAATTAAAAAATTATCCGGAAGCCTTGTCCGCTTTCACGAAAGGAATTGCTTATATTTCGGAAAATGAAAGGAATCCTTTTTCGGATTTTTACGGTTTGATAGGCGAAGTATATCACGAGATGAATAAAAAGGAAGAAGCTTATAAATCTTACGATAAAGCGTTGGAATATAACGAAAAAAATATCTCCGTTCTTAATAATTACGCCTATTTCTTGAGTTTGGATAAAGAACAATTGGATATGGCGGAACGCATGAGCGGCAAATGCGTTCAAATGCAACCCAACGAACCTACCTATATCGACACTTACGCCTGGGTATTTTTCCAGAAAGGAAATTATTCTTTGGCAAAGTTTTACATCGAAAGCGCCATCTCGAAAGGAGGATATAAAAGCCCGGATATTCTGGAACACTACGGCGATATTCTCTACAAAACGGGAAATACGAACGAGGCTGTCGTGCAGTGGGAAAAAGCGCTGAAAGCCAAAGGAGAAGACGAGGATACGAAATTATTGAAAAAGAAAATAAAAGACAAAACGTATTATGAAGCAAAATAAGTACAAGCAATTTATATTTTTGACAACGGGAATAATTATTCTTTTCGGCGGTTGCAGGACTACTCGTCGAACCGCTTCCGTCGCCTTATCCGAAATGAATAAGGAAGAGAGAATTGAAGCAATTCAAAACCAATCCGTTTCATTCAATACTTTATCGTCATCGCTGCGTTTTTCCTTCAAATCGAAAAAGAAAAACAGTAACGCTTCCGCGAATGCGCTGCTGCGAATCGTTAAAGACCGAATCATTCAACTATCTGTTCGGATTCCGTTTTTAGGAACCGAGGTTGCCAAAATCAGCATAATGCCGGATCAAATCATTATTATCGACCGAATGAACAAACGGTATGTTTCCGAGCCTATACAAAAATTGAAAGAGACGGCTTTTTTCGATTTTGATTATTACGGTTTGCAGGCTTTATTTACCAATCAATTATTTATTGCCGGTAAGCCGTCGATTACTCCGGCGGATTATAAAACTTTCCGGCGGAGCGATGATAAATTTTATTCCAAATTGAATAATACGGATTCGCAAGGAATTAATTACGTCTTTACCGGCGATTATACCAACCGCATTATTCAAACGGAAATGTATAAGGATAAATCGAAAGCTGACGTGAACTGGCTGTATAAAGATTTCGGATTAACTTCCAACAATCTGTCATTTCCGATGCAAATGACAATGGAATTAACCGTTCCGACCGATTTGATTACGTTGAATCTGTCGCTTAATAACGTCGATATTGATACCGATTTCAATCTTGATACTACGATTCCCAAAGGGTATCAACAGGTTGAAATGCAACAAATAATTAAAATGATTCAATCGCTCAAATGAAAGCCCGATTATTCCTGTATTTGTTGTTCTGCATTTTCTCGTTGTCGGCTCAACAGTCGCCGCGAGTCAAGGAATTGGAAAAAGAGCGTTTAGCCGCTTTAGCCGAAATCGACGAGACTAATAAGTTGCTAAACAAAAACAAACAAAACACAAATGATGCTTTGAATCGTATAAAACTGTTAGACCGACAAATAGCTTCAAGAAAAAAAGTGATAGCGCTTTTAAATCTGGAAATTGCTTCCTTAGGCGAAGAAATCGGTTCCAAAGAAATACAAACACAATCATTGAAAAAAGATCTGGAAACGAAAAAACAACATTATGCCGCTTCTATTCGTAAAATGTATTTACACAAAAACAATACGGATAATTTGTTGTTTATATTGGCTTCGCAAAGTTTTGCCCAATCGTTCCGCCGAATGATGTACTTAAAAGCTTATTCCGATTGGCAAAAAAAACAAGCGGATGAAATTGTCGAAAAACAAAAAGTTGTAGATGAAGATAAAAAAATATTAGCCGCTAACCGCAACGACAAACTGAATCTTTTGAGTATGCGTCAATCGGAAGAAGAAAAATTAACTAAAGAAGAAGAAAATAAAAAAGCTGAAGTAGAGGTGTTGGAAAAAAACAAGAAAAAACTTCAAGCGGATTTAACGAAAAAAGAAAACCGGGCGAAAGCCTTAAACCGTCAAATCGAAAAAATCATTGCCGAAGAAGTTGCCAAATCCGAACGAGAAGCGAAAGCGGAAAAAGCAACGAAAGCAATAAGCGGCAAGAATAGAACGGCAAATGTGAAAGGAGGTTATGCCATGACCGAAAGCGAACGAACTTTATCATCCTCTTTTGCCGGCAACAAAGGAAGACTTCCCTTTCCGCTGAAAGGAAATTACAAAATAGTCGGGTATTTCGGTGTACACCACCATAAGGAATTTTCCAAAATCGAAACCAATAATAACGGAATCGATATCGAAACTACAGCAGGCAATGATGCAAAGGCAGTTTTCAACGGAGTAGTATCTCGTATATTTACGCTTCCGGGTTATAATAATTCCATTATTATTCGGCATGGTAATTATTTGACTTTGTATTCCAATATTGATCAAGTATATGTAAAACAAGGTGAGCCGGTAAATACCGGGCAATCGTTGGGGAAAATTTATACGGATGAAGAAAAAGGAAATTCGGGTTTGCTGCATTTCGAAATCTGGAAAGAACAAACCAAATTGGATCCTATGGAGTGGATAAAATAATTATGAATTATGAATTCTCAATTATCAATTCTCAATTCTAACTCGGCGCTTGTACTTTTTTCGGGCGGGCAGGATTCGACAACTTGCCTGTACTGGGCGCTCAACCGTTTCAAAGAAGTGCGAACACTCTGTTTCACTTACGGACAACGACATTCGATTGAAGTGGAAGTAGCCCGTCAATTGGCTGCGGAAGCAAAAGTTCCGTTTCAAGTACTCGATGCGTCGATTATCAGTCAATTAGCCGATAATGCACTGACTAATTCCGCTTTGGCGATGGACAAAGAAAAGCCCGAAAATTCCTATCCGAATACTTTTGTTCCGGGGCGCAATTTGTTTTTCCTTACTTTCGGAGCAGTCATTGCGCGGACGCACGGGATTCAAAACTTGGTTACCGGCGTTTCTCAAGCCGATTACAGCGGTTATCCCGACTGTCGCGATACTTTCATCCGTTCGGCGAATGCTACTTTGAATCTCGCTATGGATGAACAATTTATTATCCACACACCGCTCATGTGGCTGACTAAAGCGGAAACTTGGGCGTTAGCCGACGAATTGGGTGTTTTTGAAATCGTTAAGAATAAAACCCTCACCTGCTACAACGGAATCATCGCCGACGGCTGCGGTCATTGTCCGTCCTGCAAGCTGAGAAATGCAGGGTTGAGAGAGTATGAGAAAAATGTAAATAGCAACACTAAGCAAGGCGTGTCTGCAGCATATTGATGCCCGTGTGTGTCTGTTCTCGGAAGTCTTTCAATTCAAGTATTCCTATCTTTTTAAAATGCATCGTTCGATTCCAAATTCGGAATCGAACGATGCATGAACAAAACAGTCCTACTGTTTTATGTACAGCAAATGATTATGCACAGCACTCGAAGATAAATGATTAATAATCAGTCACAAAATGATATTGACAAACTTCCTGTTTTAAAAATAAAGGAATTAACAAGCGGGATTACAGAAAATTCAGATTGGGCAACAGTAAATGTTAAACCCGAATTTATAGTGAAAAATGGAGACGTGATTTTTGCTTGGTCAGCCTCACTTATGGTAAAAATATGGGATGGACAAAATTGCATTCTTAATCAACATCTTTTTAAAGTTATTTCCAATTACTATCCACAATGGTTTTACTATTTTTGGTGCAAACAACATTTGAATGAATTTATTGCAAAAGCAGAAAGTCATGCCACAACAATGGGGCATATAAAAAGAGGCGATTTACCTTTGTTTTCGGAAAATAATTCAAAAGCAGAGCGACACAAAACGTTGCAGTAAAGCAGTGGCTTAGAAGTGATTTCCTTTGCAAAATTACAATTGTCATTATAACAAAAAGTTAATGTGATTATCTTGTCTCTTGCTGGGACACTTTCATTAACAGAGAGTTACAATAAAATGTGGCTTTTTTTGTTTTTCATCAATAGTATTTAGGTTTGTAAAGGAATTAGTATTATTTTTGTGCAAAAAAAATACATGGATTATTATATTTTTTTTGAAAAAGCGCATAAAGCTGTAACAAGTTTACCGGCTTTATCCGACGAAAGAATAAATGAAATTCTTTCCTTAACCGGAGAGAAGGTGATTAAAGAAACGAATCATATTTTGTCTGAGAATCAAAAAGATTTAGATAGGATGGATACGTCCGACCCGAAATATGACCGTTTGAAGTTGACGAAAGAACGGATTGAAGGAATGGTTTCCGACTTGAAAACCGTTGCCCAATTGCCTTCGCCGGTGGGAACAGTTTTGAGCGAAACGGTTTGTCCCAACGGCTTGAAAATCATTAAGCGCAGAGTTCCTTTCGGATTGATTGGCGTTATTTTTGAATCCCGCCCCAATGTGTGCCTCGACGTGTTTTCCCTCTGTTTCAAATCGGGAAACGTCTGTATTCTGAAAGGCGGTTCGGATGCGGAATATTCCAACAAGGTATTAGTAAAAATTATACAAAGCGTATTACAATCTTATGCGCTTCCGGCTGAATGTTGTACTTTGCTTCCGGTTGAAAGAGAAGCGACTACCGCTTTACTTAATGCCGAAGGCGTCGTCGATTTGATTATTCCCCGCGGCAGTCAGGGGTTGATTGATTATGTCCGCAAGAATGCAAAAATACCGGTCATCGAAACCGGCGCCGGCATTTGCCATACGTACTTCGATAGTGACGGAAACAAAGAAACCGGTCAAGCGATTATCAACAATGCCAAAACGAGGCGCGTGAGCGTTTGCAATGCTTTGGATTGCTTGATTATCCACGAAAAACGATTGTTTGATTTACCTTTCCTTTGCGAGAAACTGAAAGAAAGTAATGTCATCATTTATGCCGACGAAAAAGCCTATTATGCGCTAAGCGGAAAGTATCCCGATGATTTACTTCAACGGGCAACTACAGAAAGTTTCGGCACGGAGTTTCTCGATTATAAAATGAGTATTCGTACCGTCGCCGGTTTGGAGGAAGCGTTGGAACACATCGCCCGCTACAGTTCCAAACACAGCGAATGTATTATTACGGAAAATCCGTCAACTGCGGCGATATTTCAGAATTTAGTGGATGCGGCTTGTGTGTATGAAAATGCTTCTACGGCTTTTACCGATGGAGCGCAATTCGGTTTGGGAGCCGAAATCGGAATCAGTACGCAGAAATTGCATGCCCGCGGACCGATGGCTTTGGAGGAATTGACTACTTATAAGTGGGTTATTCAGGGGGAAGGGCAAATTAGGAATTAAGAATTAAGAATTAGGAATTAAAAAGATGAAGATATTTACAAATGTTAAAGATTTAGTAGATTTGAAAGAAGCGCTGAAAGAAGCGTTTGAAGTGAAAAAGGACAGGTTTGCTTATCAGGCGTTGGGTAAAAATAAAACCTTGTTGATGGTATTTTTCAATTCCAGCTTGCGCACGCGCTTGAGTACGCAAAAAGCGGCGATGAATCTGGGTATGAACGTGATGATGCTTGACGTCAATCAAGGAGCATGGAAGTTGGAAACCGAACGAGGCGTCGTCATGGACGGTGATAAAACGGAACATATTCTGGAAGCAATTCCCGTGATGGGTTCCTATTGCGATATCATTGGCGTTCGCTCGTTTGCGCAGTTTGAAAACAAGCAGGACGATTACAGCGAAAAGATTCTCAATCAGTTTATCCGCTATTCCGGCAGACCGGTTTTCAGTATGGAAGGAGCTACTACCCATCCTTTGCAGGCGTTTGCCGATTTGATTACCATCGAAGAATACAAAACCAAACCGCGACCGAAAGTTGTCTTGACTTGGGCGCCGCATCCGAGAGCTTTACCGCAGGCGGTACCTAATTCTTTCGCGGATTTCATGAATGAAGCCGAAGTCGATTTTGTCATCACGCATCCCGAAGGCTATGAATTAGACCCAAAGTTTGTTCGCGGAGCAAAAATTGAATATAATCAACTTAAAGCGTTCGAAGGCGCTGATTTTATTTATGCCAAAAACTGGTCGCCTTATGAAGATGCCAATTATGGTCAAGTGATTAACAAAGACCGGAATTGGACAGTCGATACAGCTAAAATGAATCTAACCGATTCGGCGTTTTTCATGCACTGTCTTCCGGTTCGCCGTAATATGATTGTAACCGACGACGTGATAGAAAGTCCGAAATCCATTGTTATTCCCGAAGCTGCCAATCGTGAAATCTCTTGCGAAGTTGTTTTGAAACGGATGCTGAAAACACTATGAAAAAAACATTTGAAATCGAAATGAAGGTTCGCGACTACGAATGCGATGTACAGGGTATTGTGAACAACGCCAATTATTTGCATTACATGGAAAATACCCGGCATGAATTTATGTACAATTTGGGATTAACGTTCAAAGAATCGCACCGGATGAAAATAGATCCGGTTGTTGTGAGAGCAGACCTTCATTATAAAACGCCTTTGACCGGCGGTGATGTTTTCATTTCTTCTCTGACGGTTGAAAGAAAAGGCGCTAAAATAATATTTTACCAAACGATCTACCGCAAAAGCGACAACGCCTTGTGCTGCAAGGGAACAATTGAAGCTGCTGTTTTAATAGACGGCAAACCCTCCCGAGGTGATGTATATGATGAAAAAATGAAAGATTATTTGTAACTTTGCCGATATTTTTAAACAAAACCTAACAAATATGATTAATCAAGACCTCCTGTACCGGATAGGTATTACGCTTGTCAAAGGAATCGGTAATATTACCGCCAAGCAAATCATTGAAAATCTGAATAATGTTGCATTATTATTCACAGAGAAAAAGCATGTACTTGAAAAAGTTTCCGGATTATCGCGCCGAATTATCAATGAGATTCATCGCCCCAATGTTTTGAAAAGAGCTGAAGAAGAAATCCGCTTTATCGAACGATCGCAAATCTCTCCTTTATTTATCACCGATACTGCCTACCCAACTCGATTGAAAGAATGCGTCGACGCGCCGGTGATGCTTTATTTTCGCGGTACAGCCGACTTGAATGCAGAAAAAGTCATCAGCATAGTCGGTACTCGCAACTCTACCGCATACGGAAAGGAAATAACCGATCAATTGGTTCACGATATCCGGGAATCGTTTCCCGAAAGCCTTATTGTCAGCGGATTGGCTTACGGAATTGATATTGCCGCTCATCGCGCGGCTCTGCGTGAAGAGTTGGCAACCGTAGGAATTTTGGCGCACGGGCTGGATCGTATTTATCCGTATGTACATCGGGATGCTGCAAAGGAAATGATAAAATCCGGCGGCTTGTTGACCGATTTCATCAGCGAGACCAATCCCGATCGGCAGAATTTTGTCAAGCGAAACCGCATTGTCGCCGGAATTTCCGATTGCACCGTAGTTGTCGAGTCTGCCAAAAAGGGCGGGGCTTTGATCACGGCTAATATTGCCGACTCGTACAATCGCGACATTTTCGCTTATCCGGGAAGAGTAGGCGATAAATTTTCCGAAGGATGCAATACTTTGATAAAAAGTAAAAAAGCGGCATTAATCACTTCAGCACAAGATATTTTCCGTGAAATGAACTGGAGCGATTCGCCCGAAACAGAACGACCGCAAGCCGTTCAACGAAATCTTTTCCCGGAACTCAATCCGGAAGAACAAAGGGTAATGGAGATTCTTTCAAAAGCACAAAGCATGCAATTGAATCTGCTGGCAATCGAACTCGATTTACCTGTCAGTCGGCTGTCGGTAATTTTATTTGAGCTTGAGATGAACGGACTTGTGCG
>Ga0209629_10003321_pt1 | contig 11471 bp, 7 predicted proteins | sample TergutCu122P5_FD_187286 | JGI IMG/M metagenome (GOLD analysis project Ga0209629, IMG submission 187286) | Cubitermes ugandensis P5 segment gut microbial communities from Kakamega Forest, Kenya - Cu122 P5 (SPAdes) (version 2) | ecosystem: Host-associated > Arthropoda: Insects > Digestive system >...
ATCATTCCAGAGATCCATCAGAGTGGATATAGAACTTGTCAATAGATTACAATAATCATGGTACAAAATGAGTGTCAACAAAAGATACATAGAAGTATGGATTGTGATTATTTATCATAATTGTCTTAGCACCTTTAACATCCACTGTTTTATTCGATGGAACATCAAATGTCAAAGGTACCTCAACCATGTTCCTTAATTGTCCTATCTCAAAACACGGCTTCTTTCTCATGTTTATGACACTCCGTATTTATGGAATTCTATAATCTTTCTTTCGTACTCACGGGGCAGTTTTTGCGCTCTTGTAGTTTTAGTACCCATACACAGGCCATTTCTTCTCATAAATCTTTCGCACCACGAAGTTGTTCCAGCAAAATCAGTAATAGAGATTTCAATGGCTAGTCTTCTCGCTTCAATTAAAATCATTTTCGTTGAAACAGCAGTTCCATTCTTCCTGTGATCTATTATCAAGTTCTTAACATATTCTTCAAGTTTTGGTCATTTAGAAGCATATGAACGTAAAGTTTATTTACTCTATCTGCTTTGATTAAATCTCTCCTTTGCTTCCTCCATTCTCGTATCATCTTCTCTGTCAGAGGTGAGCCAAAACGCCTTTCAACTGCCCTGTTTCCATGTTTTTCAGCGTAATTCACGACTTCAATTTTAAATGCAGTACTGTAAGGTAATCGTCTCTCTTTTGATCCCATGAGGGTTTTCTTTGATTTTAAACTTTAAATTTAACTCTTTAATCACTGTTTGTAAAAACGTAAGTACACACAAAACAGATATACTTTCAGGAACGTGTAACGCACTTGAATTACACTTGACTACACTTTGCTACTGCAACAGCATAAATACCCGGAATCACATGTGATGCAACGTAGAAGTTAAGGTAAATCCCCGGATAAGAAAGTAAGCCATTCACAAACAGTGATGCCAGATCTCATGATTTGGAAACAAATTTCACTATCTCACGATAAAGATGTTGTATAATAGATGTATGGGTATTTATAAGTTATGAAATAATACTTAACCTAGGCGCATAAGACGCAGGTCGAATTTAGTTCACATTTTTCGGGAAAAAAAGTGTGTCTTATGGGCTGGGAAATATGGTAGCACTGTTGTCAAGCTATAAAATATTTTGAACTGCTGTCAGCAATGTCAATGTACTTAGGTCTTCATGTCAAGTGCCCAGTATTTTCCGCCAATTTTAACCACATTTGGATTTTCTAGACAGATTTTTGTGAAAGTCTCCAATATCAAATTTCATGAAAATCCATCCAGTGGGAGACATGTTCATACATGCAGACATACAGTCATAATGAAGTGAATAGGTGCTTTTCATAACTTATGCGAGCACACCTAAATATGGGACAGTATATGTCCCATTTTTCATTTGTTGTAAAAACAGGAAGTGACTGTGAAAAATGGTTGTCTGGTCACCCTATATTTAATATTTTGGTCTTCTTAGCATCTAGTGTGTTAGATGCAGCCATGATGTCCAACACAAAAGACACACACAAACACACACACTCACAAGAACCCTCAATTATGACTCCTGTTAAGGATGAAACTAAATTACATTGCAACATCAGATGTCAGAAAGTAATATGCTGGACTGCATACACACAATTCCACCACCAGATCCCCAAAGAGCACTTATCTCAAACAACAAAGAACAAGAACTTGAATAACTCAACATCAAGTGGTATCACTTACACCAGTTGGGTCTGAGTGGAGAAGCGTCTAAATGGTGGGCACTTCCTAGGAGCTTGTAACCATGGCAAAGTGACCCGTCTGTGTTTCCCACCATAAAAAAAAAATGTGTAACAAAACATAACTAAAATAGAACAAATACTAAACAAAATCAAAAGGCAGTATAGTTGGTAAAGATAAGAGAGTGTACCTTAGGCAGGAAATCTGTCGCAGGAAACTACCATTTTGACTATGAAATTCTTGCTATTTTATTTTCCAACTGTTGTATTAACATAACAGTTACAATGCAGCTATATCAGTACATAACCTATTTTGTCTTTTGAGCAAGCATCTACCTTTAAATAAATCATAGTGATCTCAAGTTGTAGAATATTAATCAAATGCAACATTTGTATCTTCTATCTATACAGTAAAGAATTTCAGTCTTCTCTTTTACACTGATAAATTTCTTCAGAGTGTTAATTGGTCATATAAATAAACTAGCTTTTTAAGAACGTGTAATAAAGTAGCTTGGATCTGCATCTTAAAATAAGTGATGTTTAAGCCCACAGATCACATTTATTTTGAGTGTTTAATATTACTGAATTTTCTCAAAGGGAACTATTCTCTACACATACAGTACTGTACATCACTATAAAACTATGGATCTGTGTGAAAAAATGAAAACATCTTTGCATCTATTAACAGCATCATTCTGCAGAATTTAATGTCATTTACTGTTCTATTCTAAGGCATAGGTAAAAATATTAAAATATATGAATTTGAATTAATAAAATTCGGTGAACCGTGAATGGGTAAAGATGCTGTTTTTATACTTCTTAAATATGAATTGCCAGATGCTTCTCAAATATATAGATCATATGACAGATAATACATCAGCATATTATTATTTCACACCTTCAGGTGACACATAAAGATACATTATATCACTTGAAATGGGCAAAGTACCTACCTTTTGTCTTGTATTTCAGCCTCAGAATAACCATTCATAAGTTGGTTGGGTGTCCATTTGATAGTAAGAGAATGTGCTGACTGATGAAGAGAGAGATAACCAGGCATGGGTTCTGTCAGGTCTTTCTGCAAATGGACACAAGCAACTGTTAGTAAAATATATAGAAAATTACGTAAAATGAGATAAAGGTGATTATTACAACATAAAATATTATAATCTACAAGTACAATAAAATTCAGCAGGCCATACATGTATTTATTCAAAGAAAGTTCTGTTATCTTAGCAAACAGTTCTCAGCATAATTTACAAGCTTACATTATACATATTTACATTAATGGAATGTAATATAAGTAGAATGAACTGTTTCAAGCCCAATGGTAAAGCCATAAATACCACCTGCTCTAATTAGAAATTCTGTATTTTTCTCTAGTGTAGTAATATGGTACTTGATAAGCATCTTAAACTTACAGGCAACACAAGAACATTGTTTTTCCCATACAGCAATGTGGCACGACTGTTCTGATGGAGGGACTCCACATAGTCTTTAGCTGAAATGGGAATCTGGCGGTGACCTTCTTCTGAGCTGACAGCATGCAAACTGCGTCGGAACTGTATAAAGCATGTTGTATATACATTAAAAATCACATCGCAATTAGTGCAAGAAAGTTAAATGGAAGACAATTGTGGTGGTAGGGGTGGTTGTGGTAATTATTTGTGGGTATGTGCTGACTTATCTGCAAAACCAGTTAAGGGAAAAATACACTCAAATAATAACAAAACAAAACAAAACAAAACAAACAACAACAACAACAACAACAACAACAACAACAACAATTATTATTATTATTATTATTATTATTATTATTATTATTATTATTATTATTATTATTATTATTATTATTATTTCTTGCATTATTTATTAGATATAAAATATTATGGGGAAAAAATTCTGATTACTATTTACTTTCAAATTTCCATGTTATTTTCAAACACAAAAGAATAGGTGGTGCCTATGGGGCATGTGGTGGTGCGGTTGGTTGATATATTATGCTACAAGCTGGAAGGTTGTAGGTTTGAATCCTGATGGAGTCATTCGAGTTTTTCATTGACTTAATCCTTCCGGCTGTGCTATGGAGCTGGGGACAACTTGGCTTCTAACAGAAATGAGTGCAACGGGTATCTCCAGCGGGGTAAAGATGGCCGGTACATAAAGTTGAGAACCTTACCACTTCTAGTGCCGACTGTCAAGAAATTCTGGGAGTCTGAACCTCCTGGAGCCCTAACAGCCTGACTTAACCTTTTTATAATATACAACTACATCTGTCCCCCCCACCCCCCCAAAAAAACAGAGTTTTTTTTTATGTAAAGTTAGAATATTTTGTACATTTGTTGGAAACATGGACAATATTTTAAATTTTGCTATTGTTCTAGAACTATTTGTATTATTACTATGTTATTTGTCCCCCTTCTACACTTTTGACATACTTTTTCTGTTAATCATAGACGTGTTTCCTGAGGAATGAAAACCCGAACCCGACTTATGATGTTAAAAGCATTCCTGGAATCTACTACAGTATTTCTATGGCTTATATAACAGTTTACTTCATAGTATTAGTACCATGCCTAATTATTGAAGGTCATAATGAATAACAGCAATGAAAATCGCTACATGCTGTTTTAGTCATTGGTCACCTCAGAGTGGGATTGCGCCAAAGATAGTACTGATTTTAGACATTCTGAGACATGTAGAAAGTTGCAATGCTTTTCTCAGGTACTACTCACATTAAGCGCAGGTCTGCGGCAGGAAGGAGGGGTGGAATGACCACTGGAGATGCGGTGCCTCTGTACCAACTCATCTGCAGGTGGATCTGTCCAGAAATGGTCTTGTGTTTTTGTCTTGGAGTAATCCAAAGCACAAGGACCAACTGCAGTATAATAACAGTCTCTTATTCATAATCAGAGCATTCTGTTGAAATATGAATTAGGACCTGTAATAATCATTATTAAGCTTACAATACTTCATGTTCATAGTCATGTATATTTTTTTCTGTTTTCAGGATCCTGTCAGAGTTCAGTATAGTAAGAACTTTAAGATACATTCTGGTAAATATGCCAATTCACAGTATTTCCACTATATGCACTCACTGTCAGGGTTCCTCTGTTTTACTGTGACCAGTGATGATAGTATCACAGAATGAAGGGTACTGGTCTGCTTGTAGTATGTGTCCATGTATCTGTCAGGATTAATTTTATGTCCATCCAACACGAGGCTCATAATAACTCCTTATATTCACAGTGTCCCAAACACATATTTTACATTACAAAGTGAACCTCTGTATATAAGAGGTCCAGTCAGTGAAAAGTATGTGAAATCTGGATCAGGTTGCCACCATGACCTGAGTAGAGGTACCATTTATAGAACTCACTGGATCATGCACTCAATAATATGCACAACTTCTGCATCTTAACACAGTAATTGCAATTATATTTTTTTATCAGTTTTTACAAAGTACTCCCTGTAGTGAACATAAATAACGTTTCACAAGAATGCTGAGTGTTTTATGGTGAAATTCCATTTAAGGTTTCCTGGAGAGCACTGGATTTAAACACCAAACTCAGGATAATCATAAACTGAAACCCCATAATCATTAACTTCTGATCACTTAACTTGAAGATCACATGAGATTAAAGCTGAAATTAAAGAACTTTCATTGAAATGGGGGTTTCATTGTTTGTAAATTCATTTCAACTGACTGAGAAAATCCAGATGAAGTATTTCCAGGATTTTGTCCCTATAGAGACTCTAATCAGTATGTTGTCAGTAAATGAAGAACTATTAGTGTGTTAACCTTTTAATGTATAGTGGTTACTGAATGTACCACTAGTCTAAACATTCAAAAATTCTACATTTTTCCCAGAGAATATTTATGTCTTTTGTACATCTCTCAGGAAAAACATCGAAGTTTCACTATACAACCCTCAACGACCAGCTTTTATAACCATGGAGGCAAGTGTTTAATGCTCAGTACGACCTGGGCCTTGAAATGAAATGGACGTTTCGTCCTTAAATGGTTACTGGACAGAAAATCAAGATATCAGTTTTGAACATAAACATAAGAAAATTTTGATGATGGCATAAGGTATTTTCAATATTAACGTTGTAAGGCTCCCAAGCACCTTGCATAGGAGCATGAAAAGAGACTTGAGGACCAAAACAATATTACTGACAATATGACCTTAAAAAATCAAAGTTGTACACTTACTGCAGTCACACCATTAATAACTTCTGTTAGTGACTTTCTCACACAGTTTGTGACAGTGAACATCCGATACCTTTTTCAGATGAAACTTGGATTTATCTCAGGGGACACATGGGTGCACTGAACAGCAAATAGTGGAGCACAGGAAGCCCATGCAGTTTCATTCCAAGGTATAACAGATGGTCTTGTGTTGTGTTTAGTGTGAGGATTATGGATCCTGTATTTTCTGTTCATATGGCATTATTACAATTACTGTAGCTGGTATGAATTTAGTAATGCTTCTAAACGAATATGTAATTTATTAATCTCAACAACATATAAATACACGTACATTTAAAAATCAGTAACATAGAAAAGTGCAAGACATAAATTACTCGGTCTACTAAGTGTATAATTTGCAAATTATTTACTGTTCTCCAGAAGGGGTGTCTCAGCAAAATACAAGGCCACACTTCATTAAAAAAAAATCCTAGTATGTAACAACCAATCATAAATAATATAAAACTGTTGGCACAAAACTCGCTAAACTGGCTGCATTTTTAAAGCCAAATAGAGACCAAATCACATACGTATTTGCGGATCTCTTGCAATAAATCCGCGGCCCTTAGGTTGCAAACCACTGCTATAGATTTAATTTTACCTTCTCTTATTTTTCTGTCAGTCTCAGCACTTATTTATTTCGAATAATAAAATTGTTTGGATAGGATATTAGTGGATTGGTTTTTAAAAAATTAATTTCCTGCGTTATATTCATTATTTTGAAGAGAAATATTACCTATATTCTGATAATCTACTTACCTAGCAGAGAACTAAGAATGGAGCCATAATCTGGATCTGCAACCAGAGAATCTTTCTCGTAGTATTTACTGCAATAATAAAAACACATTCTTCACAGCAATGAATGATAATTGCTGTGCCTAAATACACAATGCCTATATATTAAAAAAAAATTCGTGTGCTATCCTCTATTCCATATACCCTTGGGTTAATTGTAGATAAGCAAAGTGTTGTGTTTCACTGTGAATAAGATCTGTGCGTATATCTGCATTGTTGAGTGCCACCCTGAATTACTTATTGAAGGGAAGTTTTCATGAGGATGTGGTCATGCCTTTTACATGAAGAGCCTTAACCAGTGCCGCCCCGAAACATGTGGGCGCCCCGAACAAGCTAAAAATTTGGCGCCCCTTCAAACAGTTAATCTTTAAACATTTTCAGAATAGAATAGGGTTGGCGAAAATTTTTGAGGGCTCGTGCCCAAACTGCGGATAATATTCGGAGAAATTCTATCGCGTGTGGAACACCAGAGTTTACCAGCACCATATTTTCGATTATTCCTGTGACGTTTTAGCGCCCATTATTAGGTGGCCCTCCCGGCAGCTGCTCAGCTAGTTCGTCCTTTATACCTGCCCTGTCCCTAATATTTGTTTGATTATAATTTAGAAAACCTCTGTGATCACAGAATGCTTAACCTACAATCATTCTGCAAAAATGGTGTGAAAACGAAGATTTTTGTGATATAATTCCTGTTCTACAATTTAAAACTCCAGAATGTGCAGACCGGTATTTAATTGTGGTGGGAACTTATCTTCTAAAACAGAGAAATTTCCCTTAAATAAGTAGCAGAGATATTCAGAAAAAATAAACGATAAGTAAGTACATTTCACCCTCTAACAGACCAAGATGACCCAGAGCAAGAGAAGTATATGTCTACTCTTTCTCTGACAGCTGCGTTAGATGTGGGTGGATGGCCAACGCCACGCTCAGACCGCTTTCCACTGGGAAAGAACCACACTGCATTCAAAAGAAATAATACATAAAATTCGACAAACTAAGGAATAAGTGTTTGTAATTTTTCTGGAAGTGGAATATTGTTTCTACTTTCTTCAGTGGAAAAAAGATCCCATATTAAAAGGAGTAAAACAAGAACATTACACTGTTCCCGTAAGTCCCGTCCATTTAATGAAAGATCATATCAGATAACTGTGTTACAACATGCAATGGAATCGATCTAATCATTTGTCAGAGCACCTTCCACACCCACGTTATCGGGCACCGTCTCTTTATCGCTTAAAAAACATGCGTCCTGCCTTATATTTCAAGTTTATTCTTCTGGTGTTCATACTATTTGAGTATGTGACTCCTGTCTATATTTATATCTCTCCTTTATTAATAATTATGTCAATTTTTAAGTCAGAGTTACCGTACCTACTGTTCTGCACAAGGTAGTCGATGATGATGGCCAGCTGCTTTTCAAATAGAGCGAGTCGGATCCACAGGTACCGCGGGCTTGGTGACCCACTGGAAGTCAAGGCCCCACTGACAGAATTCTTCTTTTGCAGAGGTGGCTTCCCGCTATTTGGAGGCCGGTTCGTACTGTCCCCACTCGATGAAGACCTCCTTATTAAAGCAAAGAACAGAACTGCGATACTCTTGGGAGCTGAGGCGTTTTGAATTTCTGTGTGACAGCCATCTCCTAGTGTCATTATTGCCGTTTTATTTTATTACTGTTAACGAATTAATGAGTAAGTACCTATTGTTTGCGTTACACTTGACGGAAATATACTCAAATTTTTAATCGTAGCCATATATTTAAATGCAGACCCACTAACAGTACTTCTATAGGTATGGTTATCTCCATTTCAAATTTTACATGCGTAAATCGAATGGCTCATTATTTACTACAAACAAACCGTAAGCTAAAGAAACTCTTTGCACATCTAATATCTTGATAATTTACTTTCTACAAAAACACATATTTTTAGGACCTAAAAATAAGAAACTGTAGCGTCGCTCCAGATTCACAAGTTCCGGCGTCCGTCATATTTTTACTGCTGATTTTATGAAGTGGAAGTAAGGCTGTGATGTACCCTCCAGTGACACAAAGTCCATACAAAGTTTTGTGAAAATAATTTATTTGTTTAAAGTGTTGAACGAGGGAAACATACAGGCAACATAGTTATATCGACAGCCTGCTGTTTTCCTTTGTATAGAGAACAAATTGCTTTGTTCTGAGCTTAAAAACAATACGTTATATTTCCGTCAAACACAACCAAATTTCATACAAGTACGACTACGTGTTTCAGTCTAAAGAGACCATTATCAGGCCAACATTGCAAAAGCATTTTAAAATAAGTTATGATATAATACAATTGTGTCCATTATATGCGATCCCATAGGACTTATAAAGATTGTTACAATGCAAAATTTACAAAGTGTACAGATTTTACATAAAAATGTATAAAATCGTCGAGTTGATGATGTCCTGGTCGGAGGCTGTTTCCAAATTGTGTATAAACAATATTAAAATGACAAATATAAGTATGAGAGATTAACTTTCGTATATAAACAATAATGAGTCACCAGTGTTGGTCAAACAATGTAAAACCCGTTGGAATCCATTAATGTGTCAAGCCGAGTTAGTAGATAGATATTAAATACAGAATTCGTGTTAAATAGTAGGTAAATAAATAAATATTTAATTGCGGATAGCCGTCTTATCAGAAATGTCGTATTGTATATATGTCTCTTGGGCAGCATGATAACAAATAATGTATCATGCACAAGTGAAATTAAATCCAGGGTTGCCGTGACAAATGTAGAGTTCAACAAGACTAAGACTCTTTTCGTCAGAAAATTGGATTTAATTTGAGAAAGACATTTGGAGTACAGCTTTATGGTGCTGAAGCTTGACACTTCGGAAAAGAGATCATAAATACCTGCGAATTTTTTAAATGTAGTGTAGGAGAAGGACGGAGAAGAGAGTTTGGACCGATCGTGTGAAAAATGAAGTGTGACAGGTCGAGGAGAACAGGAACATCCTACATACAATAAAAGAATGAAGGCTGACTGGGTTGTCCATTTCATTCGCAGGAAGTGCATTCTAAACAGTGTTATTAAAGGACAGAAGGAAGGAAAGAAGGAAGGAAGGAAGGAAGGATAGGTGTGACGGCAAGAAAAGGAGGACAATGTAAGCAGCTACTGGATGACTTTAAGGAAAAGCGAGGGTCCTGGAAATTAAAATAGGAAATACTAGATTGCACTGTGTAGAGAACTTGCTTTGGAAGAGGCTATGCACCTGTCATAATACAGATTAAGAAATGAATAATGAATTGCGTCATTCTGTAAAGAAACACTTCATGATACACCATCAGTTAGCAAGGGGCTTCAAAGAGTAATTCAAATGTAAAATGTTGGAAAGAGAATTTGTTTCGATTGAAGTATCATTTACCGCTTCTTTACCGGTTTTGAAATGCGTGCAAAATCCAATTTCACTCTCTAACTTAGAGAACAGAGGCTTTAACCAAGTTTACGAGATGAAATTGGGAGCATTCACAAAAGATTAAATGCATTTCAATGAGAATTTATTTCAAACATTCGGAAGCGTATCTTGAACGAACTTCACCTTCATTAAACCGTCCGTGACTTTATTTGGCTCACGTCGCTTCCATCAATTTGGCGCTGAAATACCGAATGGTGAGTTATAACCACAGAAGACCAGGAAAAGATCTCTTCTTCGCCCGTGTTTGGTTAAATGAGATTCTATTGAGGGAATTCAACTGCTTGTTAGGCGTTTTTTACACAATACTTAACAAAGAACACAGATTGTGGAAATAATATCTGTCTGTCGTTCTGCTTAAAACTAGACGAAGGGTAATGTAATATTGTTTTATATAAACTTGCTGTTATTTGAGGTTACACCAAGCTTTGCTTTTTAGACTTACACAGCTACAAATAATGAAGTCGCTGCAGTTGTAGTAGTTCTACGAATAATATTTCTAATTTTTTGGCTGTTGTTAATGTCGTAACGTCGTACATTAGCATCAACACTTACTATGATTGATTAGACTCGAAATAAAACCACTTTTTGAATAGACTGTAACATTTTAATTACATTCATGGATTTCCGAACATAAAGCCAGTTTAGGCATTGGAAGAAAATATGGGTCTCTTTAATATGTAAAACTTTTAGTTACCATGGAAAAGTAAGTAAAACGAAGATATCTTCGTCTATTCTAAAAGACCCCAGCAGATGAAATGCTTATTCAGGCTTCTGAAGACGTAAGTAACACGAATATTTTGCCCAATAAACTTAGTGGGCCCACACTATTATGGGGAATAAATGTAAAATTTCATTTTAAAATTGTTTTTAACTTTCTACGTTTATTTTAAATTACTCTCGTTGCAACAGTTGCAATTCGTGTATTCTTGGTTGTTGATATCCATACCTGTTAGGATCGGAGTTTTCTATTTCCATAATTTTCCTGGAGATTATTGCTGCCGGCACAAAAGTCTTTGCGACTTTGTGCATCAGCGCTGTAGTGGAGCTGGTCTTGAACAAGCCGAGAGCTCTTCTTCTCAACCCCTGAGAAAGACAGGCCTCAACAGCACCTGTCGACAAAATACCCACTGAGTTAGCTGCCTGTGTGTGACGTGCTTGGAATTTCAGTGCATGTTTTTTTAGGACATCTTTCAAGAGATGATCATGGTAATAACACACGCGTTACAAAATGTGATTTATATGCTGGACGAGTGTCGCGATTTAG
>Ga0209629_10003323_pt1 | contig 11469 bp, 6 predicted proteins | sample TergutCu122P5_FD_187286 | JGI IMG/M metagenome (GOLD analysis project Ga0209629, IMG submission 187286) | Cubitermes ugandensis P5 segment gut microbial communities from Kakamega Forest, Kenya - Cu122 P5 (SPAdes) (version 2) | ecosystem: Host-associated > Arthropoda: Insects > Digestive system >...
CACTCCTGAAGATGGACATGTAAATGTCCGAAACATGTAGAGGTCATTTATGATATTAAATCATAATAAAAATTAGTTGCATCAAGTTGGTACATCTTCTTTACTTACTTCAGATCACTGCAGTCGTCGTTGCAGCCCGTGGCATATCTCTTCCCATCCTTCTCCAAGTGACAGCAGCTGAGCAAACCGAAAGTGAGCTGCTAGATCGTTGATTGTCTTCTTTGGGTTTCTGCGCCGTGTAGTAAAGTGTTCCGACGTTTCGGAAGAACGTACTGCCTCCATCTTCAGGACGACTAATTTTGATTCACGACGATGCATCCACGTGAACCACAGCCATTCACCCTCAAGACGGAGGCAGTAGTTTCCTCCGAAACGACGCAACACTCATCTACTGCACCGCGCGAAACCCAACGAACCATCGAGTGATCAGCAACGGCCATGAAGACCTGAAAACCTTCGTATATTGTCATTACATTGGATGGTTCTACTGTCCACCTCAAAAGCGGTAATTTAAAGCATTTCATTTAATGTGCTGCCCTTTGAAGAAGAACGAATTCATTGCTAGGTATTAATTTCCAGTTGGAACATGCCATATAGCTTTATTACTGATAGCTACAGAAGATTATTTCATATCTTGCATGGGGTTTGTGTTCCGTGAAGAAATGTGCAGCACACAACAAAAAACTGTAGCGACACTTGAAGGCTCTGCGGCGACGTTGTGCAACTGGGTAAGTCTTCTTGGAACCCCCGACCCTTGAGGTTGAAGGCACTACGTTCCTTCGAAACGTCGGGAAACAACGCGGCGACACGGCGTCACGTTCCAGAAGACCCGACTCCTCAAGAAACAGAATAGTGCCTCCACCTCGGTATTCTTGTCCACGCATGTTACGGTAAAAACCACCTGATGATAGCCAAAAACTGCCGAAACATGTAGCTGTAGAGGACAACAGAATGTACGCTGTTTTAAACGTTATGTCAGCACTGACAGTAAATACAGACATTGATTAACCACCACAGCGCGACAGCGATAAAAAAACCCACAAAAGATTTCAAATAACGAGCGTCGTTTCAGTTGCACTTCAATGCAGGGTGCACAAATCTCAGGCGCCAGGTCGCCGTGGTGTCTGTTATTTGTGGGTCCTCTGTTTGGAGGCTCCTTCCGGCCCCTAGAATTTTGAACTGATTGGTATACATTTTTTTTTTTTTTAAATTCGTACACCCCTAGTGTCATCAATCCTGAAGTTCTTTCTTGCTCACTCTCGTTTGTCGACAGATCATCACATTCGTGGGCTAAACCCTCGTAACCCAAACGCGTTGCCTCGTCCTATTGGGTGCAGGGGTGCAGCTCCACTAATTCGCACAGGTCATAAATACAGGGTGGCCTGTTTCCAAGTTCCAAACCACCTGTAAAGTTGGTATAAGTTTTCTTGCAACTACAGCAGCATTGGTCTTTATGCACCTCCAGTTGCAACCAAAACAACTCCCAGTACAGCGTGTTCCATGCTGTAACAACTCCCAACACAACGTGTTCCACTACCTAACACGCCTAAGTTACATACCATTGCTCGTAATTTATTACACACCAACGAATGCACTGTTATATTATAATAGTCTAAAATCTTTACATTAAAACACTTAAAATGCGCCTACATGTTTCGATCCTTAGATCATCTTCAGGGAGCACATTTAGTTCCTTGCTAAATTTGTATGTTAAAAAGTTAATTTTATCAAACGTTTCGGTGATGCGGCAGCATGTCGTTTGTATGTGTATATGTTGTGTCTGTTGCAGGGAGGTCGGTCGAACGACCGACCTCCCTGCAACAGACAAAACATATACACATACAAACGATATGCTGCCGCATCACCGAAACGTTTGATAAAATAATTAACTTTGTAACATACAAATTTAGCAAGGAACTAAATGTGCTCCCTGAAGATGATCTAAGGATCGAAACATGTAGGAGCATTTTAAGTGTTTTAATGTAAACATTTTAGACTATTATAATATAACAGTGCATTCGTTAGTGCGTAACAAATTACGAGTTTACAAGATGCACGGTGCGACAATAAAGCTAAATACCATTGCTGTTTCTTCAGACTATATAAACTTACTCTCCAGGAATTTCAATGTTTCACCGTGCATTTTTCAATTCAATAATTGATAAACACCAACACATCCACCTCACATTCAACGGTATATTAGTCTAGAACGTCGATTTCAATGTTAAAACACATAAAAATACTTAAAAGTACTCCGACATGTTTCGATCTTAACAGATTATCATCAGGGAGTAGGTCTGTACCTCGTTAAAGTTACTGAATTATTTAAAAATTTAAAAAACACTGAATTTAAAATCCTGAGGGTTTTTAATTCAGTGTTTTTTTAAATAATTCAATAACTTTAACGAGGTACAGACCTACTCCCTGATGATGATCTGTTAAGATCGGAACGTGTCGGAGTACTTTTAAGTATTTTTATTTGTTTTAACATTGAAATCAACATTCTAGACTAATATATTGTTGAATGTGAGGTGCATGTGTTGGTGTTTATCAATTATTTACTCTCCAGGATTCCAGCTAAGTCATACGGCACAACTTTCTGCCACTGAAGTTCATAAACCTACATCACGATACCCCAAAAAGATAAAAATAGTAATTCGTCGGGGCTCGAACCCAAAGCTCGTTCGTTAATTCGTACGATACATCTCGGCTGCCAATCGGTTCCCTTGCCTGCGCGTGGTGCCATGATGAAATTACACACGAATGCACCGGGCTACTCCGTTGACTGCTGGTTTGCAAGCAAAACGAACTGTCCATTTAAAAACGGTCTTTGAATGACTTATTCCCGTGACCTAAATATGGCAGTCGGAGATTTGGTAGTGTAATGCTGGATGCGCAAGCGAACATCGTGTTCTCATATTGGTTCATTGCCCTCACTGCATGTGGTATGCGCAAAGAGACAATTGCGCCGCTTGTCAAAATCGTAAGTTTACATCTTCTTTGGAAATGAGATTCCAGCAAGGAAGGATTCAGGACTTACTCCGATATGAAGCTGTGTTGCTGGGTCCAGTACTTCCTGTCTCACACAAGGCCACAGATCCACATCTCAGAATACTTCCATTCTCAGCCCCAGACCTCGCAAAGCTTGGCCAAATTTAAGATACTGTTCTCGAAATGTCAGAAACATTTTGAAAAGTGTAAAATATCAATTTTATTTAATCATAAGAGCAAATACAAAATGAGGTAAAACCTGGTTAAAACTGAAGATTAATGCAACGGAAAACAACACCAGTCACCACTACTAGATTCATTTATCAGAACTGCCTGTACCACTTCATACTGTCCTGTAAATAGAGTTAATCATGAAGATTTATGTCTTCTGGGATGTTATGTTCTGTCGTTGGGTATAAATAGTTCCCGACGTTTCGAAAGATCGTAATACTTAATCTTCAAGGTCCAGCAGTCAAAGTCACTTTCCTTGGACTACTTCATCCTGACGAAGAAGACACAATTTTCATTCGAAACATCAGAAACTATTCACCCAACGACACAGCATAACATCCCAGAAGACAGTAACACCGCTGTGAGAACCTTAAACTCAATTATTGCCGAATTCAGTAGAGAAGAGACAGGCGGGGTTGACATCAACAGAGCATTATGGCTCTTTTTGCTCAACAATAGAGCAGATCCCGTGCACAGTGCCGTCTGCCAACACGAACGCACGATCGGCAGATGCATTCAAGAGGCCCACGATAAATGGGTCCATGTCACCACGGCATGTTGCGTCCTCAGGTTGCGGATGGAGAACGGCCTCCAATATGGAGGGTAGCTGCGAATATTTTGGATAAGCATGCCGGACAGCCGACAAGGGGTGGTACCCCAACTTGGGGGTTGGGCGAGGTGCCAACAACTCCTCACCGTAAAAACTGGCATAGTCATAAAACACATACACGTGTCACGGGCCTGGACTGATACTTCGGTACGTGCTAGGCAATGGAAAAGGGACATGAGATTTGGTACCTGGAATAAGATGGTTCTTCAGGAAGTGGGGTGGGGGTCATGGACTGAATTGATCTGGCTTAGGGGAGGGACAGGAGGCAGACTCTTGTAAATGCGGTAAGGAACCTTCGGGTTCCATAAAATGCGAGGAATTTCTTCACTAGCTGAAGACCTGTTAGCTTCTCAAGGTCTCTGCTCCACTGAGTTAGCAGGCAAGCAAGTAAAGCAAGCAATTAAGTACTCAAGAGGCAGTAATACCTAGTTCGAATACTGGTAAAGGACCAACTTTTCGGAGCTAGACGAGAAGGAGAGAGGTGCTTCCCCCCACAGTACATTTAGGGCAAATGACCATTTCCTTAAAGCAGGCTATTAAACGCTTCCGTATACGGTCGAATACACGAGTCGCTGTCATTGAACCATTTCCCTTTCGATGCCTCATAATCTGCACCTTTTAATTCACCGTCACTGTCTCGATTTGTCAGGAGGTTTTAAAGAAATTTAGATAAAATTAAGATGTAAAACACAGCCTGCAGGTGAAATGTTGCCATTACGTACCAAACAAAACCAAAGGTGGCGCTGGTTCGAATAGCATCCCAATAGTGTACAAGACAATGTCGTCAACTACGCATCTTAAGATTCGAACAGATAAATGAAACGGACAAAAGTGTCTTTAACCACTAAGTTCCATGGAAAGAAAACACGCGGTTCAATTCCGATAACAGCCACAGGATTATTAAATATATATGCGACGAAAACGTACCGTCTATTGTGGGTCGGATAGACAGGGCAGAAAAACATTGTTCCTTAAAACAACTGAATACGTGCAGCACAGTTCTTTAGTTTCTCAGCTAGTCATAAAATTCCCCGCATTTTATGAAACCCGAAAGTTCACCATCGCATTCACAAGAGCCCGCCACTTGTCCTTATTTAGGGCCAGATTAATCCAGTCCACGCCCTCCTGCCCTAGTCAAGTAAGTAAAGTGAAGGTCTCCCGCGACAGGCCGAGGTGGCCCAAGGGGTTACGGGTAGATCAAGGTCTCGGATTTCTTGACTTTTCGGCACTACAAGGGTGGTAGGTCGTCAGCCAAAAGCGCCGGCCGCCTTTACCCCAGGAGAAAATCCCTGGTACTCACTTTCAAAGGCTGAGTCAACCTCAGGGCACATGGTTCTGTCGGGGGTACCACGGAAAAAATCCCCAGTGACACCACCGGGAATCGATCCCGGGACCTCCCGACTAGTAGCGCAGTGCCTTAACCACTACGCTACTCCAGGCCCCTGCCCTCCTGTCCTGCTGCTCAAAAATTCTTCCTTAAACATATCTGTTGAGGCAGAAGTTTGCCCTCGTAGGTCTGAGCAAAGTTATTCCTGCCCATGTCACGAAGTAGGAGTAGAGCTCCACTCATTCTTAACCTCGCCACTTCACGCCCCGACAGCAATATCCCTAGAGAAAGAACACCCTATACTCATTGAATATGAGGCTAGGTGGGTCCCAGAATCCATCTGGACATTTTGGAGGGAAGAAAATCCCTTGCCCATAACGGAAATCGAACCCAGGATCGTCCTGATCCATTTACAGAGACTTTATTACTGAAAAATGGGTTGGACAAAGACGGGCAGGAAGAATTTAATAGGCAACCACGCATCTTTACCAAACGCGACTCTAATACCAGTTATCTAAGACTCATATCTGTATCATAAGAATTTAATACTCGTCGCACCATCGCTTTGATACAGCAGGCTGCCCCCTGCTCATTCCACCGTTGTCCAGTACTCATATATCATTTGTCTATCATCAGTACTACATAATTCTGCAATTGCCAGGGTCGTTTCATAAAACAGTTCTCGCTCACCATACCAAACACAAAGTACCTAAAACACGTTATAGATATATCATGCAACAACCGAACAATCGCACTTTTGAATTTTCCCACACTTCCTTTCAAATTTCCCTTCCCACCCATATGATTACCCCCACGCACAACATGGTACCTGTAACGTAGGACCTACACTTAAACATACTAACTCAAACAAAAGAGTTTCAATGAAACAGCAGACACTTAAGTACAACTTCTATACTGAAATTAATGTACAATGAACACACATACCTCTTACGTTCCACCAGCGTCCACCCACACTTGCGCCAAACTCGCACGAAGACTGAAAGTTCAGAGTTGGTGTTTCTTGACGGCTGTTACTACCATCATACTCACTCCCCACTCGCATCGCGAAGAAAACAACGTGACAAACAGGAAACCTTTGCTGGTCAGCCAATTTTCGACAACAGTCTCAGTTATACGAACAATTGCGTAACGTCCACTGTATCTCATTCATTACGAGAACTGTGAACATCTAGATTCGTGCATGGGGAGTGAGTTCGAAGAACGGAATAGCATCTTCTTTTAATTGTTTCTATGTTAATTGATGCTCTTGCACGTGTGATGCACTCCGCAATATGCCGCAGACGTACGAATTCGATTCCTTTTTAACAAATGTAATCTCTTTTCTAACTCGTTTGTTAAAGGCAATGCTAACTCGTAATAATAATAGAAGCACGGATCATTTTCTTTATAGTCAGAATAGAGTATTAAATTGTGTAGTCTTTTTACGGCTGTACCATTTTCCAGCATGAAGAACAAGCAGGGCGAAAACACACATGAATAATTTTCTATTTACAAAAAGTGGAAATACTGCACACATGAGTACAATATTGTTATACGTTTACGCCAACGAGAATGTGTCAAAGAACCGATTTATTCCTCCGTTGTTGATTTGCATTCAGTGTCTTTCTCGCCCCAAATCTAAAAGGGTGGAATTATGTCACAAAATTGAGAAAATATTAATCATTCATTTTAAATTTCACTTTGTCCTTCGCATTTCATTACATATTCATTCACGATGCAGGTATGTGTGTGTGTGTTCCTCTTTTTGTAATTGACGAAAGCCGGTGCTTAAACTCAATTAAAAGAAATAAGCGTACATCACCTTTGCACGAATGATAACATGTATAAAAGAGATCTTTAGGTCCGCCCCACCAGCTATCTTTGCGACCCTGGATATAGCAGAGAAAGGAAATTGTGTTTTGCTGCGGCCTTATCTTTGACTTGAACACTGCTTCCGGCGTGGCGCTTTGTTTCCGGTTTGAAGTGGGTGGAACGATAAAAGAAAATTCAAGATGAGACACAACTTAACACTGTTGCCTCATGAACATTTTAGGAATGCATTAAACACATCCAACTATCATTCCAAGGTTAACATTTCAGCTACTAACACAAACAATAAAATAACCTGAACTCAAGACCAACCTAAAAAACAAGGCAAAGTGTGCGCCGCGGCCTATTTCACGGTACTGGCACAGGCTGCGACACTTACGATTGTGCTTTGGCTCGGCCTGTTAGTCGCTGGCCTGTCATTGTGGAGGCCCGGGTTCGATTCCAAACCAGTCCATGTGGAATTTATTGTGGACAAAGTGGTATTGGTACAGGTTGGTAACCAAGTATTTCGGTTTTCCCCTGTCATTATCATAGCACCAATGCTCCATACTCATTATTCTGCCACCAACGCAGCTTGAGGCTAGCTAGCTAGCCTCACGCCTGGCAAAGTTAATGAAGTTTAATTAATGTTTTAATTTCAAATTAAGCAAATGTATTGTCGTCTTCTGTTAATATATACGCGGTGTGATTGACTGTAATGAATGGAGGACAGAGAAACGGCACGAATGCGCAAATATGGGGAAAGTAAAACGACTCGAATTATGCTGGCAACTGTACCGCACGTCATTTCCGGTTTGGGACAAAATTTCAGGCCGATGGATTTTTGTTGACACGAGTGTACGTTTTGAAGTATTACAAGAGTTAATTTCCTTTGGATTCTTCTTGAAGTGCTTTGAAGATATTTCTGAGGAAGCTTGTGATGCTGACGGTATTTATGTGGTGTTTCAGAACCAGAGGTGGGGGAAGAGATTTGAGTACTGCTGGTCGGTCGTTTGAGAATAAGCCGCATTCTATCATAAGGTGACGGGCGTATGTTGCCGAAAGTACAATTCGTGAATGTCGTGTGTGCACTTGTGGTGTTCCTCAGCATCTCAAAAGATATTACCTAAAAGATTAACATTTCAGAGCCTTCCGAACTGATTATTTGTAATCGAGGTTTGAGGTTCTTAAAGCATTGTTGTTTTAGCATGAATGTCTTCTGGGATGTTACACCGCGTCGGCTGGAAAACAGTTCAAAGGATTTTAGCGCCTTCAACTTCAGGGTCCGACTACCCAGTCTACAGCCCTCAAATTTCCAACTTTGCCTACGTTTTAAACGTAAAAGTAAATATGTCGCAGCGGAACCTAGCCACTTGATGGAGCTAAGTGGTTAGATTCAGGCCCCGACAGATTTGCCCCCCGGGGAAAAGGTTCCCGATACCAGTAACAGAGAAATCTCGCTTCCGAATGATTCATTCGATAGTGAAATGCTACCATACGTATACCTAAAAATCCCTAACTCTGCCATCTGTTATCGAAAACTTAGAACCTTTTCTGCAGACCACAGCGCCTCGTTCGATAAGAAGATCCGACAACTCCCAGAAATTTAATGCATGAGCGTAATCGTTAGAATTATAAATGAGAGTGAAGTTGGTGTTTCGGATATAGCCAGGTTGTAAAAGTGCTATAAGCTGTAGTCCCAAAATAAAGAAAATGGTAGAAATGTGCCAACAATAAATAACATAAATATTTTACTAGTTTTACCACAGACACTGGCACAGCAAGGCATGAATCAGGCACTCCCCTTCCCCAGTTGGATTTTTGGAAAGATAGAAAATACAAAACAAGAACGAACTATCTAAAATATCCATATCACTACATGTAACCTAATTACATATAATGTATGTAACAAATATGTGGTGATCCTAACATATTTTTCAACAGACTGATGTATACATTTAAGTGTGTAAGCAAACTTTCTGGCTAATCCCTGTTCAGAAAGGTCTTGGTTGAACAAACGCAAGTTAAAAATAAATGTTACCAGCCAGTCCATGTTATGCAAGGTTACGAAACGGCTATTAATTACTGCATTTTAAATATCTTGAGACACAATCCTTAATTCCTGTGCAAGGATGCTTATTGTAATTCCAAGCCCTGCACCTTTTTCAGTGACACGTTAGTTTAAATGATGGCCTTACTGGATTTTGATAGGGACATTTTGGCAAGTCTAATTAGCTGCCAAGCAATCCATAAGTACACATCCAGTAAGCCAAGAGAAGCTGAAAACAATCCAATGAGGAATAAAATAAGAGGAAGGAACATGTGTGTTTAATGAACAAACAAATGCACCCTTGATTGACAGTTTATTATGCTGTTCTTTATTTATCGCTCCTACATGTTGCATCATCCTCAGGGAGCTCTCACTTGGTGCCTGCTAAGTTACACAAACGTGTTCATGCAGTCTTGGTGGTATTTGAAAAAACTTTCACATTCGTTTTTTAGAATTGTAAAACATTAAAATTGTCTTAGCTATATCCAACACTTTATTTTCCAAGTAATGCACACAACGTTAAAAGACGTAGAGTTATTAAAACATTTTAAAATAAGGAAACTGCTCCAACATGTTTCGGTTTACAAGGAAACCATCATCAGGGAGCTACAACCAGTACTTAGCTAAAATTACACGCTTGGTTCAAAGTGGAAACGTAGAGCTCGTACAAGACGTTGTCAGTGTTATGGCTGGATATTATGACCTGTGAGGCATGTGTGCTGTGCACACATGCCTCACAGCTCTACGTATCCACTTTGAACCAAGTGTGTAATTTTAGCTAAGTACTGGCCATGGCTCCCTGATGATGGTCTCCTTGTAAACCGAAACATGTTGGAGCAGTTTCCTTATTTTAAAATGTTTTAATAACTCTACGTTCTTTAACGTTGTGTGCATTACTTGGAAAATAAAGTGTTGGCTATTGTTGATGCACGGTGTAACCATGAATTTTGTCTTAGCTATAATTAATTATAGTGTAGTAAAAATTTTTCTCAGGTGGCCGTATATACAAATCTGTAATAAATACAGACATATGGACATATTAAATAAAGAACAGTATAATAAACTGTCAATCAAGTGTGCATTTGTTTGTTCATTATACATGTAGTAAAAGGATGCACGGTAGAGGAAGGAATATGTTGCTAGTGATGTTAATGCTGATAATTATGCCCTTTGTTCACAAGAAGAAGAAAGAGGAAACAGATGTGTAGCCACATTACCATCATTTTATCAGTGAGTACAACAAAATAAAACATACAGAAGTGTAGGTAGGTGACGTGAATGTAGTGGTAGTTGATACTGAACCAGAGGTAGCCATAGATTAAATGCAACAAACTGGCTACCTAGGCAAAGCACACACTGTACGCAACCCCTCCTCTTCAAAGGTAGATTTTAGTTGAGGTCTTTGGTGGACAAGGGCGTCTTTTATCTTTAATGTCTCAACCATAGTTGGAATATTATGGAATTAAAATAATTTTAGTTTTTTTAAATTTCATAATTTCCCTCGAATCTGGCGCCCTAGAAGACCGTCTAGGTCTATTGTTTTCTTCCTTGTTTTGAACATTTGGCAAAGGGAAGAACCACGTACTGAAGTAAAGCTGCATATATTTACAGCAGCAAGAAATTTTCCAAGAGCGTTAGGGAAAGAATGAGCATGGAAATGAAAAACGATCTTGAATAATTTAGCAACAGCGCAGTCAGTTCAGTGGGTAGGCTACGGGTTGGATGGTCTGGGGTTCGATTCCTCCCAGATGCAATGAAATTTTCTCCTGTGTTTTTGGTTTTCTAGGACGTAACACTACCACTCATTCTTAACCTCGCCGCTAGATGGTGGTGAGTGTTCAGTATCACGTCATTCCCGCTGAACTCACTAGGAAATAAACCCTGATAACCATTGAACAGCAGAGTAGAATGGCTCCAGACTCGGTCTGCAGATTTTGAGGAGGGGTAACGTTACCTTAGCAAAAAAATGAGAATGGCAAATTTTAACTAGTGTCTAATACGTACGGCAGTTTCAGTACGCGATCTGTAGCTTCACATTGGCGCGGTACAAGTTACAGTGATTGTCCGACAGAGTGTGTCGATGTCGCTGGGCGGCCTCTCGCTGCATGGCGATCAAATCCAAATCTGCTGTTGAACAGTCAGTGGTGAATTCCTCGTCAGGTTTATCGGAAGGAACAGCACACCTGCAGGCACAAGTAAGTGCAATACTGCCACGCGCGAGTATGTGAAGAACATTCAGGTTTGGGCGCATACACGTATCACTGGCAATTTAGGGCCCAACAATAAGCAGAACTGAGAACACTGCGGCTGAAGGAAATTTGTTACTGACTGTAAAATACGATAACCAGACCCAAATTTTGTTTCAATTTTTGTGTACTTCACTGACTTCAATTTACTGCTTTAAATCAGTAGCGCACCCATAGTTTTGCACGGGAAGGGGCCGGGGGGGGG
>Ga0209629_10003326_pt1 | contig 11466 bp, 9 predicted proteins | sample TergutCu122P5_FD_187286 | JGI IMG/M metagenome (GOLD analysis project Ga0209629, IMG submission 187286) | Cubitermes ugandensis P5 segment gut microbial communities from Kakamega Forest, Kenya - Cu122 P5 (SPAdes) (version 2) | ecosystem: Host-associated > Arthropoda: Insects > Digestive system >...
TGGATACAACCCCGATCGATGTCAACTGGACCGCCCTGCAACGCATCAACCCGGATATTATCGCCTGGATCTTTGTGCCGGGTACCCGGCTCAGTTATCCGATTGTCCAGGGCCAGGATAATGAATTTTATCTAACGCATACCGCCGACGGGGCGGCCAACTCCTCCGGCGCCATCTTTTTGGATTATCAGAATTCCGCGGATTTCAGCGATCTCAGCACTTTTGTCTACGGACATAACATGCTGGGAAAAACCATGTTTTCGGAGATTACCAACTATGTGGACGCCCAGTTTCTGGCCGATCATCCCCGCATTATCATTTTGACCCCGCAGAAAAATTATGAGCTGACGGTCATCGGCGCCATTCGCTGTCTGGGTACCGATCCAGTGCGGCGGGTCAGCTTCAATGACGCTCAGGACTTTGCGGGCTTTCTGCAGGTCTTAAATGGTTATCTGGTCAGCGGTAATTCGACGAAATTACTGCAGGCCACCAATGTCTATTGTTTTTCCACCTGTGAACTGTATAACGTCAATGCCCGTATCATTGTGATTGCCACGGACTTGCAGCGACCGGCGGATACAGGTAATGGCTCCAGCAACTGAGGGCTACCAGTCGGTGGCGCGGCGTCCCCAGAGGGAAGCGGAGCGTCCGCCGATGGACGAGCTGGCGACGGCAAACCACGCAGACGAGCTGCCAGCGACGGCTACCCGCGAGCTGAAAGAAGCCTGCGCCGTGATGGGCATCTATGCCCCGGGTGAAGACACGGCCCGGATGACCTACTTTGGCTTGCAGGCCCTGCAGCATCGTGGTCAGGAATCCGCTGGAATTGCCGTCGGTGACGGCACTTCGGTTCTGGTATTTAAAGACAAGGGACTGGTCACTCAGGTCTTCAGCGAAGCCGATCTGGCCTCTCTGGAGGGCTTTGTGGCCATCGGTCATACCCGCTACTCCATCAACGGCGGCTCCGGCTCCTGGGAGTCCGCCCAGCCGCATCTTTCCACCCTGGGCAACAGCATCATCGCCCTGGCCCACAACGGCGAGCTCACCAACAGCAACGCGCTGCGCTCTCACCTGTTGGATCTGGGCGTCAGTTTTCGCTCGGCCTCGGACAGCGAGGTGGCCAGCAAGCTGATCGCCTATTTTACCCAGCAGACCCAGCATATGCGGGAGGGGATTCGCAAGACCATGGAACTGATGGAGGGCTCCTACTCCATCGTCGTGATTACCAATAACGCGCTGTACGCCTTTCGGGACCCCTATGGCAACCGACCGCTGTCCCTGGGCAAGCTGCCCGGGGAGCAGGGCTGGGTAGTGGCTTCAGAGACCTGCGGGCTGGACATTGTGGGCGCCGAGTTTGTGCGGGACGTCCAACCCGGCGAAGTGATTCGCATCAATGCCGCGGGTTTGTTGAGCGAGCAGCTGGTGCCGCCCAAACCCCGGGCTTTCTGCATTTTTGAACTGGTCTACTTTGCTCGGCCGGACTCGATGATTGACGGACTTTCGGTGTTTGAAGCCCGCACCAACATGGGCCGGGCTCTGGCCCAGCAGTCGCCGGTGGAGGCCGACTGGGTGATTGGGGTGCCGGACAGCGGTACGCCGGCGGCCATCGGCTATGCCCACGCCTCGGGCATTCCCTACATGGAAGGCATCGTAAAAAACCGCTACATCGGTCGCACCTTCATTCAACCCACCCAGGCCCTGCGTCAACGGGGCATTCGACTGAAACTGAACCCCTTATCCAGCGTGATTGCCGGTCAGCGTCTGGTCGTGGTGGATGACTCCATTGTCCGCGGCAATACTTCCCAGCAGCTGGTGCGGATGCTGCGAGACGCCGGAGCCGCCGAAGTCCACCTGCGGGTAGTCTCGCCGCCGGTGACCTGGCCTTGCTTCTATGGTATCGACACGGAGTCACAGCAGCAGTTGATTGCTTCCCAGCTGGACTTGGAAGGCATCCGCCAGCACATCGGCGCCGACTCGCTGGCTTATCTGAGTCTGGAAGCTCTGGAGGCAGCCTGTCCCACTCAGACCACCGGGTTTTGCCAGGCCTGTTTCAGCGGCGACTATCCGATTCCCCTGCAGGATATTCGGCCGGAGATGTTCAATCCGGGCAATCATCCGCATATTTTGGCACCGGATTCACCCAGTATGGAAAGTCTGTTTGACTGGCCGTTGAGTTAAACGCGGCCAGCGTGGAACCAGCGCCAGCGGGGTGGTCGCCGGCTGGTTGGACTGACCCAGAGAGAGGGTGGTGGCATTGCCGATGGACTACGCGGCCGCAGGTGTGGATATTGCCGCCGGCGCCGCTGCGGTTGAACTGATGCGCGCGGCGGTGCAAAGCACCTACACCCCGGCTGTGATCGGCGACATTGGCGGCTTTGGCGGATTGTACTCCGCGACGGCCCTGCAAGCCATGGACGACCCGATTCTGGTGGCCACTACGGACGGGGTTGGCACCAAGCTGGCCCTGGCCCAGCGGCTGGGGCGCTCGGATGGCGTTGGTATCGACCTGGTGGCAATGTGTGTCAACGACCTGGTAGCCACCGGCGCTCGCCCGTTGTTTTTTCTGGACTATCTGGCGCTCGGCCAATTGCAGGCTGAGTTTGTGGCCACGCTGGTGGCCGGCATCGCCGCCGGCTGTCGCCAGGCCGGCTGCGCTCTGATTGGCGGGGAAACCGCCGAGCACCCCGGGGTGATGGCCCCCGGCGATTATGACCTGGCCGGCTTTGCGGTGGGAGTAGTGGAGCGCTCCCGGCTGCTTGGTCCCCAGCTGGTCCGGCCAGGGGACCAGATCATCGGTCTGGCCTCCAGTGGCCTGCACTCCAATGGCTATTCGCTGGTGCGACGGGCCTGGACCGATCAACTGAGCCCGGCGGAGTTGAACACCCAGCGTCTGGCGGATGGTCGCAGCCTGGCGGAAGCCCTGATGGCGCCGACCACCATCTATGTGCAAACCATGCTGGCCGCGCTGGCCGAGCTGCCGGCGGGCAGCATTCACGCTGTAGCCCATATCACCGGCGGTGGTATCAGCGAGAATCTGAATCGGGTCCTACCACCTGGTTTGGACGCCATCTTAAATGCCGCCAGCTGGCCGGTACCGGAAGTTATTCAACGCGCCGTCAGTGCCGCCGGTTTGGACTTAGCCGCGGCTCGCCGGACTTTCAACATGGGTCTGGGTCTGGTCGTAATTGTCGATGCCAGCTGCCGGGACAGCGCACTGGCCCGGCTGCAAACCGCGCAGCCAGCCTGGTGGATCGGCCAGGTACAAAACGCGGATACTCCAGAGCGGCCGGGGTTGGTCCGTTATCAGGAGGTAGCAGAATAATGTTGCGTCTGGGTGTGTTGATCTCCGGAGCTGGTACCAATCTGCAGGCCATCATTGACGCCACGGTGGCCGGTTCTCTGCAGGCCAAAGTGGCGCTGGTTATCGCCTCCCGACCGCAGGCCGGGGGGTTGGAGCGAGCCCGGCAGGCCGGCATTCCGACGCTGGCCATGTCGCCAGCCGTCTACGACCGGGCAGCTTGGAATGTCGATGAAAGCATCTCTTTAGCACTACGCCGCGAGGCTGTGGACTATGTGGTGCTGGCCGGCTACATGCGCAAGGTCCTGCCACCTTTGCTCCAGACTTTTCCCAACCGCATCGTCAATCTGCATCCCGCGCTGCTGCCGGCCTTTCCGGGAGCCGGAGCCATTGAGGCGGCCTGGCAACGCGGCGTCAAGGTCACCGGAGTTACCGTGCATTTTGTCAACGAACAGTATGATGAGGGACCGATCATCGCCCAGCAGGCGCTGATCATCCAGCCAGAAGACAGTCTGGCCAGCCTGACCGCCCGCATCCATGATCTGGAGCATCAACTGCTGCCCAGCACCCTGCAGCTGTTGGCTGAAGGTCGGGTCAGCCTCCAAGACGATGGCCGGGTCAGCATTCGCTGATGGCTCGTCCGCCACGTAAACCCTATGCCCAGACCCCGGCGCCTGCTCCGCCGGGCTTGAGCTTTACGGATAAAATCAAATTTGTGGGTCTGATTGTCTTTTTTCTGGCCACCATCGCGATTGGTTTCGCGCTTTTTCACTATCTAGGCAATTTCAGCAGCAATAACGATGACCTGGTCGCCAGCCTGAAGCAAAGCATTCTGGACGCCGGCTTCTGGGGTATTCTGATCTGCATCGGCCTGCAGTTGTTGCAGGTGATTGTGGCGATTATCCCCGGCGAAGTGATCCAGGCGGCGATTGGCCTGGTCTATGGAACGGTCTGGGGCGGTGTAATCACGCTGGTTGGAGTGCTGATTGCCTCGGTCTGCGTTTTTTATCTGGTGCGGGCCTTGGGTGCGCCCTTTGTGCAGGGGATGCTCGGCCAGAAGGAAGGCAAACGCACCGCGCTGATCCAGCGTTTTCTGGATAACAGCAAACGCCTGAACGCCACCGTCTTTGTACTCTATCTGATTCCCGGCATGCCTAAGGATATCTTTACCTATCTCGTGCCGTTGACCCCAATGCGAGCTGCGGATTTTTTTGTGCTTTCCACCCTTGCCCGGGCGCCGGCGATCTTTGCTACGACTTTTGTGATGGAGGCCTGGAGTTCGGGCAATTATCTGGCGATGATCATTGTCGCGGTAATTTTTGGCGGTCTGGGGATCGTGGGTATTGCCTTCAATATGCAGATCATGCGGCTGGTAGACCGCGTCATTGATCACCTGCATCGCCACCAGGACAAAGACAGCGAAACCAGCGAATAAGGTTTTGGCAAGCAGCAGGGATTGGAAAGGGGCAGGCATGTACGATACCAATAGCTATCAGGGCCGGATTCGTCTGATGGAGGAGACTATCGCTTTAAAGCCCTATCCGCGCATTCCCATTGCGCCGGGGCTGGGCAATGTGGCGCTGCATCTTTCCAGTAACGGCGCCACCTATCGAGACGTCATGTATAATCCGGCTAAAGCTGCCGACGCCGCCATTGAGTTCTACGGCTGGTTCCGACCGGATGCCACCCGCTCCACGGGGCTGCAGTTTTACAGCGGTCAGGCCAATGAAATCGCCGGCACCAACATGTTTGACTGGCCGGGTCAACCGGGCAAGACCGTACCGGACTACACCACCTACCAATGTCACGAAATCGAGTACATGCACGACGATGAATATCCGGAGCTCCTGCAGGATTTGACCGGATTTCTGCTGCGTAAAGTGATTCCCCGTTCCTTTGATAATCTGCCGGGTTTTGCCAGTCTGCTGATCAATCCCGGGCTGCACCTGGGCACCTCCATCCTGGCGCCGCTGCTGGCGCCGCCGATGCTGGATGTCTATGACAAGCTGCAGCAGATGGCGGCCTGGGAGGCCGCCCAGAATCAAGAAGCGGCCCGAGTGGAAGCTTATTTGCGGGAGATTGGCATCCCGCCGCTGCTGACCGGCATGGGCATCGCCCCCTTTGACGCCATCTCCGACAATCTGCGCGGCACCACCGGCGCCTGGATGGACCTGCTGGAGCGGCCGGCCGAGGTGGCGGCGGCCTGCGACATGATCGCCGATCTGACGATTGCCGGTTGGGAATACTTCAAGTTTGCGCCATTACCGGTCAAGCGGGTCTTCTTCCCGCTGCACAAGGGCATGGACGGGCTGATGAGCCCGGAACAGTTCCGGGAGATCTACTGGAAGCCGCTGATGAAGCTGGTGCACGCCCTGGCCGAGATGGGCGTGGTCTCCATGATATTTTGTGAAGGTCGTTACAACACCCGGATCAACGATATGACTGATCTGCCGGTCGGCCAGACGGTATTGCGTTTTGAGTACGCCGACCCCCAGGTCTGCAAAAAGGCCTTTGACGGCATTGCCTGCCTCTCTGGTTTTGTACCGATCTTAAATCTGGACTTTGGCAGCAAGGAGCAGGTCATCGAAGATACCAAACGGGTGCTGGATGTGGTGGCTGACGGCAAAGGCTATATCTTTGATACCACCGCTGGCATTGAGTTTGCCAAACGCGAGAATTTTGAGGCCATGTTCGATACGGTGCGCAACTGGGGCCATTGAGCCCCAATAACGGCGGCGGGGCCCCAGCTTGGCGAGCTGGTCCGGCGCTCCGGCGCCGCCGACCTGGTCTGCTGCAACGCGGTAAAAGCCTCCCGGGTCAGGCTGAACCGGCGTTATCCTGCCGACCGCGCCGTCAAATCAAGCCAGTATCCAGCGGCTCCAAACCCAGCTCCACTAAGAATTCGTAAAGTTTATCGTTGTCATAATGATGGTTCAGGGCAAAAATCACAGCGGCATCCCGCTTTATCAGCGGGTGTAATCCGCCACTTTTGGTCAAGGCCAGCAGCCGATTGGTGGTAGTCAGATCCAGCTGCATGGCCAGGGCAATGCTCAGATAATAATCATTCTTACCAATCCGGGAGCCATCCAGCAATTGATAACCATAGCTACGGTCAATATTGGCCCGGCGGATCACATCCGCCCGCTTCAGGCCGGTCTGTTGAAACAGTGTGTCAAAAAAGTCCCGGATGTCGGTGTCGATAAAACTACCGTTCCATTCAGCGGACACCGGAAAGCGGTCGCCCTGCAGTAAGCTTTGCATCAGCTGGGTGTCCAGCGGCTTCGCGTCCGCGGCCGGGGTGGCGTTGGGTTTTTGGCCAGTTTGACTGAAACTGAAGCCGGATCGTGATTCCGTTTGAGCCATCATTCCTCCATTTAGTCCCGTCAGCTTAATTTTAGCCTTGTTCACAACCAGTTGTCTGAGAGCATCGGCTGGTTGGTTTCGTGTTACGATGAGCACAAACCGGGCGGTAAGTTCAGAAAGTATCGATGTTCGATGAAGGCCAGACCAAATAATAAGCCAAAGTTATCCGCCACAGCCACCCCGGCGGCTGCAGCCGCAGTTTCCGCCGCCGCCCCGGCAGCCCCTGTCGCAGCTGCAGACCTGGTGGTTCCTGCTGCTGTTCCGGCAGCTCCAACCGCCGCCCCGGCGGATCCCAGCGCCGAGCCGGACTCCCAGATCTTCCTAAGCCAGTATCACCAGACTCTGACGTCCGCGCTGCCAGTGGCGGCTTTGGCTCCCCGCATTCTGGAACAGTACGATTTTGAAAGTTGCCTGAAATATCGGACCGACAAGCAGGTTTATCTGATTCGCCAGCGCCAGACCAATCAGCTGGCCATTTTGCGCATTATGCCAGATAATTCTCTGACCACCAACCCAGCGCCCCAGGATCAGGAAGCTGCGATCATGGCTGACCTGGACTTTCCGGGGGTTCCCAAGGCCTACGACAGTTTTATTGAAAACGGCCAATCCTATCTGATTCGGGAATATTTGCCGGGGCGGCCATTGGAGGCGCTATTAGCCAACGGAGCACTGGATTTGCTCAGCCTCTGCGACTACGGCGATCAGCTCTGTGCCATTCTCAGTTATCTGCACAGCCGGCAACCGATGGTGGTGCATCGGGACATCAAGCCGGCCAATATCATCGTCAGCCCAGAAGGCCGGATCGGACTGACGGATTTTGGTATTGCCCGTCTCTACAAACCAGAATCCCTGACGGACACCAGCTTTGCTGGCACGCTGCTCTTCGCTCCGCCGGAGCAGTTTGGTTTTTCGCAATCTACCCCTTTGAGCGACATCTATGCCCTGGGCATTGTACTGCTCTGCCTGGCCACCGCCTCGCCTCTGCGGCAGGGCCTGGAGAACGTCCGGAATCGGCGGCTGCGCAGCATTATCAGTCGCTGCATCGCCTTTGATCCGGCTGATCGTTATCAGGATGCCGCTGAAGTGCGCGAGCAGTTGAAACGACTGGCCCAATCCGAGCGGCAGCAGCGCCGTCGGGTGGTGGGATTCGCCCTGCGTCTAGCCAGCGCCGCCGGTCTGCTGCTGGCATTGGGCGCGTTGAGTATGAGCAGCTGGCTGGCGGACACCAATTCGACGGAGGGGGCCGGCGAGGCGGCGGCAGCGGACTATACCAGTCTGCAGCCCCAGTCCAGCAGCTGGAATTATCGGGTGTCCCTGGATAATCTGGAAAGCATTGCCAGCCAACAGGTAGCTGACATTTCGGGAGCCAAAGATGTGCTCAGCCAACAATCCGGGACCTTCAAATCCACAACCGCTGATAAGAGCAATGAGGACAGCACCAATACCAACTTGGATTCTATTGGCTCGACGGCAGCCGGAGCTGAGGCCAGTGCCAACAAACCCATCAGCGATTTTCTAACCTGCTCCTATGGTGTTTACTACCTGACGTCGGACACCCGACAGCTTTCGCTGTTCTTATTCAGCGATGGCAGCAGTCATGTTGTAGTGGAAAAGGACGTATTGGCTTTTCGAGTGATCGGGGAGTGGGTCTATTACAACAAAGCCGTCGACGATACCACCAGTGAGCTGCATAAAGTCTACTACGACGGTACAGCTGACCAGCTGGTCTGGAACTGAGCAGGCGGCGACATGGCGCTTTCTATCGGCATTGTCGGCTTGCCCAACGTTGGCAAGTCCACCCTCTTTACGGCTTTGACCCACCGGGGCGGTGTTGCCACCAAGTATCCGTTTGCCAGCGTAGAGGCTAACGTTGGCAGTATTGAGGTGCCGGACAGCCGGCTGCAACAGCTGGCGGAAATTGTGCATCCCGGGCGAATTGTGCCAGCCACTGTGGAGTTTGTGGACATTGCCGGACTGGCCCGCGGCGCCAGTCGCGGCGAAGGCATTGGCAATCAATTTCTGGCTCGCATCCGCGAAACCGACGCGCTGGTGGAAGTGCTGCGCTATTTTACCGCCGGCGATGTGGTGCACGTGGAGGGTCACCCTGACCCGGCCCGTGATCATGAGATTCTGATTACCGAGCTGGTTTTAGCAGACCTGGGCACTATTGAACGAGCGCTGCCGCGGCTGGCCAAGGAAGCCAAGCGTGGCAAGTTGGAAGCCCAGCGCCTGGCGGTGGTGGAACGGCTGCAGAGCTGGTTGAACAGCGGTCAGCCGGCGCGGAGTTTTGCGGCGGAAGCCGAGGAGCAGGAGCTGCTCTACGATCTGCATCTGCTGACCAGTAAGCCGCTGTTATTGGTGGCCAACGTGGACGAGACGGCGGCGGCGTTGCAGCCGGAGCCCATTGATGGCCAGCTGCCGCTGGTGATTGCCGCCCAGGCGGAAAGCGAGATTGCCCAGATGTCGGCGGCGGAGGCGGCGGAATTCCTGGAATTGCTGGGCATTAGGGAGTCCGGCCTGGTACGCCTGGTGCAGGCCGCCTATCAGCTGCTGGGCCTGCAGAGCTTTTTTACCGCCGGCGAGATGGAAGTTAAAGCTTGGACAATTCCGATTGGCGCCAAGGCCCCGCAGGCGGCCGGCGTGATTCACAGCGACTTTGAGCGGGGTTTTATCAAAGCCGAGACCGCCAGCTTTGCGGATTACCTGGCCTGCGGCGGCGAGGCCGGTCTGAAAACCGCCGGCAAACTGCGCCAGGAAGGCAAGGAATACGTCGTGCAGGACGGTGACGTCATGCATTTTAAATTCAATGTCTAAAGCTACCACTGATAAACTGGTCAAACTGGCCGCTCTGCTCTGGTTGATTCTGATACCGTTGCTGTTATTGCTCCAGTATGTTCGGGTCAGCCTGCAGACCGTCAGTCAAGCTTTACATATCTGGCAAGACCTGTCGCTGGACGGTTGGCCGGCCCTGTTTCCGGGTCTGTTGCTGCTGCTGGTGGGGTTATTGGGGCTCAGCGGTTATGGCTTTCGCCACAGTCGGCGCTCGGAGCTGGATACTCCGTCCAATCCAGCGGCCAGCGCAGTGGGCCAGCCGCCGGTCCCACCCTGGTCCCGCTGGCAGGTGGCCGTGGATTGCAGTCTGCTGACCTATTTTTTGGCCTATCTGTTACGGGCTATTCTGCAGAGTATCGTGCTGCCAGACTCCGGCACCCTAACAATCATCCTGGCCTATGCGCTGGCCATCTTGAGCATGCTTCAGGTCATCCTGTTGGTTTTGTTGCTGGTATTTCAACTGTTGGCCACCTGGCGGGACTGGCATCGACGCACGCCCTGGCGAGTCATGGGGCTGCTGCTCAGCGGCATTTTTGCCCTGCTTTTGCTGAATTTTTTTATCGGCAACCGTTTGGAACTGTATTTTTTGCAGTACAGCCGGGATTTCTATTACATCGGCGTAGTAGCCGGGCGCAATCTGCTGGTTGGCTACCTGCTCAGTCTGGTGGTCATTCTGCGCGGCTGCTGGGCCTGGGAATATCTGCGGCGGATGCTGCCGGACCCCCAGGCGGTGGTGCTGACCGGAGCTGCGGAGATCAAGTATGTGCTGGCCATTACCGTGAGCCTGCTCAGCGCGTTGGCCCTGGCCTGCGCCGCGGCGTTGCTCGGGGTGTTTTTGTAGGGATGCTGTGCTAATATCGGTTGTCCGGAAATTGGCCGTACTGCGCGGTTGTCGCTTGTCAAACCTGAAGTGAAAGAAAAATGTACGAAAAACTGCAACAGATCATCCATAGTTACCAGGAGCTGGAAGCCCGCCTGGCCGATCCGGCGGTACTGGCCGACCAGAAGGAATACACCCGGCTGGCCAAGGAACACTCCGCGCAGGCCGAGCTTTATCAGATGGCCAGTGACTATGTGAACGCCTATCATGAATTACAGGCGGCCCGAGAACTGCTGCACAGCGAGAGCGACCCGGAAATCAAAGAGCTGGCCCAAGCGGAAATTGCCACTCAGAATCAACATCTGGAGCAACTGGAGGCCGATCTTAAAGTCATGCTGGTGCCCGGCGACCCCAATGACGAAAAAAATACCATTGTGGAGATCCGGGCCGGCGCCGGCGGCGATGAAGCGGCTATCTTTGCCGGTGACCTCTATAAAATGTATCTGCGCTTTGCCGACGATCATCACTGGAAAGTGGAACAGCTCAGCTCCAATCCCTCGGAAGCCGGTGGTTTTTCCCGTGTGGAGTTTAAGATCAGCGGACAGAAGGTCTATTCCGTCATGAAGTTTGAGAGCGGCGTGCATCGCGTCCAGCGGGTGCCTAAAACCGAGAGCCAGGGTCGCATCCATACCTCCACTGCTACGGTGGCCGTGCTGCCGGAAGCCGATGAGCTGGAAGTGGAAATCAACGCCAACGATCTGCGCATCGACGTTTTTCGGGCCGGCGGCCCCGGCGGCCAATGTGTGAATACCACGGACTCCGCAGTGCGCATTACCCATCTGCCCAGCGGCCTGGTGGTGCAATCTCAGGACCAGAAATCCCAGTTGCAGAACAAGGAGGCCGCCCTGCAGGTGCTGCGGGCCCGCCTCTATGACAAGATGCTGGCAGAACAGCAGAGCGCCCTGGGCGATGAGCGTCGCTCCCAGATTGGCAGCGGCGATCGCAGCGAAAAAATCCGCACTTATAACTTCCCCCAGAGCCGCGTGACGGACCACAGGCTTAACGAGAACTTCCACAATATTACCGAGATTATGGAAGGCAATATAAACGAAATTTTAGAGCATCTGCGCAAACTGCGCGTGGAAGAAAAGCT
>Ga0209629_10003328_pt1 | contig 11458 bp, 11 predicted proteins | sample TergutCu122P5_FD_187286 | JGI IMG/M metagenome (GOLD analysis project Ga0209629, IMG submission 187286) | Cubitermes ugandensis P5 segment gut microbial communities from Kakamega Forest, Kenya - Cu122 P5 (SPAdes) (version 2) | ecosystem: Host-associated > Arthropoda: Insects > Digestive system...
ACTGCCTCCCTGCCATTGCTTTTTTCAATTTTATGTAGCCGGAGGAAAACTTTCCCTGCAACTGTATCAGCGGAGCGCCGATATCTTTCTGGGCGTTCCTTTCAACATTGCCTCGTATGCCTTGTTGCTGCAAATGATGGCGCAGGTTACCGGACTTCAAGCCGGAGATTTTGTACATACTTTGGGCGATGCGCATATTTATTTGAATCATTTGGAGCAGGTGAAACTGCAACTGACTCGCGAACCGCGTCCGCTGCCCGTGATGAAAATCAATCCCGGAGTAAAAAGCATATTTGATTTTCAATACGAAGACTTTGAATTGGAAGGATACAATCCTCATCCGCATATAAAAGGAACCGTAGCCGTATGAAACTGTCTCTTATAGCCGCACTCGGGAAAAATAACGAAATCGGGAAAAACAATCAATTGCTTTGCCGGTTGCCTGCCGACATGAAACGTTTCAAAGCCGTTACGACGGGACATACCGTCATCATGGGTCGCAAAACATTTGAATCGCTTCCTAACGGTGCGCTACCCGACAGAAGAAATATCGTTATCAGCCGAAATCCTCAATTACAGGTTGAAGGCGCCGAAGTATGTTCTTCTTTGGATCATGCTATTCTGAAATGCATCAACGAATCGGAAGTATTTATCACCGGAGGCGCTCAAATCTATGAACAAGCTCTACCGGTTGCCGACAAACTCTACATCACCCGCATTCATGCCGCATTTCCGGAAGCCGATGCTTTTTTCCCGAAAATCGACAGGAGTATTTGGAAAGAAACCGGCAGAGAAACCTTCCCTGTCGATGAAAAAAATCCCTATCCTTTTACGTTCACGGAATACGAGCGATAATAAGATTTATATCTCACCCGTATCTGCAATCTCATTAAATAGTCTTCCGAAATTTTGGGGTAGAATATTTCATCGCTGAAAGTTTTTTACTATTTTTGTAAAAAAATAGCGCTTTGAAATTTCCGAATCAAATCAAACTGTACAGAAAACTCCGCTACCGAAAAGGATTCGGAGTTCATTCACCTTTTATCTATAATCTGATTACCAAAGTTATAGAAGAAAAAACGCCCTACTATTTTTTTGATGATATAGAAAATTTCAGAAAAGAATTGTTGAGTCGTGAAAATCCCTTGAATACTTTGACCGCCGATGAAACGCAACATAAAAACTACGGCGCTTTGCTGTTCCGCTTGGTGAACTTTTTCAAATGTCGCAATGTCTTGCAAATCGGAACTTCTACCGGTGTGATGAGCCTTTACTTGGCTTTGCCTTTACGGAACAGTTGCAAATGTTATGCTTTGGAAGAAAGACCCGGTTTGACGCAATCGGTCCGTACTTTTGCGGAAAATTATTCATTAACAAATTTACATTTGACGGAAGGAGCTTATGCGGAAAATTTGCTCAAGTTGAATTCCGATAATGCTTCGTTTGATTTCATTTTTATCAATACCAGGGGTGACTCCGATAAGACAAATGAGACGTTTCGACTTGTTGAAACATTTATATATCAAAATACGGTAATGGTAATCGATAATATCAGGCAAAACAAGGCAATTAAAAATATTTGGCAGGAAATAAAAAACCGTTCGGATGTTACATTGACTATTGATTTGTTTTCATTAGGTCTTGTTTTCTTTAATACTCAATTACATAAACAGCATCATAAAAATTATTTCGACGATGGGAAAAAGCAAAATATACACGAGAAAAGGCGACGAGGGCTTCACATCCTTGGCAGGAGGGAAAAAAGTGTCCAAAACCGCTCCCCGCATTGACGCCTACGGAACCGTCGATGAACTGAATTCGTTCATTGCTTGTCTGATTGAAACGATAAACGACAGGGAAGATCGGGAATTTCTGCTTCGGATTCAATCCGATTTGTATACCTTAGGCGGGTATTTGGCTTCTGAAACGGGAGCGGATTGCAGGATTACCGATAAAAATATTACCGGAATTGAAGAGGCTATTGATCGGATGGACGCTATGCTTCCTCCGTTGAACAACTTTATTTTGCCTGGAGGATGTCCGGGAAATGCTTATGCAAACGTGTGTCGCACCGTGTGTCGGAGAGCGGAAAGATGTATTGTTAAAATGAATCGATTAGGGCGCATGGACACGAAAGTATTAAAATATATCAACCGATTATCGGACTATTTTTTCCTTTTAGCAAGAAAACAAATTTTTATTCATAATATTCAAGAATTTATTTGGAAAAATCCTTGTAAATAAAATTTAATTTCATATTTTTGCGGAAAATTTGAAACGAAAAACTTGAAAAAATTTGCTAAATTCGATAAAATATGTACTGGACTTTAGAATTAGCTTCAAAATTAGAAGATGCCCCATGGCCCGCAAGCAAAGATGAACTGATTGATTATGCTTTGCGTTCGGGCGCTCCGCAGGAGGTAATCGAAAACCTCCAGGATATGGAAGATGAAGGAGAAATTTACGAATGTATTGAAGATATCTGGCCCGATTATCCCACCAAAGAGGATTTCTTTTTTAACGAAGACGAATATTGAAAAACAATAAGCCTCCCGGTTTTGCGTTTTATTACTACAAATAAAGCGTCTATGAACAAAAAGGCATATTCGGTTTTTGTGCTGTGCTTGTTGGTAAGCAATCTGTTTGCCCAAAAGCAAAAGGTGAAAAATCAACCATACGGCGATTATAAGTTGTACCATTTCGGTATTACCGTAGGTCTGAATTTTCAAGATTTGCTGTTAACCAATTCCGGAATGATTACCGACAATGGAGAAACTTGGTATGCCACTATCCCGAATTATTCGCCCGGACTTACCGTAGGACTAATCACTGACTTATATTTAAATCCGTATATGAATCTCCGTTTTACGCCTTCGCTTTCTTTCGGAGATAAAAACTTTGATTTTGTAGAATCGGCATCCGACGAACATTTTATAACCGTTGTACGTTCTAACTATTTAATGGCTCCTTTGGATTTGAAATTCCGCTCGATGCGGTTAAATAATTATCGTCCTTATATTATTGTCGGCGCCTATACGGCACTTGATTTGGGATTGAAGAAAGACGATCCTTTGCTCTTGAAACCGATGAATTACGGACTGACGATCGGCTTGGGATGCGACTTCTATCTTCCGCTTATAAAAATAGCTCCCGAACTCCGTTTCTGTTTCGGATTGAATAATACCTTAGAGAAAAATCGTCCCGATTTAACCGATTACAGCTTGATAAAATATTCAAATGCCATCACAAAAGGATTGCCTCGAATGATTATTCTTACGTTTAATTTTGAATAAAAAATTTAAGCCGCTTGACTGCGTTAAACCTCGTTGATTGAAGTGCATTTTACATATTTAGCAAAATTTCATTCTTAAAAGTCAATAAGTTATTAGTTGGTTTTATTGCTATTTTCACTGTCTGTAATGAAATTTGCTGTTGATTTAATGATTTATTAAGTTGTTTTAAGTGAGGAGAGATAGAGTTAGACAAATTACGACTATTTTCACAAACTCTAAGTTTTGGAGTTTCAACTTCTTCAGATAAATCAAACACTCTGTAAATATGATAGTTTGCCTTTTCAGCGATACATTCAATTTCTTGACTGCTAAAAATTAATTGTTGCTCGAATTTAAAGTTCGTGGATTTAACATCAACAAACACAATCCTCTGATTATTGTACTGTATACTAAAATCGTATGGAAGACCTGTTTCCATACTTTTATTAAACCAAGTAAAATTGAAGATTTGCCTCTGCGATTTTTGATAATCAAGATATTTCGCAATTATTTCTTCCCCTTTTCGTCCTGCATTTTTAAAAAGAAGATTGGCATTATCTAAGTCAAAAGTTCTATATTTCTTAGATATACCTACTTGAGAAGCCACTTCCAATTCTTCAATTATTTCTTTTCCGCTAACGTTTACTTTCGTTTCAAGGTAGTTCAAGAGTTGAATATACCGAGGAGATGTGTTGTCAATTCTTCCGCTTGTTGTCAAGTTAAGAATGCTTGAAACTTCAATAAAATCAAGTGAATGGTCATTGAAAAAGTAAAACACCATTTCTTCATTCTCAAGTCCGAACCAAATTAGATACCATTTATAGGTTGGATATTTCTGTGCCTCATCTCTTATCACAGTAACTACAGAAACAGTATCTCTTTCTCCCTTTCTAATTTTGGGGCTTCTATAAGTTCCATCCGAATTTTCAATTCTATCAAAATAACAATCAACTCTGTCAATGTTATTATCATATATCAACAGAGACTCTTCTTCAACTTGAGAATTTTGTAGAAATGTGAAAATGTCGTCATATAATCCAATATGAGTTTGATGACTTGTCCCTAATCCTAGATCTGCTTGGGTCAGTTGCTTAAATCCAATTTTACGCTCGCCGTGTAATTTAAAGAACATATTTTATAAGATTATTCTTTATAAATAGATAGTGAAGAATCGCATAAACTGTATTTACGCTTACTGCATTACCTGCTTGTTTATATAATTGATGATTGCTAACACCACTTTGAATAGCATTATCCACGAATTTTTTACTAAAACCTTGTAGCAAAAATGCCTCGTGAGGTGTTATTTTTCTAATTCGATGTTTCGCTTGTTCTTCTTTAGAATATTCTGTTTTTAAATATTCAAATGGATTGTTTGAATTTAAAAACTCGTATGAAAAATAATTATCTTGACAAGCTCTGTGCATTTTTACCATTGTTGCTGTTAAAGGTCTTGCAATTAATTGATTTATTTCAGATTTAGATTTAAATTTTTTTGATCCGTTTGAAAGTATTGTTGGTTTGAGAGTATTTGAAAGATAATATTTTTCTTCAACTTCTTTATCAAGCACATCAAGTACGGTTTTTTGCCTCAACAGACGGCTTTTTTTAATATTCTTTTTAAAATTGTCAATAACTGCTTTTTCGTTAAACTCGAAAAAAAACGGTAATTCTTCTAAGGTCGCAAAAATGAAAACTCGATTTCGTTTTTGAGCCAATCCGAAATTTTCGGTATTGAAAACATTATAATAAATACTTTCATAGCCGACTTTCCTAATTTCGTCCTCAATAACTTTAATTGTATTTCCGTTATCGTGAGTAATAATATTCTTTACATTTTCAAGTAAAATGAACTTGGGTTTTTTTATTCTTAAAATGTCAATTATGTTAAAAAACACATTCCCTCTTATGTCATCGAAACCTTCTTGTTTTCCCATCATACTAAATGACTGACAAGGAAAACCTCCTGTTAATATGTCAAAATCCTCAAGTTTTTTTATATTTCTTTCATCGGCTGTAAACTCAACAATATCTCCCAGAGCAAGCTCTTTATTCGTTTCAAAATTTGCATTATAAGTTTTATTTGCAAAAATATCTAATTCTGAGTAACCTACACAACGTACAGAAAGTTTAATATCTTCTCCGAAAATGTCAAGAGCCTTTCTAAATCCACCAATACCTGCAAATAATTCTAAATGCTTCATAACTTACAAGTATTTAATAATTTCTTTACCAATAATTTCCGTAAGTTTCACAGGAACCGCATTTCCTATTTGAGCATACCAATTATTCGGGGTACCCTTAAAAACATAATAATCGGGGAATGTTTGAACTCTTGCAGCTTCTCTTGGCGATAAACCTCTTGCTTGAGTTGGGTGAATATACATATTACAATCATATTTCATATGCGAAGTGATTGTTTTGCAAACATCATTTTCGTCAAGTTTAAAATATTTATCCTTAAAAATATGGTTTCTGCTTTTATATGGCATTATATGCTCAATACTCTCGTGTAATGAATTTTTACCTTGCGGAAGCAACGAAAAAATTTCAATATCTCTGTCGTTATTATAGCGATTTTTATGATTATAAAGTTTTTTTTCTTTATTCCCATTATTTATAAAATCAGCATATTCAGATTTTGGATAAATATAGTCTATTTCAAAGAAACCTACTTCTTGATTTTCAATTTGAGTATTGTTTTTTATTCTATTTGGGTATAGTTTTGGCAAATCACTAATTGCATCTTTTAACACAAACGCTTTTTTTAATTTATTTAACTTAATTTTTTCAAACAAACTGTTATTATCAATATTTAATTTGTTTCCAATTATAAAAAACCGCTCTCTGTTTTGAGGAAAACCAAAATCTTTCACATTCAGTAGAGAATATGAAAATGAATATTCTTTGCTTAAATATTCTTTAAAATTATTTAAAATCTCATCAATCCTTTTAGACATACCTTTCACATTCTCTAGGACAAAGAATTTTGGTCTGACTTCCTTTAAAAATTCTAAAAATGCTTTGTACAAGGTATTTCTCGGGTCATCTAATATTCTTTGTCTATTTGCCATAGAAAATCCTTGACACGGTGGTCCTCCGCAGACTAAATCTATATTTTTAAAAATTGATTGATAATTTTTTATATTTTTATTTAATTCTCTTATATCTCCTTTAAAATATGAATTTTCAGCTAAATTCCTATTGTAAAGATAAGTTTCAAATAAAGATTCATTGATTTCATTCGCAAAAACAGTAGTAAACCCGGCTTGTTCCATTCCCAAGCTAAGTCCTCCACAACCTGCGAATAAGTCTATCATCTTTTTCATTCGGCAAAATTAGATGAAATTTTCTATTATTCCAAGCGTATGGAATAAAAATCAAGTCCGAAGAGAATTCTATTGGCTTACTGTATGATATATATTTAATTAAACGACTTCGCTACTTCGGCGGATCTGACATCACTACGTTGCGAGTTGATAAAAACAGGGTCGTGGAAAAGCAGCGATGGTAAGTGCGGCTGCGAGAAACCCATTTAGGGGATTGCGGATCTCCGCTACTCTTTGCCCGCAATGCCAAAATTCTTATGCCGATATTCATAAAAAAAGTAGTATCTTTGCACTTTCCTAACGAGATGTTTTCAAAGTATTTTTCAAAATCAAATGGCATTAAAATTCTTGAGTTTAGCCAGTGGTAGCAGCGGAAACTGTTACTATGTGGGAACAGATAATTACGGCGTGCTGTTTGATGCGGGTGTCAGTGCTCGTTTCTTGAAAAAAGTTTTAAGAGAAAACGAAATCGGCATAGAACAAATAATGGCGGTTTTTATTACGCATAATCATACCGATCATATTCGGTCGGTCGGATGTTTGGGCGAAAAATACGGAATCCCCGTTTATGCTACCGAAAAAATTCATGCGGGAATCGATACCGGTTTGCCCCCGAATGAGAGACTTTATATTTCGCGAAGAATTATCGAAAAGGAAATTGCCGTTTCTATCAAAGATTTAAAAATTACCGCTTTCGACGTACCGCATGACGCCAACGAATGTGTGGGTTATTTGGTTGCATATAAACAGCATAAGTTGGTTTTAGCGACCGACGTAGGACATATTGATGAAAAAGTAGGAGAATACATCCGCATAGCAAATCACTTGATTGTCGAAGCCAATTATGATCGTGAAATGTTGTTTCACGGCAAATATCCGCCGTTTCTGAAAAAGCGGATTTCCGGCGGAAACGGTCATTTATGTAATTCCGAAACCGCCGAATTTCTTGCCGCTAATTTCGATTTACATCTTAAAAATATATGGCTTTGCCATCTGAGCAAAGATAATAATCATCCCGAATTAGCATGTAAAACGGTTGAAGTTGCAATGCGGCAATATGGTATCCGAATCGGGAAAGATGTAAATCTGGTCGCATTGAAACGTACTACCCCCTCGGAAATGTTTATTTTGGATAATACTCCCGGAATAATTTCCGATACATACTACTGAAAATTAAAAATTTTTACTACCTTTGCGCCGTCAAATTAGATAATGAACAAAGTACCGGCATCTATATTGGAAATTGCAATCAAAGAAAGCTTAACGAATTATGAAGCAAAAGAAGAAAATAATTCGTTAAGTGATTTGTATTTTTTTCATGATAAGGAAGATAATTCTTTGGTGATTTATGACGATACGGAATACGAATTGAATAAAACGCAACTTCCCGATGAACAATCTTTCAATCTTGTCCACACCATCCGCCAAGTTTTACAGCATGAAGAAAAAGAACGACTTTTTGATAGGGAATATATTGTTAAACCTTTTACGGTCAGTTTAGTTGACAAAGATTTTATTGTTCTCGAAGAATTATTCTTTTGGGACGACGACACGATAAAAGTAGAAGATACTCTTTGGAAAAACATCGAAAAAGACTTAGATAATTTTCTGGAACATTTGCTTCAATAATACAAGCCACTGTAGCTCAGTCGGTAGAGCAACGCATTCGTAACGCGTAGGTCAGCAGTTCGAATCTGCTCAGTGGCTCTTGGAAATAAGACGGTGCTCTATTTTTTCATGACTTTGCAAATCATAATTTTTAATCTTCGTGGGTCAAACTTCTTTGTTGGAAAAATTAGACGCTTTAGCCTTTCGGTTTGAAGAGGTAGGCGCTTTGATTGCCGACCCGAATGTCATTTCGGATCAAAAACGTTACGTGAAACTGAACAAAGAATACCGCGATTTGGGAAAAATTGTTGCAGCAAGGAATGAATACCGGCAGATTCTCACAGGAATTGAAGAAGCGAAATCGATTCTTGAAAACGATTCGGACGCCGATATGCGGGAAATCGCCAAAGAAGAATTAGAGGCTTGTAATCAACGTTTGCCGCTGTTGGAAGAAGAAATAAAGCTTTTGTTGATTCCTGCCGACCCGGAGGATGAAAAAAATGCTATCATGGAAATCCGTGGAGGGACAGGAGGCGACGAAGCGGCAATTTTTGCGGGAGATTTATTTAAGATGTATTCTAAATATTGCGAAACCAAAGGCTGGAAATTAGAAGTAACGAACATCAGCGAAGGAACTATCGGCGGCTACAAAGAAATCATTTTTACAGTTACCGGAGAAAATGTATATGGCACGCTTAAATACGAATCGGGCGTTCATCGAGTTCAGCGAGTACCGCAAACAGAAACACAGGGCAGGATTCATACTTCCGCCGCAACGGTTGCCGTACTTCCTAAAGCCGAAGAAGTGGATGTGGAAATCAATTCCGCCGATTTGGAATTTCAGACAGCGCGTTCCAGCGGCGCGGGCGGACAAAATGTCAACAAGGTGGAAACGAAAGTGCAACTTACTCACAAGCCGACCGGTATTATGATACAGTGTCAGGTAGCCCGTTCGCAGTTGGCAAATAAGGAAATGGCTTTGCAGATGCTTCGGAACAAATTGTATGATATGAAATTACAGGAACACTTAGATGCAATTGCCTCTAAGCGGAAAACGATGGTTTCGACCGGCGACCGTTCGGCGAAAATCCGGACTTACAACTATCCGCAGGGACGGGTAACCGACCACCGGATTAATTACACAATGTATAATCTTCCGGCATTTGTTGGCGGAGATATTCAGAAAGTGATTGACGAATTGATTGTAGCGGAAAATGCGGAACGAATGAAGGAAAGCGAAATGTAAACTTAAAAACAATGACAAAACAGCAATTATTTCAAAACATTCTAAGGAAAAAGTCTTTTCTTTGCGTGGGATTGGACACGGATATAAAAAAGATTCCTCCGCATTTATTGCAGGGCGAAGACCCGATTACTGCCCTTATCATTTTCAACCAAGCAATTATTGATGCGACTCAGGCTTATTGCGTTGCCTATAAACCCAATTTAGCATTTTACGAAAGTCTTGGTCTGAAAGGATATTTTGCTCTTGAAAAAACCGTAGCCTATATTCGCCAAAAATATCCCGACCAGTTTATCATTGCCGATGCCAAACGGGGCGATATCGGTAATACTTCAGAGATGTATGCCCGTGCAGTTTTTGAATCTGCTGATTTTGATGCGGTAACAGTTGCGCCATATATGGGCGAGGACAGCGTGAAGCCTTTCCTTGTTTATCCGAATAAGTGGGTGATTTTGCTGGCGCTGACTTCCAACAAAGGTTCGCAGGATTTTCAGTTGATGACCGATGCTCAAGGTGAACGGCTGTTTGAGAAGGTTTTGAAAAAGTCGCAGGAATGGGCAAGCGACGAACAAACGATGTACGTTGTTGGCGCTACGCAAGGCAAAATGTTTGAAGATATTCGGAAAATTGTTCCCAATCATTTCCTGTTGGTACCCGGAGTGGGAGCGCAGGGCGGCAGTCTGGAAGAAGTGGCGCGTTACGGTCTCAATTCCCAATGCGGATTACTCGTCAATTCCTCGCGGCAGATTATTTATGCCGATTCGACGGAACGTTTTGCAGAAGCCGCTCAACGTGAGACACAAATATTACAGCAAGAAATGTCGAAATATTTAGAATGGATACCAAGCATAAAATAATCAACGACCCTGTTTTCGGATTTATCAATGTTCCCGACGAGTTTATTTACCGGATTATCAATCATCCGTATGTTCAACGGCTTAACCGGATTCGGCAGTTGGGACTGGCTTTTTATGTTTACCCCGGCGCCGTCCACACCCGCTTTCATCATTCGCTGGGCGCCATGCACCTGATGTCGGAAGCTGTCAACCAATTGCGGGCGAACGGTCATCCGATTTCGGAAGAAGAAAAATCAGGCGCGATGGCATGTATTCTGATGCACGACATCGGGCACGGTCCTTTTTCGCACGCTCTGGAAAATGCACTCGTGAAAGAAATTCACCACGAAGAAATTTCATTGCTCTTGATGAACCAAATGAACCGAGAAATGAACGGAAAATTGGATTCGGCTATTTCCATCTTCAAAGATACTTACCCTAAACGGTTTTTGCATCAATTGGTCAGCGGACAATTAGATGTAGATCGGTTAGATTATTTGCGCCGCGACAGTTTTTTCACCGGTGTCACCGAAGGCAACATCGGTTCGGCGCGTATTATTAAAATGCTTAATCTGAAAGACGATAAATTGGTTATTGAAGCCAAAGGCATCTATTCCATTGAAAACTTTCTGATGGCTCGGCGGTTGATGTACTGGCAGGTTTATCTGCACAAAACGGCAGTCGCCGCTGAAAATATGATGATAAACACTTTGCGAAGGGCAAAACATTTAGCTACTAAAGGTATGGAGTTGCATGTTACTTCGGCGTTGCATTATTTTTTGTACAATCAGGTCGATAAAGCCACTTTTGAAAATAATTCTGAAGCATTGGAATTTTTTGTTGAATTGGACGACAGCGACATCTGGTGTGCGCTCAAAGCATGGGAAAAACATTCCGATAAAGTATTATCCCTGTTAAGTCGCGGATTATTAAGCCGGAATTTATTTAAGATAGAAATAAATCAGAATCCGGTTTCGCAGGATGTTTTGATGGAAAAGGCGGCGGCATACGCTAAAACATACGATTTATCTCCCGAAGAAGCTTCGTATCTGATTTCTGCCGATGCAGTTACAACAGATATGTATCGCGAAGAAGACGACAGTATCGCTATTTTGTATAAAGACGGAACAATTAAAGATATATCAGAAGCTTCGGATATGCTGAATATTC
>Ga0209629_10003329_pt1 | contig 11457 bp, 9 predicted proteins | sample TergutCu122P5_FD_187286 | JGI IMG/M metagenome (GOLD analysis project Ga0209629, IMG submission 187286) | Cubitermes ugandensis P5 segment gut microbial communities from Kakamega Forest, Kenya - Cu122 P5 (SPAdes) (version 2) | ecosystem: Host-associated > Arthropoda: Insects > Digestive system >...
TGCCAGGGTATACGATGCAAAGTCGGGGCACGGCCCGCATCCCCCCCCCCAGGCGAGGCGGCTTCACACCTAAGCACCTGGAAAAAATTCGCATTCCCCCTGGTTTGCGACAGAGCCAGTCTAGGCTCAGAACCCAGACAGCCAACCAAGCAAAGTTTATCCCTCCCATTTTTAGTCCAGGGCCACCTAGGCGCTATTCTTTGGCAAGAACACTCAAGGCCTTCAGCCTGACTTCAAAATCGTTAGCAGAAGCATATTCCCCTGTAAGAGTTAAGGTGTCTGTTATAGAGCCCAGCTATGTGGTCAAAAGCAGGAATGGCTAACAGACAGGGTGACGTCGACTTGCGCTTTGTGTAAGTCTCCGCCCTCCAGTCGGAACTTTGTCTTGGTTTGGTTTGTCTTGGCTGGGCTGGGCTTGACCTAGTTTATTCTTCATAACTACCTGCCTATGAAAATGGAACAGACAGAGTTTTCTGAAACTGGGCAATTACCCAGAAGAAATCATAAAATATTGACTATATTTTTTGAATCAGATATTGGCATGCCTGTTTTCTCAGAGACAGCATGGAGGTAATTAAATAGAGCCTATTTTAAAGACGGCCAAAAAATGTTTGTCTCCATTTTGTCTCCACTTACCATTCCCAGATATATATTCTAGGATATTCTAGGTTGGTGGGAGTTTAACATGGCCACCTCTACACTTCCTGTCTGCAAAGGGTCAGCCCGTAGATGGATCAAGAGTCAGAATACAAGAGACAGCTGGAGATGTTGGGGTAACCGTGCAGAGAGCAGGTGGATACTAAAGGCGTGGGGGTGCACGTCTGTTTCCTAGATGGTTGTTAGTTTTTTTGATACCATGTAATATAACAAGGGACATAGCATTAAATGAAAGAAGAAAGAAAAAAAATTGTCATTTTTTACTTATGTATCTGTATTTTAATGAACAGAAGACTGTACATGATTTGCCTGTGTTTCCAACACAATATGTAATGAGCTTGTTTATGTGAACCATATTACTTGTTTTTGTGTACTGATTTGTGTTTGATTTGTTGATGATCTTTCAGTTTTGCATCCCTGCATAACCACCTGAACACCTAGTTACCTGCTGGTTATATTATTATAATCCCACTAAAGGGTGACATTGTTCCTGAGATCCCTGGCTATTGGATAAATGGGTGATGCTGGTTCAGGCTGTGATTCCCCTCGATTTCAGGAATTTGTCAGAGCAAAGAAGAAGATCAATGACATTTTCGTGGATTTAGAAGGTTATGTCTGTGATACTGACACATACATGCAGAGTGAGTACAAAGAGGAACTGGCCTGAATAGGTCAGGGCAAGTTGGAATTTTAGTTTTCTGGTATTTTTGTTGCTCTTTGTTAATTGTACACTAAAGGTGGAGGAAGATGTACCTGAAATGTTGTTGCACAAACCAGATGACAGAAATCTGCCATTTGTTTCTTTTGTGATATTTAGCTTATTGTTTTAAAGTGCAGAATTACTGGACAAGAAACAAAGAATACAAGTCGAGTATTATTTAATCTCTACTTGCTGTTTCATAATTATGGCAGACTTCACTGTTAATAAGAATTTATAATATTAATTTAATTGTTGTCCAGATAATGCACTGCAATGAGCTGTATATGAATTTCCATTTTGACACAGTTGGTTGTCCAGAAGACCTATCTTAGTTTTGTTTAGTCATACAGGAGCTCTACAACCAATGTTTTACTCTAACCTTCACCATCTTATGGGATCATGTGCTGCTTTCTGAAATGTACAGGAGAGTGACCTAGCATTCCATGTGCTAACTTCTTTGTATACTTGGTAGAAATTTAAATTTCCACATTATATCCACATTAAGCCACAGAAATTCATACTGTCAAGAGACACAGTTGGAATTTAAATCTGTCTCCTACATGTTAAGCTTGTATAAACTTCCCAGATTTCCAGAATATAATTCATTATTTCTACAGAAAGTTACTCTAGGTGGATATGTTTACACATGTTTTTGTCAGTTTGCTTTGTGTGGATAGCAAATGAATGGGCACTACTTGAATACAGCTGTATCATCAGTGCCAGCATAACTTCATTCTGCTTGTAGTGCTCCATTTTTACTGAACAGTGTGGTTTGTTGGATTAGGTGAGGTTACAATAGTTAGACTACACTAATTTCTTGGGAAAGAAAATAGCTTCTTGACATCACCATATTGTAAGAATGTCTCGGTCTTTACACCTTTTAACCAGAAGACTGATTTCTGTGAAACTTGGTAGAAAATGTTGTGCCAACAGAGACAAGTCCAGTGTCATATTCAGTTGTATGTAGTTAGTAATAATAAGATGGTAGATGTGTGAACTTGTTGAGGCAGGGTCGACTGTAGTGTCATTAAATATAAGGTCCTTAACCACACTTGGAAACAGTGGCGTACCGAGAGGGGGTGGTGTTTGGGGGGTTCAAACCCCTCCCCGAAATTCCGAAGATATCAGTTGAGTCCTCGATCACATGAGCACCAAGAACCGGGGTCTTGAATTCCTTTTGCAGTTCACTGTGTTCTCATACAGTTGTAATTTATTAAATAAGGGTTTCTTTTAATGCAAACTGTCTTGCAGTGGCGTATCTGGTCTCAGAGATCAGACCTACCCCGACATCCCGAAAGTTTGACAAAGTCGAACCAGATTGGAAATTGAGCGGAAAGTGTTTAGTGTTCCTATTCCAACATCCTAATTAGTTTAAAAATTGCTGAATTTAGGATGCCAACACAACAAAATGTTTGGAAAAAAGGCAGTGAAATTCCAAAACTACCGCCGGTTTGCAATTGTTTTACATTAACAATGACAAATAAATTGGTTGTCATCATAAATAGTCTAAAGAACAAAAAATTAAGAAAATTTTACTATATAAAATGAAATATCTTGTACCAAATTACAGCTGCCTCAAGAACCCCTGACTATGGGGCTACCGCCCCCAGATCCCCGTTCTCTCTGTCCTCTGTCCTCAACTGAATTTGTTGAAACCCCGCCCGAACAAAATTCCTGGGTATGCCACTGCTTGGAAATAATGGAAACTGATTCAGAGTGACTCAGAATGACTACCAAGTGTCGGAAGTGTAGTAGTTTCATTATTATGATAAGACTTTGGAATTTTGTAATTGTAACTTCACCACTCTAGATTATTATTCAAACCATATTACACATACTACATATAGATATTAATTACTGTAGTTACAATTGTTGCATCATGTTAACTGACGTAGGTCTACAGCAATTTGGAATCAATGTGAAGTCTGATGACGCAGATCAGGTGCAAGACTACATTGCCAAGGTGGGGAACATACGAGATATTCTGGCCCGGGACCACATGAAGGTGGCATTCTTTGGAAGGTAATGTGCTGAAACCATGTGTTTCCTGAGTTTATTGTAATTGTAACACATCAGATTTATATTTGTGAGGTGCAGAAAATTCTGATGGGTCAGACAGACTAATAACAGAATATGAAGTACATATTGATATCATGAAATATGACAAGTTTCGGTCTCTACTTATAAACAGATACACAAAGTGTGAAGATGTAATGGAGAAAATAGATGCAGTGGGGGAAGGGATCAAATTTTTATGTCTTAAATGTGGGGAAACTCAAATCAAGAAAAATTTTACATTATTTATGTGGGGTTTTGTCCATGACAAGAACAAATGAAAAAAATAAGGGCAAATCTGGAATCAAGAAACCTTAAATCGGGATTTTACTTTATATATTTCAGTATTGATGAACCAATATCAATTTGAACTGTTGTGAGATGTAATGTGTCTTTTGTGGAATTTACTTGTTGGCTACTGGTTACTCTAAAAGAACTTAACCATTTCTTTGTTTACAGGACAAGCAATGGCAAAAGCTCTGTGATCAATGCAATGTTACGTGAAAAAATTCTTCCAACTGATTGTGGGCATACAACGAGTTGTTTCTTGCAAGTGGAAGGAACAGATAGAGTAGAGCCATATTTGGTCGTACACGGTTCTACTGAAGAACAGAAAGTCGAGGTAATAGTTTACATACGAGTATATTTCCAACACTAATATCTGTTTTAATCTGATGACAGTGATGTATTATCATCAAGGCTCTTTATTCATGCTCTGTAATATAGAATATGAGACATGAAATTTGTGTAGTTTGGAGAGAGGTGGTCTTCATCCTTAGTTTGGAGACAGGCGTTCTCCTTCCTCAGGTGCAATGCAAAATGTGCTTCTCACCTTTATGGTCCACGAGACATGAATAATAACAACCAGACACACTGTTCTTGACATTAGGTTAATGTGATCTGTATCTGATATGTAATTTCAGCGTTTGGGAGTTTAGCCACGTCACATGTAGTTGCACTGTTTCGGAGTACAGTGTAGTCTCAGCCTTCAGGGTGAATGAAGGAGGATACAACCCAGTTGATAGGTCTCACAGTGGGAGTAAGGGTGGTCATGTTGAGTATAGTGCTGTGAAGTGGGACAGTACCTGACAGTTAGCAAGACAGGCAATGTGCATATAACATAACACTGAAGTGCTTTTGAGTTACTACTGTTGCAGTGGACAAGCAATACATTTTCTGAGTATGTGTCTATAGCCTTAATTATCCAGCATGCAAAGTGCATGCACTGTATTATGTTGTCATCTGTGGCCTATCTGGCTCTGCCATATATTTCCACATTATTTCATAAATGGCATGGCTTTCCAGAAAACGATTATTGAACATAAAATGTGTGTTTTGATTTTCTCTACAATTTCTGTTTGGAACTATACCTATTCTCAGAAGAACTGAGCGAGATATTTGTCATAAATGTAATAAAACCTTCATGTAAGGTATCTGTTATTCTTGTCAGATTTTAATTTAACTTGAATTTTCTTGGCAGTTTGTGAAAAGCACTCACATATCAAATTTCTTGATTAGCCAAGATGTTCCATGTGGATGTGTGTTTCAGTCTGTTGGACAATATGCTAATGCCTTGTTTGAGGAAAAGTTGAAGGAGAGTGATCTGGTGCATATCTACTGGCCTAAAGACAAGTGTCTGCTTCTGGGAGATGATGGTGTTTTTGTTGACTCTCCTGGAATTGATATGTCACGTACCTTGGATGAGTGGATCGAAAGATATTGTCTAGATGCAGACATCTTTGTGTTTGTTGCCAATGCAGAATCCTCTCTTACATGTACAGTAAGTGAATTACTCTTCCAGTTTGTAAGTTACACCAACATTGAGCTGAAAGTGTTGATGTGTTGGTTTCAAGAGACTCTTTGTCTTTGTGCTTAATTTGAACTTGTAACATATGACCAGAGAATAACAATACTGATGGTTTGTGTAACAGGTTAGCTGAGGCTGTGGAAGGAGGTCTCATGGTTTAATGCTGTCCACATTTATTCCAAGCTGTTAATCTTCACTTGAATATTGGCAATATTCTTGACTCTCAACAAGCAGATATACTGGACCTTTTTCAAGTTACCAACTTAATGCACACTTCCTTTATTCTATAACAATATATATGTTACATTATAATCCTCAACATGTTTTGAGCAGTACCTTGTTCATCTTCAGGAGGACAAATTGTATTATTACAGCCTCTGGTATAGTCACGCTCTGTAAACAGCCGTACAGTATGTCGGTTGAGAGACTGGTTAACAGAGGCCAGAAGTGGAGTAAGGGTCATGCATGAATTGAAAGAATGGGGGAAATGTCAGGCACCTTTGTTATCATCAGCCCCAGGGTCTTCTTTCCATGGCTTCAGTATACCAGTACAACTGTATTGGCCCTTCATGATCAGCAGTTTTGTGTCTCAAGTATTTGTTGGGATTTCATGTAGTTTTATAATTTTTTTTGTGAGTGTGGTGTTTGTCACAGGTTCAGGGAATTAGTATTGAAAGTTTAGTGCAGTTTGAGAAAATTGTCACTGACATTTACAAAATGTTACAACATATTTGTAGTAAGGGAATGCTGAAAGGCATGCGGTACTTTTTTATTGTTGTTATTTAATTTCAAGATGCTAAGATAGATTGCCAGACAGTGAAATATCTGGCTCTGTGGACAGTCTTAAAGAACAGATTGAAATGTCAAAAAATCAACATATTCCTGACTTTCAACCATTGCAGCTGCAACAGTCCAATGCATGTGCCTGGCTGTAACCGAAAATTTTATAGTACCTAAGTATTTTTAAACTGTACAAATATGAAGGTAGTTCGTATCAGATAACACCATAGAAGAGAAGCATCCATTAGGTGTTAACATATTTTGCTAAATATGTTTGATAACACCACAAGATGAAGGCAGCAGTTTAGTGTTATCATACTGCAGGTACAACATTAAAAGAAAAGTGTATGTCAGAGACATTAATTTTAGTTATGTTAATGAGTTACAGTAGTTGTGTTAGTTAACATGGTTAAATTACAACATGCAAGAAAAACACCATCTTGGTCAGATAAAATAAAAGAAAGTCAGTTTTCAGTTACATTACACTGAATACAGTTAAAATGATGTCCTCCATTCTGCAAAATTCTGTGAAACTCAAAGAGAATGTGTTGCCATTCTAAGCATATAATTTTCTCTTATGCAGTCAGAAGGTTGATTTACTGCTGGAGTTGTTCTCTTGCCTTTGATTTTTGCCAGTAGCCCATGTCCTTCATGTGCCCCCACAAGAAGTATTCAAGGGGTATGAGATCTGGTGACCTCACAGGCCAGGCCTGTGAACCAAAACAAATGTGAAGTATGAGGGATTAGCGATTAGTGTATGTCGTAAGCAGGACTAATCCTGTTGGTGGTTTGTAGGAACTGACACTGCACAGTAATGTATAGTGTCTTGTATCATTAATATGCTCATAGCGATGTAACGGTTGATCGTATTGACTGAAATAGTAAAGAGAAAGTTTGCCATAGAGCAGGTCATAAAAGGCCCAGAGGTGGAGTAGAATTATAGGTGTACTCTTGTTTTAACCTCATTGCTACATGGGGGTGGGTGGTCAATGCCTTGACAAGGCCGCTGTACTACTGGGATAGAAACCCTGTACCCGTTGTACTTATCAATTATAATTGGTCGTATTTTGATGTGGAATATTCTACCGAAAATGTTGTATATAACACCTTGAAGTTTGGCACATATTAATGTGGAATATTCTGTATGTGAGGCCTGTGATAGGCAAGTGCATCTGCCCCAGTAGCTGGAGTAGCTATGAGCTCACTACTGCTGTTGCTGCTACTGCTGTGACCATCAAACTATACTACTACTGCTGCTACTAATTAAAAAGACAACAACAGAATTTTTGGAGTTCAAATATCTAGTTTCTGAAGTGTGTTCTTTTCAAAATTCTAGATGGCAGACAAAGTCTTGAAACCCCGTAATCAGTATTTCCAGTGCTCAAGTGTTGCGTTTAACTCCTAGTCATTTTCTCTTGCAGGAGATGGATTTCCTTGTTAAAGTGTCGGAAAAATTATCAAAACCAAATATCTTCATACTGAACAACAAATGGGATGTTGTGGTTTCTAAGTCTAATTCTCCTGGCAAGGTAAATGAGTGAACGTTTTCTGCCTAAATTCTTGTATTGTTGTAAGGACAAGTTACATTTTGTATATATGATAGCACTTGCTGAAATACAGTTTACCCATTTCTGATGTTAAAAATTAACAGTTGTTATTCAGGTTATACTTTTGGGCTTTTTCCCATCTTCTCAGTTACTTGAACCTACTGCGTTTTGAAAAGTGTGTCCATTTGTGTGATCAGGTGAACATGAAGCTTGTACATTTGCTCCCAGGGTGGAGGAACTCTTAAATCTGATTCAGAAGTACATGACAGTGTTAAAGAAATGCAGTGAAGATCAAAATGCAAAGGAACAGTCTTAGTGACCGTATCACCCTGTTGTCATAAAACTGAAATTATATTCTAATCATTATTATTGTCACATATAGTTAAAAAAAATATGAGTGAAAATGCATGTTGATATTATGTAATCTTTCAGAATACATTTTTCCATATGAACTGTTTGTGCCAGTGGAATGTAAGTGTTGAGTGGCCTGTATTTCCATATTTCTAAAACAAGGACTACAATTTAACATGATCTGCAACCACCACATAACCTTTGACCTAAAGATGTAGTTTAGTACTTTTCTTATGTTTAAACATTTCACATAATGTGTTGATGTTTGTGCTAAGGACACTTGTGCCCTAGAGGTTGGATAAATAGTTGGTAATAAATTACATAGCTCTCTGCAGCAGAGAGTATGGATCGCTTTCATGTTCCTTGTTAGGGACTTTTATAATCCCTGTAGACCACCAATGGAAATTGCTTTGTTCTTTGTTTTGCATGAAACATTCTTGAGAATAATGAAACTGATTTTAAGTAGTCTGACATTGGAGAATTGTATGAAAAACTGTGCAGCTTTTTCCTATTCATATGGATTGGAAATTCTAATGACCACTTACAAGTCAAGAACTGCACACATTTCTAATCACTTCAGATGTCACTTTTAAATATTTATTGTAGAAAAAAATATTTCAATTACATTTGTAGAGAAATACAGAACATTTTACACCCATGCCTTTTCTGTAGCACTTTACTGTATGGAGAGATGTCAGGCATTACTGTTATTTAACTGTGTTACATCCCCAGATGAATGCAGTTACCAGAGATGGATTTAAGGCTGGACTTGAATAAATGATTCCAGTCTCAAAAGATACAGTTGCTTGAGTTTATAGGAGAGTGTGACATGAACAGCTAAATAATTATTGGAGATGCTTTGCTCTACAGTAACATAATGTAAAGAGAACTAGTACAGGAAACAAGTAAATACTTGTATATAACATTCCTCCAATCTAGCAGCATTACATAAACCAAATAGGGGGTCAAGAATTGCTCCACATACCCATCTGTACTGTTTCACTAATGGAAAATCTTAGAACCAAATGAGAATTAACCCCTTTCCTCAGTTTAGCGATGGAATCCTTGTCATTTAAAACCAGTCAAGTGCTATACTCTGTTTTACATTTCTCATATCACAGGTTAGATGAAAGTACTTCGGTATCCATTCACTGACCCAATCTCCTTCCCCCCCCCTTCTCCCCCCTTCTTCACCCCCCCCCTTCTTTAACCGTCGTCTAAAACTTTGAAATAAACCCCAGTGACTGTGAATTTCTCCATTTAAGGGATCCACCAGGTTAGGTACTTCATTATCTGAAACTGGAAGCAGAACTGGCTTTCGAAACATCATGTTTTTTAAAATGTTTTAGGTGTGGGGGAGGGGGTGGGGGAAGATTTTGGCAGTGAGTCGACCATCATCAAAGCCCAATGTTGTTGAAGTTTATGTCAATGTGGGTGCTTGGGGATCTTACAGGAGAGTCAACCAGGCCGCCTGTTTTGTTGCCCTTGAGGTTTCACACATACACACTACATTCAACAGAGACAGCGTTAGAACAGACAAAGCCAATTATTTATAACATGACTTGTTACTTTACAAGCTGTCATAGGGTTAGTCCTGTTTTGGACTGGGGCAGAGGGGAGGGGTTGAGGATGGTATTAAACCAAGTCATGGGAAACACTGAAGCAATGAGGCAACATAGTCTAAATGCTACATCTCACTGTAAGATGTAGGGTTCTGGAGACAATTAAATAGAAAGTCAGTGAATTTCACAGAATTTTTTTTGCACTGTATGTTGGACCCACAGTTTGAAATTTGTGTATTGACTAATTCAGTAGTGAATTAACTTGGGAAACACATGAAGATAGCTGATTTCTCTTCTTTATTTATAGCTCATACAGTTGCAGCCCTGATATGCTTGTTGTATGGAAGGTGTAAAAATATGTTTAAACAATGTGCTTTTGCTTGAAATCAACTTTGTTTTGCCATGTGTTAGAGGTAACTTTATGAAAGTAAAATATATATAAGTATGTGAAAATTGTTATACTGTTCATACATTTTGTGACTCATTTTTTTATGTTGATGAAAACTATACCTACTTATTATGTCACAGAAGACTATTGATAAACGTTGAACATACCTATAATATTACAAGTGTTACTGTAATTTGCAGCTGTTAACATTATGTGAAATGAGAACAACATGGTTAGTTTGTGAGACCCGTGTTTATTGCCATATTTCGGGTGTAGCACACATTTAGTGTGTCAAAACAGAGATCACAAGTCACCAGTTGCTTTAGAGATAATACATACATACATACAAATTAAATCAGTGGTCGAAGCAGAAGGGTTCTGGACTTTATTAAAGCAGTCAGTTTTTTAAAACAGCCCTTTTAAGGGCTAAAGTATTTATTTTCATTTTCCATGCGTAGGTGCGAAACTTTGCCGGTCCCAGTGGCCGAGCGGACTACGGCCTGCTGCAATTGTGGGTTCGAATCCCGCTGGGGGCATGGATGTCTGTCTTTTGTGAGTGTTGTGTGTTGCCTCGGCGACATAAAGACATATGCTGATAGTGAGACTCAAATCAACATAGTTTATTCCCGAAGCAATATTAGGGTACTAAATGTAAGTCTAACACAACAGTTTGTTGGTTTATTTATAACCATAGATATATGGGCTACATGTTTCGAATCCTATTGAGTCATCTTCAGGCCCTCAAAGAATACAGATCCAATTAACACGGTAGTTAAATGCACTGTGGGATCCCCAATGCTTACAAAATAATTACTGTAACAACATGGAATCATATAAAGTAAATAATTGTGGATATCTCTACAACATACATTACAGACGACCCTATAAATATAAGGTATAAATTGTTCATATATTCATAGGGTATGTACGAATATATCCGGCTGTGGGCTGTCGTGGTCTATTAGGGAGGCAATATAACTTCAGAATGACCTGATGGGTATGGGGATGGAGGGGGGAGATTGTAGTGAGCGCGTTTAGTGCGTCCACTCGCTGCCTTGTGCGGGTGCTGTGAGAATACTCTTCTGTGGGATGTAGAAATGGTTTTATATGACCCTTGGAGGGTAGGCCGGTCCAGGCTTGCGAGCTGTTGTGAAGGGGTGTCCTTGGGGGTCGCCTGGTGTAATCAGTAGTTTATTTATTGTCATGTCAATCTGCAATTTATAACTATGTGTGAGGATAGAATACAGTATAAGCTGCCAAAATGACTTAAAAATGCGTGAAAAGACGACCTATTGTAATTACTTATGTGTGACTGTGGACTTTATTAGGTCTTCGGGTTGGAGTTTACTATGCGAAAACTGGTGTCGTGGTGGACGGCTGCGTAAGGAGGCTGGAGGTAACTGGCCTCTGGAGGAGCTGTGGCGGTGGTTGTTTTTGCGTTCACACTTAAAGCTGGGGTTCTACCACAGATTATACATATACTATACTATACATATACAGTAATACCTCGGCTAACGAGTGACCCTGCTAACGAATTTTTCGGCTAACGAAGATTTTTTTCGCTGTTTTTCGGACTCGGCTAACAAATATGGATTCGGCTAACGAATGTT
>Ga0209629_10003330_pt1 | contig 11457 bp, 10 predicted proteins | sample TergutCu122P5_FD_187286 | JGI IMG/M metagenome (GOLD analysis project Ga0209629, IMG submission 187286) | Cubitermes ugandensis P5 segment gut microbial communities from Kakamega Forest, Kenya - Cu122 P5 (SPAdes) (version 2) | ecosystem: Host-associated > Arthropoda: Insects > Digestive system...
ATTTTGCAAAAAGCGCTACCTTTGGCGCAATTCAAGGTCGTGTCAATAGTTAATTGCTGCAATGACGTCATGTCGTCGATTGGTAATTGACACGACAGCAGGCTGTGAATGAGTAATTTCAAAATAGAAGAAATATGGGAAAGAGAATGAAAAGACTTCTATGGTTCATTTGGTTTATTCCAATCACATTATCCGGCCAGCGTTCTATCAGCGGGCGCATCACCGATGCGGCAGATGGCAGTCCCATTCCTGCTGTCACTGTTTTTCTGGCCAATACGGCGGTCGGCATCAGTACGGATACGGATGGAAAATACCGGCTGAGCATACCGGGCGAAGGAAGTTACCAGTTGAAGGTTTCGCATGTAGGCTATCAGCCTGTTACCAAAGATATTGAACCCGGAAACAAATCAGTCGAATTTAATGTTGCCCTGCAGGCAATCGAGTTAGGTGAAGTGACCGTCTCCTCCAAAGTCAAGTTCCGGCGAGCCGATATCAGTCTTTTCTGGAAAACGATACTGGGTAAAAATCCTTCCGCAAAAACAATTCAGGCAACGAATCCCGAAGCGGTTTATTATTACTACAATCCGGAAACGAAGATATTAAAAGTTACCTGCCGCGAACCGCTTCAAATCGTCAATTATGAAACAGGGTACCGGATTCAGTATTTTCTTGACCGGTTCACACACGATTACAACACCGGTTTCACCGACTGGCACTATCAAAGCGTTTTCAAAGAACTTGAACCGCAGAATCCCGGACAAAAAGATACCTGGAATAAAAACAGGAAAGAAGTCTATGATATTTCGCTGACAAAATTTATCAAGTCGCTGTATAATAACACGCTGCTGAATGATGGATTTGTGCTGACTGATTTTAATCTTGATTTGGTAGACAGGGACAAAATTTTGCAGACCAATCCAGTTACAAAAAGTAAGACCATAGACGTTGATGGTGTGGTTTTACTTATCTGTTATGGTAAGCCTGTAACCGGTAAAGATTTGGAAATCTTGCAGTCAATACGACAAATTTCACAACAGACATCAGCGCAACCTATATCATCAGCTACCTATGTTGCCCCTTCATCAATGTTGGACAATCGTATTAAAATTATCAATCTACTGCAAGGCAATTCAATCCGTATCTTTCCTGACGGTACGTTTACCAGCGCCTTATCTATGGGTCGTGTGAATAAGTCGGAATCGCTGATGGGGCTTGCCATGCGATTGCCTGTCGAATATATTCCTGATGGGTTTACGCCTTCTTCTGAAGCGATTGCTGAAAATACAGACGCTTTTGACAGTATCGCCCGGCATTTCAATACACAATTGAATCTGTTCCCTCAGGAAAAGCTCCACCTGCATACTGACCGCGATTATTATGTCCCCGGTGAAAAAATCTGGTTCAAGGCTTACGTGGCAGATGCACATACACATACACCGCTTGATTCCAGCCGGTATGTGTATGCCGAACTGATCAGTCCGGCCGATACGGTTGTCAGCCGTGTAATGATACGCCCCGAAAACGGGATGTACTATGGTCATATCTTTCTTTCCGAAATCATTCCCGAAGGCAACTACACCCTCCGTGCCTATACCCGATACATGGAGAATCTGGGCGATGATTACTTCTTTAAGAAGAATATCAGGATTGGGAACCTGAGTAGTTCTCAGTTTTCAGTTTCCAGTTCTCAGAGGAAAAACGTGGGAAATAAGGTTGCAGGGACAAGTGTTACTCTTACCCAAAATGATTATGACGTTTCGTTTTTCCCTGAAGGCAGGAATTTGGTGGAAGGAGTTTGGAATAAAGTAGCATTTAAAGCGCTGAACCGAGATGGTACACCGGCGGTAATCACGGGAAAAATCATTGATGAAACCAACGCTGAAATCACCTCTGTACAAACGCTTCATGCCGGTATGGGAGTGTTTGCGTATGTACCGGAATCAGGGAAAAGATATTTTCTGAAATGCCGGAACGGAAATGGACTGGAGAAACAGTTTGACCTCCCAAAATCAGACCCCCGTGCCTGCGCATTGACTGTTGTACAGAATAATAACAGGATTTCGGTTGGCGTCCGAAAATCTCCTCAAAGTTCTAACAGTCAAAATAACCCATTATACCTCCTCGCCCAGTGCCGTGGCGAAGCGCTCTATTTCTCGGAATGGAATAACAAGAACGAATATGTCTCATTTTCAGCAGAAGGATTTCCTTCGGGCATTATCCAGTTCATTTTATTCGATGCCCGGATGAATCCCTTAAGCGAACGTTTAGTATTCAGTAAAAATTTCGCAAATGATATTGAGAATCTTGAATTTCAGACTGATAAAGTATCGTATGGAAAACGCGAAAAAGTTATTGCAACAATACAACCACCCCTGACCCCTCCAAAGGAGGGGAATATTCCCTCCCTTCTGGGGAGGGCTGGGGTGGGGCTTTCCGTTTCCATCACCGACGACCGCGACATTGCCCCCGATTCGACCACAACCATCCTCTCATCTCTGCTGCTCACTTCCGAACTGAAAGGATATATTGAAAATCCGGCATGGTATTTACAGGACAATCCCGCTTCTGAAACCGCATTAGACTATCTGATGATGACGCACGGATGGAGAAGATACAACGTTCCTGAGGTTGTCAAAGGCAATTTGGAAATTCCCAACATCCCGTTTCAGACAGGGCAACGATTAGCAGGCAGTGTAAAAAGTAACATGCTGTCTCGGCCTGTCTCGGACAGCGAAGTTTTTATTATGGCGGGACAGGATACTGGATTAACATCTACGGATGAGAGCGGAAGATTTTTATTTCAGGGTTTCGAGTATCCCGACAGTACTTCCTTTTTTATTCAGGCGCTCGGCAAGAAAAGTAGTCGCCTGGTTAAACTCACAATGGACAATGAATTATTCCCCACACCCGTTCACGTAGTGCAAAGTCCCTGCCTCACCCCAACCCTCTCCAAAGGAGAGGGGGTAGAGACGGATGATTATCCGTCTCTACAAACAAACGATTTTATCGCGAAAGCGGAACAGCGTGCAAAATATGACGAAAGTATGCGGATGATTTATTTAGACGAAGTATTAGTAACGGCGCCAAGAGTCAGTCGTCCTGAACCACGAATTGATTTTTATCTAAATAAAAGTGCTGCCATTACCGTACGAAAAGAACAATTTGAACAAAGACATCCTATACACGTTTCTGATATACTGAGGGGAATTGCCGGAGTTCGAGTATCTTCTAATGGAAACATAACACTGAGTCAAGGAGGACGCCCAATAGTCTTGATAGATGGAGTTATCATGGAATGGCCTGATACAATGTATTTTGCAGCACAATCACCAGTTGAAATGGTCAATGTTAGTAGTGTGGAAAGTATTGATGTAATCATGGGTGTCGGCGCTTCAATATTGGGTGTACGCGGATCTGGTGGAGCCATCAGTATCACAACCAAAAGGGGTGCAGACGCCTCTGTAGAGAGAAATTTTGACAATACAGCTATCTTCACCCCGTTAGGCTATCAAAAGCCTGTTGAGTTTTATTCGCCTAAATACGAAACATTGGAGGCAAAAAACTCTACAATTCCTGATTACCGCACAACCATCTTCTGGAAACCGGATATTGTGATTTCAGAAGATCAAGAGGAAGCTACGTTTGAGTTTTATACCTCTGATTTTCCAACCACCTATTCCGTTGTGATTGAAGGATTAACAACAGACGGCAAAATTGTTCGACAGGTAGAGAGGATTAAGGTTGAATAGGAAAATGATGAATTGTGAATAATAAATGCTATCTTTGCGGCCTTAATTGTATAAGATAGGATGGAAACGGTATTGAGTGGCATCAGGCCTACAGGGAATTTACATTTGGGGAATTATTTTGGCGCTTTGAGGAATTTTGTCAAAATGCAATATGAAAACAACTGTTATTTCTTTATTGCTGACTATCATTCCTTGACGACACATCCCAAGCCTGATAATTTGCAATATAATGTCAAGCAGGTACTTATAGAATATTTAGCTGCCGGAATCAACCCTGATATAGCGACGATTTACGTACAAAGCGACTTGCCCGAAACAGCCGAACTGTATTTGTTTTTTAACATGAACGCCTACCTGGGCGAACTGGAACGATGCGCTACATTTAAAGAGAAAGTGCGTACGCAACCCAACAATATCAACGCAGGTCTTTTGACGTATCCAACATTGATGGCCGCTGATATTCTGATACATAACGCAGATAAAGTGCCGGTAGGAAAGGATCAGGAGGCACATTTGGAACTGACTCGTACGTATGCCGCCCGATTCAACAGGTTGTATGGCGTGGAATATTTCAAAGAGCCGAAAGCCTATAATTTTGATGAAGAATTAGTCAAGGTTCCCGGATTGGACGGCAGTACGAAGATGGGCAAATCGGATGGGAATGCGATCTATCTGCAAGATGCGCCGGCCGTGATTCGCAAAAAGATCATGAAAGCGAAGACCGACGAAGGCCCTACCCGCGAAAACCAACCCATGTCGCAGGAAATAATCAACCTGTTTGCGTTAATGGAACATGTTTCTTCGCCCGATACCATCGCGTATTTTGAGCAAGCCTATAATAATTGTTCTATCCGGTATGGCGATTTGAAAAAGCAACTGGCAGAAGATATCGTTGCTTTCTGCACACCTATTCGTGAGCGTATCAATGAATTAGCAGGAGACGAGGCTTATCTCGACAAAGTCATGCGCACCGGCGCTGAAAAGGCGCGCGCAAGCGGCGGAAAAGTTCTTTCGGATGTAAGAGAAATTATTGGATTCAGGCGATAGTTTTTAGTTAATAGTTTTCAGTTTTCAGAAAATATGATACTAAAAGACTGATATTTAAAATGATTTGAATTTATATAAATATAATCCTGCTTAAAGTTCAGGAAAAAAATTGAATGTTTAACATATAATAATTGTATTGAAAATGAAAAAGATTGGAATGTTGTTGTTCGCCATCATTGCCATAGGGATGGTGGCCTGTAAAGGTGGAAATCAAACGGATAAGGCGGGAGCGGCCTGTTGTGCAGACTCCACGGCTTGCAGGAAAAATATGACTGCCTGTGCAGCAGACGCTAAAACTTGTTGCGCTGATTCGATGGCTTGCAAAATGAAAGCGGGCGCAGCGTGTTGTGCCGACTCGGCAGCCAGTTGCAAGCAAGCGGGCGCTGCCTGTTGTGACAAAGCCGGCATGAAGATGGATGCGAAAAAAGTGATTGTAGCGCGTGTACTCGTGAAAGAAGGACAGGAAGCGGCATTTATCAAGAGCGCCACCAAATTAGTCGAAGCCACCCGGAAAGAAGATGGCAATCTGTTCTATACACTCTATCAGTCGACAGAAAATCCTTCCGTATTCCTGTTTTACGAAGAATACAAAAACGAGGCTGCTTTCAAGGCACATTCTGAATCAGCGCATTATGCTGAATTTTCGAAAGCAATTGCCAATATGTTGGCCTCTACACTCGTTGTAGACCAGTATTAAACGATAAAAAGTCCGGATGAAAAAGATAAAAGCAGCCATCATTGGCTATGGTAATGTCGGGAAACAGGTTTTGGAAGCGTTAGAAGCATCGGCCGATTTCGAGATTGTAGGGATTGTAAAAAATACCCTTGTGAACATCGGCAATTATCCGGTCGTTAAGCATATTGCATCGCTCCAAAAACCCGACGTCGCCATTCTTGCTACGCCGACACGATTGGTTGAGCAAATAGCTAAAGAAACATTAGCACTGGGTATCAATACAGTAGACAGTTTCGATATCCACGGCGGGATTGTAGATTTACGTCGCAATCTCGACTTGATCGCCAGGCAAAACAATGCCGTATCCATTATTTCTGCCGGTTGGGATCCGGGTAGCGACTCGGTCATCCGTGCATTGTTCGAGGCGATGACGCCGCGAGGGATTACATACGTCAATTTCGGTCCGGGAATGAGCATGGGGCATACGGTTGCCGTCAAAGCGATCAAAGGGGTGAAGGCGGCGCTCAGCATGACTATCCCGTTGGGTACAGGCGTTCATCGCCGGATGGTGTATGTTGAAATCGAAAAAGGTTATGACTTTGGGCAGGTAGCGCTGGCAATCAAGGCTGACGATTATTTTATACACGACGAAACACATGTCATACAGGTGGATTGCGTTGACAGTTTGCTTGATATGGGGCATGGCGTTCATCTTGTGCGTAAAGGAGCATCCGGCAAAACGCAGAATCAATGGCTCGAATTTAATATGAAAATCAATAATCCGGCCTTGACAGCCCAAGTCATGGTTGCGGCAGCCCGTGCAAGCATCAGACAACAGCCCGGCGCATATACCCTGATAGAAATTCCTGTCATAGATATGCTTTGCGGAGAGAAGGAAGAACTTATTAAACGATTTGTATGACACACCTGTTAGAAATCACATGGAATGTCAAACCCGCCATTTTCAACATTGGCGATAAAGAGATTCGCTGGTATGCTTTGGCCTTTGTCATCGGCTTTTGGATTGGCTACAAGATTGTTGAGCGGATGTTTAAACAGGAAAAAGTGAATATGGCATGGTTAGACCCTTTGTTGTGGTTTACATTCGGAGGAACCATCATCGGCGCTCGACTTGGGCATTGCCTGTTTTATGCTCCACAATACTACCTGGCGAATCCGGTCGAGATATTGAAAGTATGGGAAGGAGGATTGGCAAGTCATGGGGGCGTGCTGGGCATCATCATTGCGATCTGGATTTTTTCCAAATATTATTCGCACAGAAGCATGTTGTGGACTTTTGATAAGTTGGTCGTTCCGACAGGACTGGTAGCAGCGCTGATACGGCTTGGAAATCTGATGAATTCTGAAATTTTCGGCCACCCGACTACTCTACCCTGGGGCTTTAACTTTGTCCGCTCGACGGAATGGCTCGCGATTGGAAAGCCGTGCCACCCCACCCAAATCTATGAAGCAATCTGTTATTTATTGACTTTTGCGCTGTGCATGTGGATGTATTTCAAAAAGGACGCATGGAAGAAGGAGGGACTGATATTTGGCGTCTTTATGATTTGCATATTCGTTGCACGCTTTTTTATCGAATTTCTGAAATTGCCTCAGGAAAAGTTTGAAGCCAGTATGACCTTGGATATGGGTCAATGGCTGAGTATTCCATTTATTCTGCTGGGTATAGGATGTATTTGGTGGGCAACGAGGAAACGCCCTCCCGTACAGGAAGTAACAATAAAATCAAACCGACCGCCACGCCGTTAAAGGAACACCCTCACCCCTGTTTAGCGGGTGGAAGGCCGGTTTTTAAAAATAACAACTATGAGACTCATCATTCAACCTGACTACAAACAATTATCACAATGGGCGGCTGACTATATCGTCGACCGAATCCGTAAGGCCAACCCGACGGCAGCCAAGCCATTTGTGTTGGGACTGCCCACAGGGTCGTCGCCGCTGGGTACATATCAATGCCTGATCGAACACTATCGACAGGGGAACATTTCGTTTCAACATATCATTACGTTTAATATGGATGAATATGTCGGTTTGCCAAAAGAGCATCCGCAAAGCTATTATTCCTTTATGTGGGATAACTTCTTCAGCCACATCGACATAATACCTGAAAATGCGCATATCCTGAATGGCAATGCACCCGATTTGGAAGCCGAATGTGCTCAGTATGAAGCTGCGATACGGCAAATCGGCGGCATCGACTTATTTCTGGGCGGCATCGGGCCGGACGGACATTTGGCGTTCAATGAGCCTGGTTCTTCGCTGGCGTCGCGTACCCGTGTCAAGTCGCTGACCACCGATACGATCATCGTCAACTCACGGTTTTTTGACAACGACGTGAACAAAGTCCCTAAAACAGCGCTGACCGTTGGCATCGGGACCGTGCTGGATGCAAAAGAAGTACTGATTGTGGTGAATGGGCATAACAAAGCTCGCGCCCTGCAACAGGCAGTCGAAGGCGGCGTCAGCCAGATGTGGACCATCACTGCCCTGCAACTGCACCCGAAAGGCATCATTGTCTGCGATGAAGCTGCCTGCGCCGAACTCAAAGTAGGAACGTATAAGTACTTTAAAGATATTGAGAAAGACGAAAGACGTCAGTAGTCAATTATATCTTTCGTTCACAACATATTGCATTGTTGAGACTGTCTTAAAAGCAGACAATTTTTACCACTCATCATAGTATTTTTTCGTTAATAATACATAAATAACGTTAAATTTTAGTAGTATGTATTACATGGTATAAAAGTAATGCCTACATTTGTGCCGAATTTTAATAGTATAAGCTATGAACGTAGAAAATGTAAAATCGCAAATGAGAAAGGGTATTTTGGACTACTGTATCTTGCTGCTCCTTAACAGGGAGGCGTTGTATACGACTGATATCATTCAGCGGTTACAAGGCGCCCAACTGATCGTGGTGGAAGGGACATTGTATCCATTATTGACCCGGTTGAAGAACAGTGGATTGCTGGCATACCAATGGGTGGAATCCACACAAGGGCCTCCCCGTAAATATTACAGGCTGACCGATCATGGAACTGCCTTTCTGGCAGAGTTGGAAACGGCATGGAAAGAATTAAACGACACAATCAGTCACATTAAAAACAATTTAATTGCATAAATAAAATGAAAAAGACATTAAATGTAAACCTCAATGGAAGGGTATTTACCATTGATGAAGACGCTTACAATTTGCTGGATAATTACCTGAATAGCCTCAGGCACTGTTTTCGGAAAGAAGAAGGGGCTGCGGAGATTATTGCCGACTTTGAAGCGCGTATTGAAGAGTTGTTCGGTGAAAAAACTCGCTTGGGATATCAAGTGATTACACTGGAACATGTGGAAGAGGTGATTGCCCGTGTGGGTAAACCGGGTGATTTTGAGGGTGATGAAGAAAAACAGCCCGAAGTAAGTAACGCTGACCCAGGCAAAAAACGGTTCTACCGGAATACAGACGACAAGTTGCTTGGCGGCGTTTGCTCAGGGATTGCTGCCTATTTTGGCTGGAGTGTAATTGCCGTTCGGATCGTCGCAATTCTTGCTCCTTTTGTGATTTGGTCTATTCCTTTGATACCTATCTTATTTAAAATTCCACCTATGTGGATACTGTATTATCTAATCTTATGGATGGTAGTTCCGGCTGCCCAGACGGTGGAGCAAAAATTACAAATGCACGGAAAACCCGTTACGGTTGAAAACATCGGGAAAACCGTTGCGGCAGAATCGGCGCCTGTGGCTGCAAAAGAGCAAAAAGGTTGTCTGGCAGGATTGGTCGATTTATTTGTGTCCTTTTTGAAAGTCGGTTTAGCCGGTTTGGGATGTTTGGTCGGTTTGCCTGTCCTGTTTGCTTTATTGATTGTAGTTATCGTATTAATTGCAGTCACATTTGGAGTGGGCGGAGGTGTGATAGGCGCTCTGCCATTATTTGTGGCTGTCAATCATCCTGCGCTGGCGACGATTACCCTTGCCTTAGTGATTGGCATCCCTGTTTTTGCCATCATTTATAGCATTGTGGCTAATTTTGCCAAGCTAAAACCTGTAAATCAGTCGATTAAGTGGGGATTTCTGCTACTCTGGATTATAGCTTTCGTGCTGTTTTTCTTCTCGGGATTCAGGTCGGGATTCAGGCCTGACGGGTTAAGGTGGTTTCCGCATAATCGCTGGTGGGGAAATGCAACTTCTGAGAATACAATTGTAGGGAATAACATCCCGTCGCAAAAGATTTTCAATTTTGAGAACGACTCAATCAACCGGCTGGAAATCGGAGAATATATGATTGCCACAGTCTATATTGAACAGACGCCGGACAGCGTTCCGCCGTCGATGGAAATCAATGGAGACGAAAACCTTGTTGAACTGGTACAGTATACGATCAATGACGGACGATTGTCATTGAATACAAGCGAAAAGAGGTTTCAAAGTGCGCAAAAATTAGAAATCCATTTGCGGATGAACAACTTAAACCATATTTCTTCAAATTTTATCGGTAATATCCGTATGGATCGTGCATTTGCGGGCAACGAGATGGATATCTACATGAAGGGTATCGGTGATTTTCATGCTGACAGTCTGTACATTGGCACCCTAACCGTACGGACTGAAGGCGTCGGCTCGGTCAATATAGGCGGGAAAACGTCAAAGTCGAATTTGAGTACAGCAGGTGCAGGAGGCATCAATGCCTATGCGTTGCGATCAGATACGATTTATGCCGAAGTTGACGGCGTTGGTTCCATCCAATGCAACCCCACGGCATACTTGCAGGCTCGCGTAAATGGAATTGGTTCAATCACTTACAAGGACGAACCGGCCAGCAAGGACATTAGCACAAAGGGTATTGGCAGAATCAAAAGGAGGTAAAAAGGGTTATAACATTGCCCTGATTGACGCTGCGGTTCGGGCTAATTCTTCCGGCGTTTTTGTGAGTTTCGGTTTTGTAAACGAAAGGTCTGAAACCTGTTGAATGGGAATGAGGTGAATATGGGCGTGCGGTACTTCCAAACCAATGACTGCCAAGCCAATACGTTTGCATGGAACGGCTTTCTCTATCGCGCGGGCAACGGTCTTGGCAAATTGTATCATGCGCCCTAACATCTCGTCGTCAACGTCAAAGATGTAATCAATCTCCTGCTTGGGCACCACCAGTGTATGTCCTTCGGCTACAGGATTGATATCTAAAAACGCAAAAAACGATTCGTTTTCTGCTACTTTATGGCAGGGAATCTCGCCTGCAATGATTTTACTGAAAATGGTTGACATAAATAGTTAATAGTGAATAGTGAATAATTAAGAATTAAGAGATTGGTTGGCAGTCTTTAGTTGTCAGTTTTTGAATTCTTGAATTCTTGAATTTTTGAATCTTTGAATGTTTGAATGTTTGAATTTTTGAATCTAAAGTGTTATTTCAAGAATCTCAAATTTGACAATGCCTGAAGGAGTTTTGACTTCGGCGATGTCGCCTACTTTTTTCCCCATCAACCCTCGCGCAATCGGTGTGCTGACAGCGATTTTGTTTTCTTTCAGATTGGCTTCCGAATCAGCTACCAGGGTATACGACGCCACAGCGTTGTTTTGAATATTTTTGATCCTGACTTTGTTTAAAATCTGGATTACATCGGTTTTTATCTGCGCTTCGTCAATCAGACGGGCGTTAGATATCAACCCTTTCAACTGGGCAATCTTTCCCTCCAAAACGCCTTGAGCTTCTTTAGCAGCTTCATATTCAGCGTTTTCCGAGAGATCGCCTTTATCTCTTGCTTCCGCTATCTGCGCAGCAATCTCAGGCCTTCTGACGCCCTCTAAATAATTTATCTCGGCTAAAATCTTGTTATAGCCTTCTTCTGTCATATACGTAACCGCCATGGTTAAAACCTCCTTTTACATGAATAGAATTTATAAAAAAATAATCCCGATCAATAAGTTGACCGGAACTTTGTGTTGAAAGATACAATAATGACTGCAAAT
>Ga0209629_10003331_pt1 | contig 11456 bp, 16 predicted proteins | sample TergutCu122P5_FD_187286 | JGI IMG/M metagenome (GOLD analysis project Ga0209629, IMG submission 187286) | Cubitermes ugandensis P5 segment gut microbial communities from Kakamega Forest, Kenya - Cu122 P5 (SPAdes) (version 2) | ecosystem: Host-associated > Arthropoda: Insects > Digestive system...
TGAAATCACTGGGCTGAAACGGATGACCCCATCCTTGAATATGCAGAATTTCAAAAATACAAAATTAAGCAAATCAATTGAAATTATTTTTCAACAGCCTGCTAAGCGCTGGTCAGCGATCGGCGGTAGAGTGTCCAGGGTATAGCTAACCATTTTACAGATCATGCCTCATCCCCAACCAGCGCCTCCGCCTGTTTGCGGTGCATCCAGCAAAAGAGCGTGTTTTCCGTGAAGGGACGAAAGAGAAACTTACGGTAGAATTTGACTAATTCATCGTTCTTTGCCTCGACGAGAAAAACCGCCCAGGCCAGTTCATTACGGCACGAGCGGCGCAGGGCGTCGAGAACCAGCAGGCTGCCGATATGCTGTCCTTGCATCGACAAATCCACAGCCAGTCTGCCGAGACGAATGGCGGGAACAGCCGCATAGCGCGGCATTTTCCCACGCACCTCATCCGGCAAGGAAGTAAGAGGAATGGAAGCAGCGGATAGGGTGTAGTAGCCGATGACCGATGTGGGACGCTCTTCGGCGCAGGCGGTGACAACGGTGGCAAAACCGCGTCGCATATCCGGTCCGGCCTGTCGTTTCAAGTAGTGATCCAAGGCCGGTTCGCCGCAGGAAAAGTTCGCTCTATCCATGTCGGCGGCTAAAAGCCGGAAGATGAGCTTCACGTGCCCGATACCCGCTGGCTATATTCGCTGGCAAGCGCTTCGAGAAAGGGTGTGACTGGCTCGATTACCGGATCGGACAGGACCTGGGCCAGCATCTGTTGATCTTGTATGGCCAACTGAATAAGCGTCCTCTCGGCGATAATCCGTTCCGCTTTTTCCAGGGCCGCAGCGATGACAAAATCCGTGCGGCTGGAACCGCGCAGGGCGGCGGCCTGATCAATGGCCTTTTTGGCGGCTGGCGGCAACCGCAGATCAATGCGTGATATGTTTTTCTCAGACTGGCGGGCGTAGGTGGTCATCGTCAACTCCTGAAAAAGTATGCCTCTATTGTACGGAAAATTACCGTACAAAGCAAGGGGCTTCAGGGCCTCTGACACCAGCGAAAGCGGTATGAACAGTATGAAATCAGGGAGCGTTACTGACCGATAAAAACGCTGAAGAGAATATTGGGCTTGACCAGCTCTCTCGGTAAAGACTAAATTCAAACCGAAAAGGAGGCTGCGTATGAAATTAGCGGACAGAGTCAAGCCGATAAGTTACATGAAAAGCCATGCGGCGGAAATTATCAGGGAATTCGGCGAGCATGACGAGCCTCTGTGGATCACCCAGAATGGCGAGATCAAAGCTGTTATGCAGAGCATTGCCAGCTACGAGGAAACCCAAGAGGCTATGGCGCTGCTGAAGATTCTCGCCCTCGGCTCAGCCCAGATCGAGGCGGGCAAGGTGCAACCGGCGGCTGAAGCCATCCAGCGGCTCAGAAATCGTGGTGAGAGAAGCTGATGTCTTTTCAGGTATTTCTCACCAATGACGCGGCCCGCGACCTGGAAGAACTATACGATTATATCGCCTGGCGCGATTCTCCTGGCAAGGCGGAGTATGTGCTTGACCGCATCGAAAAAACGTTCTTCAGCCTCCAGGAATTTCCGGCGCTGGGTGTTTTCCCCAAAGAGTTACTGCCCTTGGGCATCCGTGAATACCGGGAAATTTTCTTCAAACCCTATCGAATTATCTACCGAATTATTGAAAGGAATGTTTATGTCATGCTGATCGCCGACGGTCGCCGGGACATGCACAGCCTGTTACGCCGGCGTTTATTGACGGTATAGGAATCACCGTTTGGGAGAACGGGCATGGGCGTGCTGCAAGGCAACATCGAAGGTTTGAAAAAGCAACAGATCAAAACTCTGGAACGGCTGGCTGGCAGACGCGCCAACCGCGACCAGGTGCTGTCGCCGGAAATGGCGCGGGCGATGGGTGCCATCTCGGCGGATATAAACCGCCAGGTCGGTTTGCTTATTGCTCGTTCCGGCGACATCGAAATGGTTCTCGTCGGCGGCCACGACAGCATCATGATCCCGAAGCTAGCCCGGCGTAGCGCCAGCACCAGCGGCAGGCTGAGCGGCTTACGGCTGGTGCACACCCATCTGGCCGGGGAAAAAATCAGCGAAGAAGATCTGATGGATCTGCTGTTTTTGCGCCTCGACCTGCTGTCGGTACTGCACGTGGGGGCTGATGGCCTGCCGTCACGCCTGGAATCGGCGCATCTCCTGCCACAGGCGGTCGATGGCAAAAACTGGCGTTTGCTGCCACCCGTCCATCCGGCCAATCAGGAAGGCTCGGTCGCCGAGCTGATCGAAGACCTGGAACGGCAATTCGCCGTGGCCGCCGCTTCCCGCGCCATTGCCGCTGGCGGCGACCGGGCAATTCTCATCAGCGTCAGCACCGAGACCCGCGCCGTCGCCGAAGAATCACTGGCGGAACTGGCGGAACTGGCCCGCTCGGCCAATGTCACCGTGGTTGGCCGGGTTTTACAGCGCCGCGCTCAGATCAATGCGCGGCTCTTGATGGGCAAAGGCAAACTCGCAGGAATCATGATCCAGGCCCTGACCACCGACGCCAATTTGTTGATCTTCAACCAGGAATTGGGCGCGTCGCAGATGCGTTCGATCACCGATTTCAGCGACTTGCGCGTTATTGACCGCACACAACTGATCCTCGATATTTTCGCGCGGCGCGCTTTGAGCCGCGAAGGCAAATTGCAGGTGGAAATGGCGCAACTGAAGTATCTGCTGCCGCGCCTGACCACTCGCGATGACGCCTTATCAAGGCTCACCGGCGGCATCGGCGCGCGAGGCCCCGGCGAAACCAGGCTCGAAATCGACAAACGCCGCATCAACGACCGGCTGGCACGGCTGAAAAAAGAACTCGACGCCGTCACCACCGAGCGCTTCCGCAGGCGTTCCCGCCGCCGCAAAAAGGATTTGCCGGTGTTATCTCTAGTCGGCTACACCAACGCCGGCAAATCGACGCTGCTCAATACCCTTACCAACAGTGATATTGTCGCCGAGGACAAACTGTTCGCCACCCTCGACCCAACCAGCCGACGCCTGCGTTTTCCCACCGAGATGGAAGTGATCCTCACCGATACCGTCGGTTTTATCCGCGACCTGCCACCGGCCTTGCTGCAAGCGTTCATGGCAACTTTGGAAGAACTGCGGGAAGCCGACCTCTTGGTGCATGTCATTGACGTGGCCGACCCCGCTTTCCGGCGGCACATGACCGTGGTTGAGGAACTGCTGCGGCAACTGGACCTCGGCGATATTGCCGTTTTGAAGGTATACAACAAGATCGACGCGGTGGAAAACCCGGAAGAAATCATGCGTCTGGCCGCTGACGACGGGGCTATTGCCATCAGCGCCCGCAACCCGGAAAGCTTGCGGCCTTTTCTCATCCAGGCGGAAAAAATGATCGGCAAAACCATGGGCGGATCGTTCGGTAAGCCGTTTGACGAACCAGCCGCCGGGAACGATTAGCCGCCGAAGCGCATGTAAAAACCCAATTCCTTTTCAAAGGATTCATCTTCCGTGAACTGACAGCCGTACTCGTTACCCTCGATTTTCCGGATGATGATTTCTTTGCGGATATGGGTCTTCTTTTTATTATCGAGGTCGAAATCGACATAGCCCCGCTGGCCGATTTTCAGCTTGTGGGAAGCAATGGTCTGAAAGCGCAGACCGGTCAGTGATAAATCGATTACGACGCAGACGCCACGTTCCAGCGACGGCGGCAGCATCGTGAAGTTGCCGGACAACTTGGTCTCCTTACGGTAGCACTGACGAAAATCGAGTTTGACCATGAAAGAGTTGCCGCAATAGCATTTTACCTTCAGATAATGCGGTCGGTTCAGCAGATGGAGAACGTTGAAAACCTTTGGCGTGTTGCAATTGGCGCAGACAATGGTTGCCTGTCCCTCGGCGTTGACAAACACCTTTTCAATTGGTGGCTGGTTGGCGGCATCAGGAGACATAGAGCGTTGGTTCGACTGAGAAAAAATCGCGAAAAAATAGCCGGTTACGGAAAACGAATCATCAAATAATAGTGACCCGCCGACGGATTGCAAGCATAAACAGCAGTACCGGCGCTGACGTCTCAATAAAGAACCCGCTCAATCATAAATGATGGCCGTGTAACGGGCGAGAACTTCTTCTATCGCCTCGTCGAGTTGAGCGGCAACCTCATGAATTTGATACTCCCGCTGGCACTCACGACACTTCAGCCGTACCTGACGGCAACGCCGCAACACTTCGAGTTCACCGGCGCAGTCAGGGCATTTCATGGCGAATCCATCAATTCGGCTCGCGTAAAGAGCGCCTTCAGCGGAAAGCCAGCGGCGGCTAACGCCTCGGCGCCACCTTCCTGACGATCGACGATAGTCACGACCAAGCCGACTTTGAAGCCCGCCGCCTGCACGCGCTCGATTACTTTCAGCAGCGTGCCACCGGTGGTGACGACATCCTCGACCAGAGCGACCAGGCCGCCTGTCGGCATATTGTTCAAACCTTCGATGAAGTTGCCGGTGCCGTGTCCCTTGGCCTCTTTTCTGACGATGAAGGCCGGAATGGGCTGGCCGGCCAGATAGCTAGCGATGGCGACGGCGGTGACCAGCGGGTCGGCGCCGAGCGTCATGCCGCCGACTGCCGTCACCGGCTGCTTTTCGGCGGCAATCAGTTCATAGAGCAGCTTGCCGCAGAGGTAGGCTCCCTCCGCCGACAGCGTCGTCTGTTTGCCGTCGATGTAAAAGTCCGAGGTTCTGCCGGAAGTCAGGGTAAAGGTGCCACGGCGCCAGGATTTTTCCCGGATAATCGTTTTCAAACGGCTGCGTTCGTCGTTTTCCATGGTCATAAGCAAAAGTGGTTTTATCGGGGAAACTATCAGAGCCGCCTACCGCACGGCTTCAGCGACGCAAGTTTCAATGCAAAGGCGATACCGCACTTCCGTCATTCTTACAAGACAATCCGAGAATCTTCACCAAAATAGAGATGAATGCTATAAATCGTTCCCTTTGGCGCCCATTCGCCGCACTGGCGGTATCGGGTTGACCAAGGCCGCCAATCTATCAATCAACTCCATCGGCAAATCAGCCAGTTTGCCATCCATGCCGACGGCGACATGGACGGTATAACCCTTGCACAGCAGGCGAGGTTTTTCTAAGTCCTCTTCGGCGCGGACGATTTTATAGGCGAAGGTGAAGATGCGGTGTGTCACCTCAGCCAGCGAAGTCTCGATGACGATCAGGTCGTCGTAGCGGGCCGAGGCTTTGTAGCGCAGCCAGCATTCGGTCAGCGGCATATAAAAGCCGAGCTTTTCGATGTCGCGATAACTGAGTAGCCAGTCGCGCATCAGGTTGCCACGGCCTATCTCAAAGTAGCGCAGATAATTGGCATTGTAGACGGCGCCGCCGGAGTCGGTGTCGGCATAGAGCACCCGTGTTTCGCTGCGGTGGATGCGTGATTCGTCCATCGTCTCAATCCTCTTTTTGTTCAAGTAACCGCGCCAGCAGGTGGTGGCCAGTGATGGGGACTGCGCCAGTGCGCCGCGCTTGCTCCAGGCAGGCGCCTTCGCAAAAGGGCAGGCGCAAAGCCGAATCCTGACGCGAATCGTAGAGCAGCACCGGCACGGCGTCGCGGCTGTGGGTGCGGATGGCCATCGGCGTGAAATGATCCATGGTGATCAGCGCCCGGAATTCCTCATTTTTTTCTCGCAGGGCAGCAACAATCGGCGCGACGATCTTGCCGTCGAAATCTTCGATCGCTTGGATCTTGTCGGCGAGGATGCCCTGATGCCCGGCCTCGTCCGGCCCTTCGAGATGAACGAAGACAAAATCCTGACTTTCCAGGGCATCCAAGGCCGCCTGTGCCTTACCAGCGTAGTTGGTATCGATATAACCAGTGGCGCCTGGGACGTTGGCCACGCTCAGTCCACCAACCACGCCCAAGCCTTTCAACAGATCGACGGCGCTGACCATGGTGCCGCTGATGCCGAAACGGGCGGCCAGCGTCGGCATGGCCGGCGCCTTGCCTTCGCCCCAGGGCCAGATCATCGTCGCCGGTTTTTTCCCGGCCTTTTGCCGCGCCGCGTTGACCGGATGAGCGGCCAACACCGCCGCCGCCTTTTCCAAGAGTCCATGCCAGGCCGGAACCCGCAGATAATCGCGAAAGTATTCGCTGACATCCTTGCCGCTGTGGTCGTGCGGCGGCACCGGGGCAAAGCCCGGATGCTCGCCCTTCATTACCAGCAGATGCCGATAGCTGACGCCAGGATAAAAATGAAACATCACTGAGCCGCAGGCGGCTTGCAAGGCGGCGATCAATTGATGGGATTCGTCATTGCCGATATGACCGGCGGCGAAATCGACCATCGTTGCCTGACCGCTGGTCAAATCATAATCAAGCGTCACCAGATTGCAGCGGAAGGCGATTTCATCTTCCGCCAAATGCACACCCATGGCTGCGGCTTCGAGTGGTGCCCGGCCCGTGTAGTATTTCGCCGGGTCATAACCCAAGAGCGACATGTTAGCGACATCGCTGCCTGGCGGATAGCCGTCCGGCACGGTTTGCGCGAAAAACAATTCACCCTGACCGCACAGGGCATCCAGCGCCGGTGTCCGCGCCGCCTGCAAGGGCGTTTTGCCGTCGAGTTCGGCCAGCGGATAATCGCCCATGCCGTCGCCGACAAGAAGCAGGTATTTCATGGCCGCTCCCCTTCCAAAAAACGAATCTTCACGGTCGGCGCGGCGCAGACGGCCAAAGCGTCGATTTCGGCCAGCGCCCGGTTCACCGCTTCCTCCAGGACGTTATGGGTGTGGAAGACAATATGCACCGGCTCGCCAGAGTCGCGGCCATGCTGAATCACCGACTTGATGGAAATATCGTATTGGCCAAGGATACCGGATATTTGCGCCAACACTCCCGGCTGATCCAAGGCGGTGACGCGGAAGTACCAGGGGCAAACCAGGCGGCCCATCGGCGTGATCGTTGGCGCGCCCATCGCCCGCGGCAGATAGGCCAGCGGCGGTACACGACCCACGGCGCCATGGATGATATTTCTCGCGATATCGACGACATCGGCGGCAACGGCACTGCCGGTCGGCATCTTGCCGGCACCCTGACCATAAAAAAGCACATCACCCACCGTGTCGCCTCGGAATTCGATGGCGTTAAACGCCCCGTTGATCGAAGCCAGCATATGGTTTTCCGGCACCATAGTCGGATGGACACGGGCCTCGATATGCTCGCCGTGGTTGACGCTGATAGCGAGCAGTTTGATGCGGCAGCCGAACTGATGGGCAAAGTCGATGTCGATTGGTTCGAGCCTGGCAATGCCCTCGACCGAGACATCATCCAGGCGCACATGGCAACCGTAGGCGATGGTGGCGAGGATGGCCAGCTTGTGGGCGGTGTCGATGCCCTCGATGTCATAGGTCGGGTCGGCCTCGGCGTAACCCAGGCGCTGCGCCTCGGCCAGCACCTCGGCAAAGGGCGCGCCCTCCTCCGTCATCTTGGTCAGGATGAAGTTGGCCGTGCCGTTCATGATGCCGCGAATATGCAGGATATTGTTGGCGACCAAACCCTCTTTCAGGGCTTTGATCACCGGGATGCCGCCGCCGACGCTGGCCTCGAAACCGACCTCGACATTTTTCGCCATGGCCGCCTGAAAAATTTCGCGGCCATGGGTACTGAGCAAAGCCTTGTTGGCCGTGACCACATGTTTGCCGGCGGCAATCGCTTGCAGAAGAAATGTTCGCGCTGGTTCCAGACCGCCGATCAGTTCGACGATGATGTCGAGATCGTCGTTGGCAAACAGTTCGTTCGCGTCCTGGCTCAGGCGGATATGCTGAAACGGCGCCGGCAAACCGCTCAACCGGTTATCCGCGATATGAGTCAGGTGGATGAGGCAGCCGGTCTTTTGCGCCAACCGCTCCTCCTGCTCGTGAAGAGTCTGCGCCAGCCCGCCGCCGACGGTGCCAAAGCCGATGAGTCCTACCTGGATTTCTTTCATGGGAATTTTCGAGAAAAAGTATCGCCGGGGAGAGGCTCCGCCGCATGGTGATAGGACCGTGTTTCAGCCCCAGCGATAGTAGCCGTTCGCCGACAGGCTGTCAAACGCCGGGCGAGAGCCTGTCCATCAGCCGTTTTCTCCTTGGCATTTGGGGCAGAAAAAAGTCGAGCGCCCGGCGATTTTTGTTTGGGCAATGGTGGTACCGCACGGGCAGGATTGGCCGACGCGGCCATAGACGGTGAAATTCATCTGAAAACAGCCGGATTTTTGTTCGGCGTTCACATAGTCGCTGATGGTCGAGCCGCCGCAGGCGATGGCCTCCTTCAGCACCTCCTGAATAGCTGTCAGCAGCCGCTGCCACTCGGCCAGCGTCAAAGCGCCCGCCGCCCGCCTCGGGTCGATTTTGGCGCGAAACAGGCTTTCGCTCGCGTAGATATTGCCGATGCCGGCGAGCAAGGCGCCGTTCAACAGTGCCGCTTTGATTGGCGTTTGCAATCGGCGGCATTTTTCGACGAGGAACGCGGCATCGCAGCCAAAGGGTTCCGGGCCGCAGGCGGCGAAGAATTGCCGTTCGGCTTCGACCAAGCCGGCTAACAGCGCTGGTAAAAAAGCGATGCGGCCAAAGCGGCGGCTGTCGTGGTAACGCAGTTCCTGGCCATCGGTGAAGCGAAAGCGAACGTGGCAGTGCTTGCCAATGGGTTGATCGGCGGTGAAAACGCCGAGGTTGCCGGTCATGCCAAGGTGGATGATCAGCAGTCCGCCACATTCGATGAGCAGGTATTTGGCACGGCGGCGGATGGCACGTATCGTCTGACCGGGCAAAGCGGCGCGCATCTCCGAGAGTGGCACCGGTTGGCGCAGGGCTTTGCCGCTGGCTTCGATGGCGACAATGGTTTTGCCGATGATCAGCGGCGCCAGGCCCCGGCAAATGGTTTCCACTTCCGGCAGTTCCGGCATGTCATTTCTCCAAAAGGCAAAAGGCGAAGGCATGGCCATCATGCGGCATCGCGGCCACGGTCGCTTGGCACCCGGCTTTCCACGCCAGCGTCAACCGCCAGCCAGCTTTCATGGAGTATCCGCCGCTCAGGCTCATGGCAAGAAAGCCGGGCAATCCCGTGGCCGCCTTGCGCAGGCTTTCTTTGGCCGCCCACAGCAGGGTCAGCCGGACCAGCCGATCTTGTTCCGGCATCAGCCGGGTCAAGCTATCTTCCTCTTCCTGATGGCAGAATTGCGCCGCCACCCGCTCCACTTTGCCGCGGCAGGCTTCGACATCGACACCGGCACAACCAGGGGCGACGAGCGCCAGGGCATAGGCACCGCCGTGACTGAGGGAAATATCCATGTCGCGCAAAGCTGGTGGTACATTTCCCTGCCAGCAAGGACGGCCATTTTCGTCAGCTGCCAGCCACCAATTCCTGGTCTGAAATGGCTCCTCCGACTGCGCCGTCAGCCGCCGGGCGCAATCATAGGCGCAAAGCCGTCCGCCCAGCCACTCGCGTTTTCGTTTGTCGCTGGTAAAAGATTGCCAGCGGCCTAGCTCATCTGGCCTTAAAAAATCGGCGGCGGCAATCGGCGGTGGCTCATCCTTTGCCAGCGGCAACAGGCTGACTTGGCACCAGGCGCCGGGAAAAACTTCAGCCAAAAGCGACATGAAAGCGGACGGCGGCGACAGATCGGGCCAGGCGGGAAAAGGAAAATTTGCTTGCACAAAGCCCTCGTCATGACGTAGAGGAAAGGCGAAGCCCAAGCCGCCAAAAGACACATATGGAGCCGCCTCGTCCATGGAATTGACCGCCCAGTTTACCATTTATGATTATTGCGTTGTCGGGATTTTCGCCCTGTTCATCATCCGTGGCCTGTGGCTGGGCTTTATCGGCCAGATCATCGGCCTTTTGGCGCTCTATGTCGGTTTTCTCGCCGCCAGCCGTTTTTCCGGCGACATCGCGCCGTGGATAAGCCCGCTCACCAGCGACCCGAAGGTGATGGCCTTTCTCGCCTGGATCGTGGCCTTCGCCCTGGCCTGGCTGGTGGTGGCGCTCATCGGCAAGCTATTCATGAAAGCGGTGCGGGTGACGGTGGCCGGTGGCTTCGACCGGCTGGCCGGGGTGGCGCTCGGCCTTCTCAAAGCCGGCTTGCTGGTTGTGATCATCCATATGATTTTGGGCGCCACCCTGCCCGCCGAAAATAGCCTGACCCGCAATTGTGTCATTTGCCCGACCCTTGATAAGACGGCGAATTTCTGCCGGGCATTGATCAGCGACCCGAAGACCCGCGATGCCTTCATGCGCAAGGTTCCAGCGATTTCCATCGAAACAATGCAACACTATCTGAATCCAGCGGCACCCATCGGAGAATCTGGCAAAACCGCCGCGCCGCCTGTTGCGCCACCCTCGTCGGCAAAAAAACCAGATGCCAGCCACTGATTGCCCACTATGCCTTCGCCCCTGTCCTATCGCGAGCGCGGCTACCGCCGGCGCAACCTGGCTGAAGGTTTGATCGCCTTTACCGTGCGGATCGAGGAAAGCGATTTACATATCCTCGCCACTGCCGATGCCAAAAAAGTGGCTAAAGAACGGCTGCTCTTTTATCGCCAGCAACTGGAGCGCTATATCCAGCGGCACCCTGAATTCCTGACTAGTTTAACACCAATTCCCGGTGATGAACTGGCACCGCCGATTATCCGCGATATGCTCGCCGCCGCCTCGCTGGCCGAAGTCGGCCCAATGGCGGCGGTGGCCGGGGCGGTGGCCGAATATGTCGGGCGTGACCTGCTGGCCCCCGGTATCAAAGAAGTGGTGGTGGAAAACGGCGGTGATTTGTTTCTCGCCCGCTGTCAGGAAACAGTGGTGGAAATCTTCGCCGCCGATTCGCCGCACAGTGGCCGCGTTGGCGTCAAACTTGCCGCCAACGCCATGCCCGCCGGGCTGTGCACCTCGTCGGCGACCATCGGCCATTCGCTGAGTCTCGGTTCCGCCGACGCCGCGACAGTCTTGGCCGACAGTGCCGTCCTGGCCGACGCCGTGGCGACAAAACTCGGCAATATGATTGGGCCGGAGCACGGACGGGACTGCGGTATCGCCGCCGCCTTACAGCAAGTGCTTACCATTGAAGGCGTGCGTGGCGCCCTGGCCATCCGTGGTCCATTGCTAGGCGCGGCGGGCGCGATCGAGTTGGTCAACTTGGCTGGGCCATGATTGCTTTTGCTGGATACAAAATTTTACCAGGAAACACCATGAAGTTCAATTATTTCAATGTGTTAACTAAAAATATCCATGCGAATACACTTCTCAAAGATCGGTGGCGGCGTTATTTGTTAGAGTCATTTTGCAAGAGGCTCAACACAAATGATTTTTCGTTCAATATCACGAATAACTCGCCCCAATATCGTCTTTGATTTGCGTACACAGGCAGCGGCTTTTTTACTCTGCCGGGCATGGGCGTACCGCT
>Ga0209629_10003332_pt1 | contig 11455 bp, 10 predicted proteins | sample TergutCu122P5_FD_187286 | JGI IMG/M metagenome (GOLD analysis project Ga0209629, IMG submission 187286) | Cubitermes ugandensis P5 segment gut microbial communities from Kakamega Forest, Kenya - Cu122 P5 (SPAdes) (version 2) | ecosystem: Host-associated > Arthropoda: Insects > Digestive system...
AATTCCCCACCGGCGTGGGAACAATATAGAGCTTATTTGTTTCCGCCATTCTTCTTTAGTCTGACATGACAGGATTAATCCTCGAAATAACAGGACAAATTTAAGTAAATATTTTAGTTAAATGATATGTTGAATAAATATTTTTTGAAAATAAAACAAATATTATTTGATATATAACATAATTTAGGTAAAAAATGCATCATTAGTGAGGGAAACGAAAATAACAAAATGTCAGTCGGAGGCAATGCAAATCATGTACGGCGTATGTACGGAGCAAGTACGGAGCAGGTACGGAGCAAGTCCCGACTTGGTCGTGTAAGCAAAATGATGAAAATTAGAATAAAAAGAAAAGATAATTGCTATTTTAGTTACGAAAAGAAAGTATATTTCCAAATCCCTTAAAGGAGACTTGCGCGGTAAGAAATTAACAGGAAATTATGCGAATAGTAGTTTTTAAATGTTGGAAAAATAATTGTATTTTTGTATTCTCATTAATATGATATGGAAACGGGTTATGTAAATCATGATTTGAATAAGTTGATTCCGTTAGACGATGAGTTGTCGGAATCGGAAGTTCCTTTATTGGGAGTTGTTTCTGCCGGATTTCCGTCGGAAGCATACAATTATGTGAAAGAAAGTATTGATTTCAATAAGATGATGGTCAGACGTAAGGAAACGATTTTTTGAAACGGAGTGCCCGGGATACTGAGGTGATTAAGAGAGTGGCGTGAAAGGGTTTTTAAAAACCCGAACATTGTAATATTAAAAAACTTTTCTTACTTTTGCCGGATATACTTAAAATCTAACCGCGATGGAATTTTTAAGCCCATATTGTCAGACGTATTATCACCAATTTGACATAAAGATGAGTGCGACCGAAGATGTTACCTTAGATGCCTGGTCGGGCGCTATCATCCGGAACAATCTGTTGTATGCCGCCGAGCAAATCCAAATTCAAAAACCGGGACGGACGCTTCGAGAACAAATAGACGTTTTTCCTTTAGAAGATGAGCATCCCTTGTATAAAGAACTCAAAGAGGGTTTTCCCAAAGGTTATGTTTTGACCGGTTTCTCGCATACCGGCACGGCTGTCGTTCAAAAAGATGAAACATTTTCTTTCTCTCTTCTATTAATCGGCAATTTTAATGAGTTACGGTATTATTTTTTCGAAGCCATACGTGGGATGTGCGAGCGCGGCATTGGTAAACCGCTAACTCCTTTTCGATTATCGGATATTTCGGAAAATCCTTTATCACCCGTTACTTTGTCGGATTTTATGCAGCCGGAAACCGGAGATAAACCTTCCGAACTTACAGTCCGGTTTCAAACGCCGGTCATCCTGTCTCGCTTAAAGGAGAAAAAGAACACGCAACTGAGTTATCAAGACAAAAATAATCGTTTCCCGAGTTTTTACCAGTTGATCCGTTCGGCATTTTCCCGCTTGCAGAAACTGCATACTTTGTATGTAGAGCCGGAAGTCTGCTCTCCGAAGCTTTTTGAAGAAGCGCTCATGGAAGCTTACTTGGAAAAAGCAGGGCGACCGTTGTTGCAGTCGGCAAATATTCAACACATCAGCCTGACGAATACTCAAAAGAAAGGGATAAAAAACGAAATGCCTTTAGCCGGATATGTCGGTGAACAAAAATATACAGGTCATTTCTCGGAATATTTGCCTTTGCTGAAGTTTATGGAGAAGTTAGGGGTTGGGAATGAAACGGTTTATGGGATGGGGAGGTATGAGGTGGAAGAGAAATATCTCACAAATCGAATAGATGAAAATCAAAAAATCGAAGTAGAAAATGAAATTAATGTTTTGGATTGTTTTATTAATCGGAAAGAAAATGATTTGGAAAATATCAATCTGCCCGGAATGTTGAAGTTACCTCAAATAATTGTTCGATTCAAGAATTACATAACTCAAAAAGAGATACCTTCTTTTGTAGAAGCCATTGTAAAAAAAACAATTGATAATAATAGCCTGTTTCAAAAACACACTGTAAATAACGCTCGATACACGTATCCGCTTATTCAATTTAAACGACTGAACGGGAAAGCAGCAATAAACTGTATTGGTGAAGGAGTGGAAAGCATCGGCGGTTTTTTTTCTACTTTAAACGGGCCATTAAAAATAGACGAAAAAGAAGTAGCTTTAGAGATTGATACCGTAAAAGCTGAAAAAATATTGGTTCAGGCTTGGGAAAGCAATTTTACATATACACTACACAAATATTTGCCTTTGAGCAGTGAGAGTTATGTTGAATATCAAATGATAAACGAAGAAAAATTGCGTTACAAATTTTTAGAAAAGATTTTAAGGGCAAATATATTTTTCTTTGCTGAAAGTATGGAAATTCATTTCGACAGAGAAATTATCTGCAACATAATGGAATTAGAAGAAAAAGAAACGGTAAAATACAAAAATCATCGGTTCGTATCGTTCGATATAAAATTTAGAACTAATGTATCCTTACCTAATTATATCGGATTGGGGATAGGAGTGAGCTATGGATATGGGATGGTAGCGAAGATGCCTGAACCATGATTTACAGGATGATTATGAATTAAAATTATATATTAAAGAAACATGAAACAATATTTTTTAAAATGCGATATATCCGGCATACAGTCGTTTATATTTAATGTGCCGAGCGACGGCGCAGCAAGAGCATTAAAAAGTCGTTCAATTTATGTGCAAAATATTGCTGACGACTGCTTGAGGCAGTTGAAAGATTTTTTCAAAAACGATGTTGTAAAGGAATTGTACAATGGCGGCGGAAATTTCTATTTGGAAATTGGCACAGATAGAGCCAAAGAAGAAATTGACGTGAAAATCCGGGAGATTTCAAACGAATATCTTAAAAGAGATATTTTTCCGTACATTGCATATATTGAGAAAAACACGAAAAGCATTAGCGATTTGTTGAATGAAGTAAATCAAAAAGTACAGAAAACAAAAATGCAAAGACCGATTGCTTTCGATTTGCTTGATGCAAAACCGGAAGAAATTAAAAATGATATTTTTAAAGAGAAAGATATCAATGGGCAAATTCCTCAAGAAGATAATAAGCCGCTTGAATTTAAAGAAATTGCAGAACTGTCAAAAGGCGACAGTAAATTAGCTGCCTTAAAATTGGATGTTGATAATTTAGGTTCTTTATTTCGTGATAGAACGGAAAACGAATATAAAAAGTTGTCGGATGCGCTAAAAGATTTTTTTGATAAAGAATTATTGCAGTTAATCAAAGATTTGAAAATGCAACAAAATATTTATGTCGTATTTTCAGGCGGCGATGACTGTTTTTTAATTGGTACATGGGAAAAGGTATTAGATTTGGCAGTTGCACTTCGACGAAAGTTTGCCGAATTTCAAAGGGATTTGAAAACAAAAATTGTTTCACTGCCACAAGACGATATGACTTTTTCGGCGGGAATAATCGTTTTTCAGCCGCATTTTCCGATGCTCCAATTGGCAGAAGAAGTAGAAGAAGCATTGAGTGCAAGTAAAAGAGTTGAAGGGAAAAACAGCGTCACCATTTTCGGAAAAACACTCAAATGGGAAGAATTTGAAAAAGCGCAAGAATTATCAACAACACTCGAACAACTGATAAATAATCCCGATGAACGAAGCAGAGAAAACAAAAGTCTGCTTCAAATTTTCCGTTTAGTTTATCCTCAGACAAAAGAAATGCCAAAAGTGTGGCGGTTGAAATATTATTTAAGGCGCAATATAAATGAAAAAAACAGAGAAACTGTAAAACAGATTTTTGACGAATATTCACAAGCGCTTTTGTTCAAACATATAGGGAATAAAGCAAAAAATCCCGACGTGTATCTTGTGGCTTCACGATGGGCGGAATTACTTTTAAAATAATAATTTTTAAAATCATATAAATTATGGATAGTAAAAACAACAAAGTTGGTCATTTTGATAATAGACCACTGTACAAAGAAAAGAAAACTTTTGGTGAACTTGGAGAAAATGTAAAAAAAGATTTTTTCGGTAATAATTTTTCGGAGTTATTGAATATGAGTAAAACTGCTAATTTGGATACGATTTTAGTAGCAATTGAAAAATTTGTTTCCGAAGAAGGCAGAAATCTTTCGACAAGTCAATTAAGAAACATTTACGACAAAGCGATTAAAACTCAAAATGTAAATGAATTGAAACTGATTCGCCCCAATTTGGCGTATATTGCGGGTAGAAGTACAAACGACAAAGAAAAAAGTTTGTTAGCATTTATAGACCTTCTAATAAAGGCTGTTGATACTGATGAAAAGGTAAAAGAATTTAAAACCTTCTTTGAAGCAGTAGTGGCTTATCACAAATTTTATGGTAAAAACAATTAAAAACATACAGATATGAAACTGATAGAAACAAAAATCGTAAAAGGTACAATTACGCTCGAAACAGGATTACACATTGGCGGTTCAAAATCATCATTAGATATTGGCGGTTTGGATTCTCCGGTTATTAAAACTCCGCAAGGCGTTCCCTATATTCCGGGAAGTTCGCTAAAAGGCAAAATCCGTTCTTTGCTTGGAATAAAAGAAGGTAGTGTAGATGTAAAAGACGATAGTGTTTTACTTGTAAAAATGTTCGGTTCTTCCGAGAAAGGAAAAGAAACTGTTTCTCGTCTTATTTTCCGTGATGCCATGCTCAATGAAACAGATTTCAAAAATGTTTTTTCGGAAAATGCTATTCTGGACACCAAGTTTACCGAAGCAAAATACGAAAATACAATTAACAGAAAATCAGGAACAACTAAACAGGGCGGGTTACGTCAAATTGAAAGAGTTCCTGCCGGCGCTACATTTGATTTTGAAATTGTTGTCAATATTTTTTATGAAGATACAGAAGATATTGTAGGAAAATTGGAAGAAGGAATAAAACTTTTAGAAAGCAATTATTTGGGAGGCAGCGGCAGTCGTGGGTATGGAAAAGTGAAAATAGCATACGAAATCAAATAATTATGCAGGCATATATATTAAAATCAAATCCCGGAACACGATTTCGCTTTGGAGAAGCGTTGGGCGCTTACACAGAAGAACAAAGCAATACCCAAAAAACAACCTCCGAATTTTTACATTCGGATACACTTTGGTCGGCTTTGGTAAATGCGTGGGCATTGTGCTGTCCTGAAACGGTCGAAGATTTTATTTCCGAATGTAAAACAGGAAAATTCAAACTTTCTTCAGCATTTTACTGCGTGGAATTTAAAGGAAATAATATTTATTTCTTACCTAAACCGGTAAGCCTGAATTTATTCCAATTTGATGAACCCAAAAAGTTGAAAAAAGTAAAGTTTATTTCAAAAGGCGTTTGGGAAAACGGTTTGCTGCCAAAAGACTGGTTTGATTCCGGTAAATGCACGCTTTTACAAAATGAAAGTATTATTGCTTTAAAATCTGAAATAGATACGCCGGTAAAGTTATTTTCTGTCGAAACCTCGCCCAAAACGCATGCAAGAGATATTACGAACAGAGAAAGCAGTTTTTATTACGAAACCAATTTGTATCTTTCCCATAACGACAATTACAAAACAGATTGGTATTTTTTACCGGAAAATGATTTGTCCGCAAACCTGCAAACCGATTTACAAAAAGCGATGCAAACGCTCGTAAATCTTGGAATAGGCGGCGAACGAACCACCGGTTGCGGAAGTTTGTCCGGATTTCAAGAAACGGAATTGAACTTTAACCCTGTTGAAATTTCCAATTATCGGGCATCTGTTTCGTTAATAGCGCCCAATGAAAACGAACTGACTGAAAACTCGCTTTATCAAATCATAAAGCGGGGCGGACGTTTTTTGGAAAAAGGCAAATGTTTACCAATAACTCAAATGTTACTTGAAGGCGCTGTTTTCGACACGGAAATAGAAGGTAAAATTGTAGAGTTAAACAAAGAACCGTACATTTTGCGTTATGGGTTAAATTTATCTATTCCGGTACATAACAATTTTATAAAAGAACAATTATGAGTGAAACAACAAGATTGAGGATAACAACCCTAACTCCGGTTACAATAGGTTCCGGTGCGGAATTATCGCCTTATGCCGATTATCTTATTGATAAAGGGTTAATTTGCTTTATCGACAAGAAAAAGATGGTTGAAAAAATCATGCAAAAAGGCGATAGCTATTTGGATTTGTATGTTTACGGAGTTGCAAATGGAATGGATAACAACCGCAGCGAGTTTGATTTGAAAAGTTTTCTGTTGAACAACAAGATTGTACAAAGCGTTGACGAAGTAATTTCTTCTCGTTGCCCCCTTACCGGCAATTTCAATAGCAAACTGCCGATTAAAGGCATTATAAAATCACCGACAGCGAAACCCTATTTTCCGGGTAGTTCAATCAAAGGCGCTTTGAAAACTGTTTTGATGTATAATTGGCTGAAAACAAATAAAAATGCAGATGAAACCATAGAAAAAGTAATCAATGAGGGTAGTTTTGATTGGTTGGAAAAGCAATTTGAATACAAAGAAGACGAAAATACTAAAAATATTATTAGAAAAAATGTCATTCAGCAAGTAACCGATAGCGATGTGTTGCCGGAAGATGCTAATATCGTAGTTGATTGCGAAAGAAAAGTTCCCTTGCGTTTCGAATGTATAGCCAAAAATCAAACAACAGAATTTGAACTGACATTGGAAAATAACAAATGGGAAGATTTAGCGGAACAGGCAAATAAATATGCGGAAGATGCTTTGGAAAGAGAATTTGCACTTGTTGAAAACAATAAAAACATAAACTTTTATTACAATTTTTTAGCAGACATTGAAGAAAGAATTATTAAGGCTGAAAATAATGTCGCTTATATTCGCATTGGTTTTGGCAAGGGTTATTATCTTAATTCGCTTGGTATTGCAATTTACGACTATGTGTCGCAAGAAGGAAGAAAAGAATTGTACGGCAAGTTTGAAAATTTCATCAATAAGCAATTTGCTAAAAAAGACAAATATGGGAATATTCAAGAAATTGATTTGGCTGATTTTCCCAAAACACGTCTTTTTGTAACGAAAACACAAGAGCCTTTGGGTTGGATTAAAATTGAGAAAATCAATCTTTGATTTTGTTTTTTAAAGTAAAATGTGTATTTTTGCCCTTGAAAAACGAAGTCAAATAGCATTTTTGGGTTATGAAAAATGAAGTCAAATATTTTAATCGTAAAATAGACAGTGTATTAGAAGAATGGGTGTCGGATAAAAAACACAAGCCGCTTCTATTGCGTGGGGCAAGGCAAGTCGGCAAATCATCGGCTGTAAGAAATCTGTCCAAAAAGTTTGAGTATTATATTGAAATCAATTTTGAGGAAGCCAAAGAAGTCCGGATAGTATTTGAAAATTCCAACCTTACTCCCCAATTACTTTGCGAAAAGTTGGTTTCAATCTATGGAATCCCTATTGTCGAAGGGGAAACGTTATTGTTTTTTGATGAAATTCAATCTTGTATTCCCGCTATTTCTTCATTGCGTTTTTTCTATGAAAAAATGCCCGGATTACACGTAATTGCAGCCGGTTCGCTTTTGGAATTTGCGCTTGAAGAAATTCCTTCTTTTGGCGTAGGAAGAATACGTTCACTGTTTATGTATCCGTTTTCGTTTTTTGAGTTTTTAGAAGCTACCGGCAACCCGTATTTGTTGGAAGCCGTCAAAAAATCAAACCTTCAAAACCCTTTGGATGAAGTTCTGCATAATAAAGTCCTGTATTTGCTTAAATTGTTTCTCATCATCGGCGGAATGCCCGAAGTGGTAGCAACCTACGCAGAAGAAAAAGACTTGTTGAAATGTCAAACAGTATTGAATGAATTAACCGTTACATTGAAAAACGATTTTTCGAAATACAGAAAAAAAATCCCTGCTTTGCAGATATCCGCTGCTTTTGACAGCATAGTCAGGCAAACGGGAAATAAATTTGTTTATACCGATAAAGAACAGGTATATTCGGCATTTCAAATTAAAAATTCTGTGGAACTTCTGCTCATGGCAGGTTTGGTTATTCCTGTCATACATACTTCCGCCAACGGATTGCCGCTTGGCGCCGGAATAAATCCCAAATTTCGGAAACTAATGGTATTGGATACAGGAATTTTTCAGCGGTTGCTTGGACTGCAATTGTCCGACATCTTGCTGAGTGACGATTTTGATTTGGTAAATAAAGGAAATATTGCAGAAATGTATGTCGGGTTGGAATTGTTAAAAGCCGCTTCCTGTTATGAGCAAACACAATTATATTATTGGCAGCGGGAAGAAAGCAACAGCCGCGCCGAAGTGGATTATGTGATTCAACGGAATGAAACGATTGTCCCCATTGAAGTGAAATCCGGTAAGCAAGGCAAAATGCAAAGCCTGTATTTGTTCATGAAAGAAAAACAATCGAAGTTTGGTGTTCGCACTTCGCTCGAAAATTTTTCGCAATATGACAAAATCAATGTCGTTCCGCTTTATGCAATCGGGAATAATAAATTACTGATGTTTCGCACCTCGTAAAGACTTAAATAATTTTCATTACCAAATGGTGATAATACATGTATTACAAACCTATCTCCGAAGGAGATATATATGGATAGCCCCGTGCAAGCGAAGCGCAGCTCGGGGTTGGAGAATATCCACCACCTCCGCGAACTCCGTAGGAGTTCAACCCGCTACGGGGTTGAAGGGAAGAGGAAATGCCTTTTTACCCCGAGCTGCGCTTCGCTTGCACGGTTATCCATATTTGTCCCCTATCGGGGACGGGAAAGAGCAACCGTATGTCAAAATTACATTAACATTAGTAAATAATTATGGCACGAAAAGTATTTATCAGTTTTTTAGGAACAGGGCCTGCCAACAAAGGTTATGACAAGGTTTATTATTCCTGCAAGCAAGATAATTTCAAATCAACTAAAACGCCCTTTGTTCAACAGGCAACTTTGCATTGGATTAAAATGAAAGAAAACGCTTTCCCTGATATTACTTACATTTTACTCACTCCAAAAGCTAAAGAACTCAATTGGAATGCATTGAAAAAACGTTTAGCAGGGATGGGGGTGAAATATCAAACTGTGGAAGATTTGCCCAACGGGAACAATGAAATCGAATTGACTCAACTTTTCAAAGCCGTTGATGATATCGTGCAGGAAGGCGATCGGATTTATTTAGACGTTACACATGGATTTCGCTACATGCCCATGTTGATGCTCATTGCCGCTCATTCAGCAATCATCACAAAGAAAGCGACTATTGTTCATGTTTCGTATGGCGGATTTCTTTCTGCCGAAAATAAAGTAGCGCCGCTTATCGACCTCTTGCCTATGGTAAAACTCCTCGAAGAAACGACTGCGAAAGGAGGTGAAGAAGCCAAATTGGAATTATTGGAAAAGTTCACGCCCAAGAAATACAAAATTCTTGTGTGCGGAGATGTAAGTTGCGGGGCAAAAGAAATCGAAGAACAACTCAATATTGCTGTTTCAAAAATAGATGCAAATATTGAATTTGAAATAGATTATTTTGTTGGTTATGATTTATTTGGTAACAATAAAAAAATGCAAACGGTAAACTCCAACGCTTTTGATTTCATTATTTACGGACCAATGCCACATAAATTCAAAGGGAGCAGCGATATGAGTTTTGAAAATTATATTGCCGCTAAAAAGCTCAAAGCAAAAGTATTTGGACAATACAAAAGGGGCGCTTTGAATAAATTTAAGATACAGACTATTGCAAAAGAAATTGCGAGAAATATCTGAATTCTGTTTTTTAATATGATTATAATAATCAATACAATTATAAAATTATGGCACGGAAAGTTTTTATTAGTTTTTTGGGGACGAATGATTATGTTGAATGTTATTACGAAATAAAAGGAACTGATTACTTGTCAGTTTCAACGAGATTTTTTCAGGAAGCATTAATTGATTATCTTTGTAAAGATTGGACTTCTAACGATGAAATAATCATTTTTGGAACAGAGGGAGCAATGGGATCCAAAGCAAAAAATTGGCATGATGGAGGTCAAAAGCGAAATGAAGAAGATAAACCAAGCAAAGGATTACAATCTGTTTTAAAGTCAAAAAATCTACAAGTAAAATGGAATGACCTGACAATAATTCCTGAAGGATTTTCAGAAGATGAAATTTGGAAAATTTTCAATATTATTTTTGAAAAGTTACATTCGGAAGATGAAATTTACTTTGATGTTACTCATGCCTTTCGTTCTATTCCTATGTTTTCAATAATATTGTTTAACTATGCCCAATTTCTAAAAAATACAAAAGTTGTATCTATTTTTTATGGAGCTTTTGAAAAACTAGGACCTGCTTTTGAAGTTAAAAATTTGCCTTTAGAGAAAAGGATTGCCCCTATTCTTGATTTAATGCCATTAGTCAATTTACAAAATTGGATTAAGGCTTCTTCTGATTTCATTGATTATGGGAAAATGGATAAAATTCACGAATTGTTAGAAGAAAAGTACAAATTACTAAATAGAATTTCGTTTGGAAAGAATGAGGATGCTAAAACATTGACAAATCTAGATAAAAAACTTATCAATCATACTCAATCTATAATTTCAAACAAATTATCTGCAATAATTTTGGGAACTGACATTTCGAAAGAATTAGAAGCTGTAAAAAATGCGCAAGAAAGTATATCTCCGGCATTTACTCCTTTAATAGTTAAAATTGAAGAAAAACTCAGAAAATTTAATCTTAATAACTTGAATAATGTGTTCGCGGCAACAGATTGGTGTATCGAACATGAATTGTTCCAAAATGCATATTCCATTCTTTTAGAAGGTACCATTTCAATAATTCTTGATAAGATAGAAGAAAAATATGAAGGTTCTGAACCATATATAGAAGCCAAACGAGGAATTGTAACTTATGTAGCAGACTCTAAAAGAATGATTTCAAAAGAATGTTGCATCTGTAATTTGCGTATAACAGATAAGCTTATAGATAAAACGGATGAGCTTAAGGATATTGTTAGTAAAGTATGGGATATATTAGACGATAATATTTCTGCAATAATTAGAAAATTAAATACTACGAGAAATGCATTTATGCATGCCGGAACAGGCACAAATTCTTTAAGTAATTTTGCTTCCTTAAAAACAATTATTAATGAATGTTATGCAGCGTTATCCAATTGGTACAAACAAATTCCTCCTCTTGATTCACAACTCTTGCGACTTTTCATCAACCTCTCTAACCACCCCTCCACAAGTTGGTCGCCCGAACAGTTAGCTGCCGCTCAATGTTACGGTAAAATCAGCGACTTGCCTTTCCCTGAAGTCGATCCCGATGGCGATGAGAGGTATATCCAATCGCTCGTAAAAGATTATATGAACATGATTAATTCTCAATTTTCAACTCTCAATTCTCAATTGTTTGTCCATGTCATGGGCGAAATGACTTTTACGTTTGCGATGATAAATGCTTTACAAAAACAAGGCATTACGTGCGTTGCATCCACAACG
>Ga0209629_10003333_pt1 | contig 11453 bp, 5 predicted proteins | sample TergutCu122P5_FD_187286 | JGI IMG/M metagenome (GOLD analysis project Ga0209629, IMG submission 187286) | Cubitermes ugandensis P5 segment gut microbial communities from Kakamega Forest, Kenya - Cu122 P5 (SPAdes) (version 2) | ecosystem: Host-associated > Arthropoda: Insects > Digestive system >...
GTTCAACTTTGGATATAGGTGTTTTGGGTTATATCGGTATAGTTCAACATAAGGAACACTCTCCCGAAGTATTGCACATTCCTCCTGGGACACTCTGTATATACATCAATGTAATATAATACCCGCCTATACATAGGCATTCTAGAATTATAATCGGATGGGAGATCTCCACATCTCAATTTATATAGCGAAACCTTAAGGGAAAAAAACCTGATGATGGCCATATAAGGCCGAAACATGTTGTTTTAATTCAAACCTTAGAATATACATCTTTTATATAAGATACGAGTTGTGTTTTTGACTACCCTCCCACCTACCAATCAATATAGTTGGATGTTTATGTCAGAACTGTGTTTGCAGGCAGTCCACAGATTTTGCTTCATTAAAGTTATATTTTAGTAACCACTGCGATAATGAGTGGAAATTGTTTCACCATTTTTTCTTAATTTGTATGTAAGATATAATGCATAGAATTGCACTTTCTTGTGACCATGCCTTGTAAAAATTGTCTTTATTTATTTATCTTTACTTTCAAATGAATTTCTAATTATGTAGAGCTCAAAATCTGTTAATGCCTCTTTTCTCTTGTTAATGTAACACTATGTGCTCCATGGAAGTCAAAATTAGATACAGGCAGAATGCCAGCACAGAATGAATGTTGAACTCCAGGCAAGTTTATTTGTATTACTTCACAGCTTCCGCTTTGAAATCCCATTCTTTATAAACTGTTCTATCACAATGAAAAGGGGTTACAAAAACTGCCACATATATTGGACTTTTTTCCATTGTCTCTCCTTTTGTTAATACACAACATTTCAAGAGATGGCTTTGCTTCTGTCATCAGGTAAATTCCAAATCTAGAGAATGAAATGGACCTAACAGAGTACACTTCATAATATTTATTCTGTGACCTAATGATGGAACTGATGAGAACTTCCTAAATGTGTTTTAAAAGACAAAAAATAAGAAATAAATTTCAATATATGGGCCTGTTTAATAACATGCTTTTATTACAAACCTGTAGACTTACAAGGGCTATGTAAGTTTTCATAAATTAACTAGTGCCTTTAATGATATTTAAAGCTGCTATTTTTCTCAACAGCTTGTGTAACAATGAACATTCCTACTGCTAGTGAGATCTGAGTTTCTCATAGCATTGTTTCTGAGGATTTATGTCTCCTGGGGATATAACGCTGTGTTGTTGGTTGAGTAGTCCTTGATATTTTGAAGGATCTTTATTGCCTTCATCTTCAAGGGTGTAGAGGTTAGAAAAAGAATCATGACCATAGAACTTTTACAGGAACATAGTGCCTTCAGAAGGTCAGGAACCATCCACCCTAAGATGCAGAATCGCATCTCAGACGACCTAATTTTTCATGCTTTCTGCTTGTTCACAGGTAATGTGCTGCACTGTAGACTACAATGTGGTATTACAAATAAATTCTTTGGCCACAGGTAAGAATGTGTATGTAAATTTTAAATACTTCTCTCATTACTAATTACAGTTTATAAACATGCAATGAATGAAAATACATGTTCTGTAATTTTCTTTCTAAAAACATGTAACAGAAGCGTGAAGCAGTTGTGGGATTATTAACATGCCACACAACCCCAAGAGCTCATACGTTTAAACTCAGACATATAGCAGCTGGACTGCAAACTGTGAGGGGACTGAAAAGAAGATAGGGTTCATATTGTGTGTCATTGTCCTGTACTGGCATGCAAAGGATACGAAACTGTGTGTTGTATGTTTTTTAAACCCAAGAATCTAGAAAACATGAGGGTGAACAGCCTTATAAGCCTAGTGGCTAAAACAAGGCTTGCCATAGCTCTTCAGCCCCAGTCAAAAAGTGAGGAGACACAAAGGAACTATTACGATCTATGTGTTAGTAGGGTTCATAATGGAACCACTCACTTTTCTTTACTACTACTACTACATAACAAATATAATTTGTACCAATTACAAAGCTATATAAATTAAAGAAAATTGCAATTTGGAGGTGTATGTGCCATAAACCTTAACCTATACCTTCCAGCATGCATGTGGGGTGAATTAGGGAGCTCACTCTGCACAAAATTTTCCTTCATGGGCAGCAACATTAAATGTCAGGCACGTTTGAATTATCGTTGAAAAAGAGTTTGCAATGAATGTCTGTATCTGTGTCACAGGCTTTACAGGGCTTTGTTAGGTTAAGTAGATATCAGTCAGTCAGAAAATACGTATAAAACCTGTGGAGCTTGTTGGGGAACAGTCTAATTTTTATGACTGAGAATACTGTAGTTATACAAACAAGGATAAATTTGATCTACTGTGGGAAAACATTAGTAAAGAACTGAATGAATCAGGCCAATAAGTTCATTGCTAAATGTAGTGTAACTGAATTAAAAATATAATGTAGGCTTAGTGTCATGTGTACTCCACTGCTGTTTTTGTTACAATTTATGATATATTCACACTGAAGCAGTGCTTGTCGTCCGAGTGGATCCCTTCCAGTGTGTGAGGCCTGTATCGTCTTGTATTGGGCCAATGCATTATAATTGTACTAAGAATAATTTCCCGGGGGAGAGAGGCTTAAAGATTTATCTATATTGATTGGCAGCAGTGGTTTCAGCCTAATACATATCTTACCTGAAGTATGTATATTCAAGAAGCACTCAGAATACTGGATTCTGTGGCCTACCTTATCAAAACTTCTCTTTTTATGGCATTATGGGATTATAAAGAATTCACATAATTATGGCCAGTATCCCTCCCTAACTCATATCCTGCAAGGGCCATTTTACTTCCATTGTTTAAGGCAGTTTTTCAACCAAGGTTTTCCTGAAGTCTAGGGTTCTGCCAAACATCATAAGGGTTGCACAAAAAATCGTGGAATACATTTATAAAACTTTGAAATACTGCAAAAAATTCCAAATGTCCCTTGAAATATGGCAGGAATTTTGTCTGGCAATTAGCAATATGGGAGTAATATCTGAGTGCTGCCAACTGTTCCAGTATTTTCCAGAACCTAGATGTCTTCATGGGTAGGGTTTCTCGAGATGTAAACATTTATTTTTGGGCGTTCCTCCATAAAAGAATTGTTGGGAAAATCTGGTCTAAGGAATGTATTGTCCTCAGACTGGGATAGAGGGTTTAAGTCTCAAGAGCACAGCGACCATGTCCGTGGCAAATTCTGATCAGCAGGTCAAGTTATGCAGAAGGGTACAGAATGCCTATTATTCCTCCCCCACGAAGAAATTAAAAAGTACTCTTAAAGGTAGCCATTCTAACAGTAAGTAAGTAAGTAAGTAATTAAATAAATATCTGCCCAATCCACTAACAATTGTATGTATCAATACAAATGTGCAATGTAAATAATCATGTTAACTATACTTTATATATAATTGACAAGTTCCACATTCAGTGGTGTCTCTACCCAAGGTTGGATTTATGGAATATAATAAATGAATGAATGAAAAGTAATTAATTAATTAATTAATTAAGAAGTAAGTGAGTAAATAATAATAATAATAATAATAATAATAATAATAATAAACAAAAATGTAAATGTGATCATATACATAACTATTTAATTATTCACAAAAGAGAGAAATCTAAAATTCTTACCTTATATATTTTGGCTATTTAAAATTAAATTGCACTATCTTATGGTCATGTATACCCTTTTGGTTACGTAAGGCGCAGAGGCTTCCATCCTTTATCATCTAAGGTTTTATCGCTACCCTTCTTTATGAGAATGGCACTTCTAATAAGTCCTGAAAAGGGTCAACCCGAGACATGCTGTTGCTCCAGGCAGGCTAATAATTTGGCACCCCTTCAATCATTCTTCAAACGTTTTCAGCCTAGGACAGGGTTGGCGATTATTTTGAGGGCAATGTCCAAATGGATAATGGCTATGGAAGGGATATTAAAAATTAAAAATACTTTTATACATCACATTACAGCAACCTTCTACAACACAAAACAAAACTCACTTTGAACAGAAATGACATTTTACACATCTTTCGTGGCAAAACCCTTCCCTCAGATTCCAGGTTGGAAAGGATGGGCATCTTTCAGTACAATAAACAGGAATAAATTCTACAGAAATGTCCAATAGCAGTACCTGACTGCACTGTGATCCGGGTCGGGCGGCACTTGGACCGCAAGACAAAGATGCTGCTGTGAAAGCAGACATAGTCGTAAAATTCTTAGTACCAACATTAGGACCGAACAATATCACCACTCCCTTTAATTTTTAAAGTAATATTGTTTTAACCCTGAAGAGGAAGGCCCACTTTCCTTCCAAACTTCGGGGAAAAGACCACACAGCGCAACATCCCAGAATATCTGGTTCCTCAATACAACTTGTTTGAAAATAATAAAATTTTTCAGCGCTGTATTGTTTCCAACGGGTATTGTGACATGCTTCCCGCATGAACCATCCTGTAACCCATGACTCTCGCTTCTTACACAGGCGACCAGTTGAATGACTGTGCTGATGCTTGGAGACAAAGTAGGAAGATCAGTGTAAATGGACGCTGCTATCAACCAGGAATAGCCTTCTCTCTCTCTCACGCGCGCGTTTCAAACGGCGTAGTATGGCAGGGAATACTCCACATCCCTAGCCTGTTAGCATATGCGCTATACACTTTTTGTATATAACACAAAGTAATGATTTTTCGACTAAAAAATCTACAAGTGTTCTTTGTTTTAATAGAGAAAATAAGCAATTTCTTCTATTGCAGTGGTGTCACAGCGCAGTGCTATCTATACCAGAGAATATTCCACTGATGTATGTCCGCCTTTCTCTGTCTCTGTCCTATGAAGGTAGAGGCCCCGATCGCCACCTCACGGATTCTTACTACATGTTTATAAGTAACAGAAGCCCGAACAATGGGAGGCTTGTTCTGCGTTAGCCTGTGGTGCCACTGAACAGAACAAAACAAAAGAGCTGCCTACATGGACTCAATGAAATTAAACTCTAATGATACGAGCCTACAAAAAGGATACTTCCACTCTACAATGTCAATACATAATTTCCGGATTGGATTCTTGAGAGCGAGGCAGAAGAGGGCTCTCTGGGGCCTGTCAGGGGGAGGCTTGCCCCCACGACGTACTGGCCGCTTCTTGCTGGCACTCATTGTTGTAGCCCCAAGCGCCGCCTGCCACGCAGTTGACAGGGGTTTGTCAGGTGCTGTGCTACCAGTTGTACTGGTTGCGACTCCCACCTCATGTTGAGGCCCTGCAACAATGCGGAAAAAAATAAACTATCATTAGCTGCATATTAACACCATCAATCTTCAAGTTCTGAACAGTAAGTGAAAGAGATACTTCTCTGTACCATATTCATCAGCATCTCAGAGACACTACATTATGTTGTTAATCTGTGACATATTCTACTTTAATGAAGGAATCGACATCTCCAAGTCAATATTCTGCGTATAACTACGTTAATCGTCCTTGTTTTATAAGTAGTGCATCCCATTGTCCATAAGAAAACTAGCCTGATTTCAAGTTCTAGAGTTTATTACGTCCGAATTTTATTTTGTTTCCTATTACAACATAATCCATGTGGATCTCACTCAAAATATCACACGGAAAAGGAAAATTTTACTGCAACAACGGGCTCTGAAAATTATGACATTTAATAATGTATGTTATTAAGAAATGTGTCTTGAAATAAACAAGTATTATGAGCAGACTCCGTACATTTCGTGAAAAACGTGCTCACAAAAATTCTTAATATTAAAAAACGACTCTTATTAAACGCTCCAGGAGAATTTAAGAACTTGTTGGAGGCCATAACAAAAAATTGCAATCCAAACTCTGAAGTGGACGATGGAGATTAAGAATTTAACATAATTTAACCTTATTTCAATTTAAACCCCTCAATATTTAAAGTTATTACATTTAAAAACTTCTGGAGAAAGTTAAAATTTAAACATTACTGTAAAATTTGCATTCGTACATACTGATAGGCGTTTAATCACAAGAGAGATGCGCTATTTCTCCAGCACTAACACAACTCTTAGAAGTATTCTACTGTAATGACATAATCAGTGGACTGATCTCAATAACTCGGATAATCATTTAATTTTTCTAGCACTGTGAGTTTTTAGGTTTTCTCAGTGGTACAGTTGAGGTGTCTATTTTACGAGGATATGATGCTGTGTCACTGGGTGATGAACTAATTACACAGGGATGAGGCGTCATATACCATAAGAACAAATACTTCCTCTAGCATTGTTACAATTTCATATTGGTACCCATTCAATATGACAAATTGTTACAAATAATAAGGCAGTTGGGTACAGTACATCTGAAGAGTTACATGAAGCACAAGCAATTATTTTTACACTGTTAACTTGTTTTAACAGTCATTCGGTTTGTTATAGTTTTTGGAGTTAGATTAGCTCAGTCAGGATGTGACTTTCTATTATTCTTGCATGGAATGTAAAATGAATCAGGTGAACACTGGCGCCACTTATTTACAATATAAAACTTAAGTAAAATGGTCACCTCAATATACGTTTTCTTTTAGAATACTGCACATCTTACTCCTTTATACTGAACACAAACCTTCCTGTTTAATTAAGAAGTGAGATAAATGCAAAATTTTCCCTGTGCTTAATCAAGCATCTTGTCATGAAGGCATATGGGGGGAGGGAGTGAAGGTGTTGCTGTATGCATTATCAATCCCAGCATCAAATACAGGTGAGAGGTCAGCTTCATGAACAGGCCACTTTACGCCTGGGTAAAAAGCTGTGAATATCCACTGGATAAGAGAATAGGTGTGCACCACAGCCAATCTGACTAACTTCTATAAATGAAGACTTCTTACTCCTACTGGGAATCGAATCCACGGTCGTCCAGAAGATATCCTAATTTTTGTACTAACTGACACCATTTCAGAAATTGGAATAGGGCGCTTTTACATTTTGTACCCACGCACTAATCCAAGCCGGAAAGTCGCGGGTTCGATTCCCGATGGTGTCATTGGAATTTTTCATTGACATAATTCTTCCGGCCGCACTATGACCCTGGGGTCGACCCAGCCTCTACAAGAGATGAGTACCAGGAATATTTCCTGTGGGTAAAGGTGGCCGGTGCGTAGGGCTGACAACCTTACCACCTTTCTGTGCCGATTGTCTTGAAATCTGGGAGCCTTAACCTCCTGGAACCCTCAGGGCCTGCCTAGGCCTGTACAGGGACTGCTTTACCTTTACCCATAGACTAAAGGTGTGAATTTTCATTGTGGATTTTGAATTCATGGAGATGTTTAGTAATATTCTGACTTATATTTTGTACTATAACATTTAGTTTAAACTGCTCTCTCCCAAGTTTATTTGAGAACAATGTATAATTTATAGCGCAACTCGAAAAATAATGTACCCCCTCTACAAACAAAATTTAGGAATTTCTTGATTTTCAGACTCTATCTCTGAGTATCTTTGTCAAAGGGCCTGCAAAATGCACGCATATTCTTAAAACAGGATATAGAAATTTCAGTCTTACCCATAATTTTCAAAATTAGTTATTTTTTGTAACGTTCGCCTTTTGTGAGTAATGTTGTTTTATTATTAGACCCCGTAATTACAAATTTATCGTTCGTCATTTACTTCACGTACTTCCCTTCCAAATTCACAAAGCACACATAAATAACACGGTTATTTTATTGCTTTGCACTTAACATGAAATATTTCATCCTTCTGGAGGTGGAAGCAAATGATGGTGTAGTGTCTACAAACCGGAATTTAAATTAGAGGATCTATTTTTTTTCACGTATAATCTCACCAAAATTGAAGTCTCGTAGTTTTCCTTCAAATTTAAGGAAATAAAATTTAACGGACTGTTTATATATTAGTTAAGCCAGAAATTTTGTTCACGTATTTTTATAATAAAATAAGGCTCATGAATTCCATGCATTATTTAAAATGTAGGAATTGCACAATTTTAATTGCTGCTGAATATCTATGACGTTTAGTTCACTTGTTTTATGACTGCATACTCGATCTTCATGTTCAGCTAACAACTACAGTTTATGCCACGGTATTTATAAGTTCACTACGGTGTGGAATTCGCCGCAAAAAGGTACTATGCGCAGTCCAGCTGCACACTTTTTTTTATTTGCGTTTATTGGTTACAACCCGTGCTTTACCATCTAGGTATGCCACGGGATATTTACAGAGGTTGTTACAATTGATCCCAATTACCAATTTACCTTTACAGTATTAAGTCAGTATTTGGACGATACGTTTTGAAGTGTTTCAAGAATTTAATTTCCGTTGGATTCTTGTTGAAGTGCTTTGAAGATATTCCTGAGGAAGCTTGTGATGCTAACGGTGTTTATGTGGTACTTCAGAACCAGAGGTGGAGGAAGAAATTTGAGTACTGTTGGTCGGTCGTTTGAAAATAAGCTGCGTTCTAACATAAGGTGACGGGCCGTTTGTATAGCCTTTTCCGGACAGTTGCAATTTGATGAGGGCGTCTTGTTTATTTTGTAGAGATATGAACAGAAGCTGCCGTGATTTGTTAGGAATTGTGTAAGAAGGAAGTTGGGCCAGAGCGAAAGGGAAAGTCTGTGGAATATGGTGGGTATGAATAGTTTAGTGTGGGAGGCATTTGCAGAGTTTACGTATATTGCGTTCCAGAATTTTGTGTAGTGGTCTTCCAGTGACTGCTTTCCTCGAATGATTGGGATTGCGTCGTAAGCGATGGTAGTATTGTACCTCGCAACTGTCTTGGCCAGTTAGTCTGCCCTCTTGTTTCCTTTCAGTCCTGCGTGTCCTTTGACCCAGTGGAAGGTGATCGAGGTGGAGTTTCTTAGTTCATTTGTTTTCAACCTGGTAGCGGCGGCTAAGGGATGTGTTGTGTGCTTATTTACAATGGCGAGTAATGCTGCTTTGGAGTCTACGTTTGTCGCATAGGAGGAGGTTTTCTTTCCTTGGCTTTGGGTCCAGTCTACGGCCATGCTTATTCCGTAGAGTTCAGCTTGGAATACTGTACACATGATGCTCAGCCTCTGAGTATTAATGTGTATTTCCCTAGAGCCTTTTACAGCAACCATACTTGCCCCGACGTGGTTTTCAGTTTTTGAGCCATGGGCATTATTCCTGCAATTGCTAATAGAGACTCGTGTGAAACTATTTTGTAGGCCTTTGTTATAAAAATGAGAAAGGATCTCTGAATTTGCTGCAGTTTGCTTTTGGCTCTGTTGGACAACTAGATACTCCAGGCCTCTGAGGCGTATGTAATGACTGGGAGCATGGCATATTTGTAGATCGTCATCAGAATGTGGAACGACATACCCCATGTGGCTTTTGCGCAGCGGACAAGGTTATTGCGGATACGTAGCAACTTGTTTTCCAGGTGCTGTGTGTGGGGATACCAATCCAACTTGCAATCTAACATTACTCCAAGATATCTCATTTTTTAAACTATTTTTATTCCCCATGCAACTATTGTGGGCGGCTTTCAAATTCTTCTCTGTTTCTTGTAAACATTGGCATTAGAGCCGATTTATCGTCGGAGATCTCTAGTTTGTGTTCCTTGCACCAATCTTCTATGGTTTGGAGTGTAGTTTGCAGTGTTTTGTTGAACGTGTAACTAGTCGTGGATCTCAGTCCACGAGTGGGGAACAGCGGCAGTAGACATCATTTCCTTTGTCTGTCCAGTACTGAGACTGTAGAAATTCGAATCTTTTTACAATTGTTTCCGTCGGGCTTTGTTTTCCTACCATCCTGGAAAAGAGGTGATTGTTGTATTTTCCCGCCTATTCTATCAAATTTCTTACCAAGAAAAGTCTGAAATCTCGGTGAGAATGATGACCCATACAGGAGTATTACAAAATTCAGCTATTTAGTTTCTTAAGTCCAGCAAGTGCAAAGACAGTTTTCTCGTCCACTTGAAGGTGCGTCGACTCATCGGATATCTGTTGGCCATTCCATCGCTTTTTTCTACATACGCCAAGTGTTTACTGGGGCGTTCTACAACGCATGGCTTTAAGGCTTTTTTCTTTCATCACAGAAATTTATCTCTACTGGCGGATGGTTGCTCAACATGTAAACTTCTTTTTTATTTTTCCGTGCAATTGCTCTTAACTCTCCACTGGTCCTTTCTTGTATGTCACCGCTTTTCAATTTCAGTTTTTTTTAGTCTGAAATCAGGTAGATTTTCTTGTCAGTTCGGTCGCACCGTCCTGCATACATATAATTTATCGTCTCTGTAGGTCATCAGAAAGTGTTGGTGACAAAAAAAAATCGTCCATAAAAGTTTTATGTTCTACTCATTCATCTCTGTGTGGTAGATTTCTAACAGTGGAATTTGTTGCCGTTGTGTGGTCAGGACGGTCTCTGTCCTAAATACACTCTGTCATCGATGTACCTGAATCGTCATACGGCTTTGCAAATTTTGATATCAAAACCTTTCCTTTCTTGGGAATATACTCGTATAACTGAAACTGTAAAACGGAGTATGCAACATTTCAGGCCTACACCAGTCAGTCTCGTAGGTTATCTCGTAGGTTATATCCCACCCGTAGAGTTAAAGCAAGAAGAGTCATTATGTCCGCACATTTAATACCAGGAAGACGGCTACGTCTGGCTTATTTGACTAAGTACTCTTGACAATACAAATTAATCTGTTCCATTTTCTACAATTTCATCCAACAAATTCACACAGTATAATCTTTCATAGAACAAAAATTAATGTACTCCCTGATGACGGGCCAGCAACGTCCAAAATATATAGGAGTTTAATGTATTTAAAAATATTGATGTAAATTAAATTACAATTGTGTGCATGTATTAGTTAAAAGTGTATTAATTGAATTATAGTGCACAGAATGGACAATATAAACAATAGTCTGTTCCACCAGCAGCTGAAACGTTTGTGTAAAGAACAGCATCAGCACAAGCAATGGAGTCATATTTGTCTACGTGTGGTGTCTTATTCTTTTTTCAGTCCTCTTGGATGGCATACAAAGTAATCAGTATAATTACTTTTTCCTGATGGAGGTCCCCAGATCGATACCCCTCCGCCACTGGTTCCAGCTTTGGTTTGATTTGTTTTTCTCGCAGTTTTCTTTCCTGCCTTCCTTCCGTCCTTCTCTCCCTCTTCTTGTTCTTTTTTTTTAACTATATTCGTCCAACTCGTTGTCAGCAGCCACCTCTTCCTCGCCGGTTACATCGCCAAATCTTTTCCTTATGTTAGACGCCATGGTTGAAACTAAACTAGTCCTACTTGTGTGCAGAGAACAAAACATATATATATATATATATATATATATATATATATATATATATATATACGAGGGGCATCTAGAAAGTAAAGAACGTTTTGCCATTAAAAAATATTTATTGATAATAGGAATGAAAAAGAATATGCAGGTTTTATCACACACCTTCACCTACTTCTCCACATAGTCACCTTGGACATTGAGGCAATTGTCGTACCGTGACACCAGTTTACT
>Ga0209629_10003334_pt1 | contig 11452 bp, 6 predicted proteins | sample TergutCu122P5_FD_187286 | JGI IMG/M metagenome (GOLD analysis project Ga0209629, IMG submission 187286) | Cubitermes ugandensis P5 segment gut microbial communities from Kakamega Forest, Kenya - Cu122 P5 (SPAdes) (version 2) | ecosystem: Host-associated > Arthropoda: Insects > Digestive system >...
AAAGTCGAGTGGAAGCTGTTCGACTCCGGCGGCAACGTCAACCAGGCCATGGCCGCCGGCTCGCTCGACTTCGGCCTGGTCGGCTCCTCGCCGGTCTCACGCGGGCTGTCCAGCGGCATCGCCTACCAGGTGCCGTGGATCCACGACGTCCTGGGCACCTCGGAGTCCCTCGCCGTCAAGGCCGGCATCACGTCGCTGGCCGACCTCAAGGGCAAGACCGTGGCCACGCCCTTCGCCTCGACCGCGCACTACTCGCTGCTGGCCGCCCTGGACGACGCCGGCGTGGCCGCCTCGGACGTCAACATCATCGACTCGGAGCCCAACGCCATCCTGGCGGCCTGGCAGGCCGGGCAGATCGACGCCGCCTACGTCTGGAACCCGGTCCTGGCCCAGTTGCTGACCAACGGCGGCACGCTCCTGGTATCGAGTGCCGACATGGCGGCCAAGGGCAAGACGACCTACGACCTGGCCACGGTCACGAAGGCCTTCGCCACGAAGTACCCCGCGGCCGTCCAGACCTGGGTCGACCAGCAGAACATCGCCGTGAAGCAGATCCTGGCCGGCGATCAGGCCGCCTACGACTCGGTCGCCGCCGAAGCCGGTATCACGGCCGACTCCGCCAAGGAGCAGATGAAGGGCATGATCTACGTCGACGCGGCCGATCAGGCGTCGGACGCCTACCTGGGCAAGAATGTGGGCGACAACCTGTACGCCGCCGCCCAGTTCAACCTGGGTCTGGGTGAGATCACGTCGGTGCTGGACGCGCAGGCCTACCAGGACGCGGTCGTGGCCGATTTCGCGGCCCAGGCCGCCAAGGGCTAGTCCGGGGGCACCCCGGACCAGCCGGCACGAGCCGGCAGACGGCTCTGAGGCAGGCTCCCGGGGGGTTGGCGCCCAACGACACGCTGTCACCGACGGCGTGGGGCGCCGGCCTCCCAGGGGACTGGTGCCCAGCGACACACGTGGGGCGCCGGCCTCCCAGGCCGCCGGGCCCAACCGGCGGAGGCCGAAGGCGCCCGGGAGACGTTTTCGGGCGACACGTGGTATCGACCCAGGTCAGCGAAGGCGAGGCGACAATGGACAACGATCCCGAGGGCGCGACCCTCGTCCTCGAGGGCGTCAGCCACACCTACCGATCGGCCGGGGCGGCCTCGGTCGAAGCCCTGGCGCCGACCGACCTGACGGTCGAGGCCGGCGAGTTCGTGGCCCTGGTCGGCCACTCCGGCTGCGGCAAGACCACGCTGCTGGAGATCGTGGCCGGGCTGCGCCCGCCCACTGCGGGGCGCGTGCTGCTGGGCGGGGCCGAAGTGGTCGGGCCGGGCCGGCGGCGCGGCGTCGTCTTCCAACAATCCAGCTCGCTGCTGCCGTGGCGGACTGTGGCGGGCAACGTGGCGCTGGGGCTGGATCTCGCCCACGTCCCGAAACCGGAGCGGGAGGCCCGCGTGGCCAAGGAGCTGGCCCGCGTCGGCCTGCGGGACTTCGCCGACCGCCCGGTCTACGAGTTGTCCGGCGGCATGCAGCAGCGGGCCCAGATCGCCCGCGCGCTGGCGGCCGACCCCGAAGTCCTCCTGCTCGACGAGCCCTTCTCGGCCCTCGACACGTTCACCCGGGAACTCCTCCAAGAACAGCTGCGGGCGATCTGGAAAGAGGAGACCAAGACCGTCCTGTTCGTCACCCACTCGGTCGAGGAGGCCACGCTGCTGGCCACCCGCGTGATCCTGCTAAGCCCGCGGCCGGGGCGCGTCATCTCCGACCGCCGGATCGATTTCACGCGCCGCGACGTGCCGCTGCGCCAACTGCGGGCCGACCCGGCGGTGGTGGCTTTCGCGGCCGAACTGCGCGCCACCATCGGCGACCTCCAAGGCTGAACCCTGACCCAGACCACGAGGGGGCCGGCGCGACTTGTCGTCGCGCCGGCCCCCTTCGTGGCTTGGTGGGCTGAGCGCTAGCTCGCGGCCTGGCTCACCTTGATCACGGCGGAGGAACCCCCCAGCTTGATCGTGACATTGCCGGTGCGCGCTTTGCCCGTGGTGTTTTGGGCGACAGTCAGCGTCACACTGCCCTCGGCCGCCGTGCTCGACGGAATCCACTTCTTGACCTTCCCGATCATCGAGACCGTCGCGCCTGCCGTCGGCACGACCGGGTCAGTCGTGAGCGTCACCGTCACGGACCCTCCCTCCGCCGCCACCGGCGTCGGGTCGAGCGCGGCCTTGAGGACGGCCTTGCCGGACTGGTTGACCGTGATCGTCTGGCTGGCGGTGCCCGAGGTGACCGTGATGGTGCCGGACCGGGCGATGCCCCTGTTCCTCGAGGCGGTGAGCGTGAACTGACCGCCCGAACGACCCTGGGCGGGCCTGACCTTCAGCCAGGACTGGCTGTTGGACTTGGCCGTCCACGCCCCGGTCCCGCCGGCGGTGACCTTGACGACCTTCGTGGTCTTCGCGTCACTGACGGCCAACGGCTCGGCGGGGCTGAGCCCGTCGACGCTGAGGTTGACGGAATCAGGCGTCAGCGGCACGGGCGGGGTCGAGGACTTCGGCGCCGCCGGGGAAGCCGACGACTTCGGCGCCGACGGCGAGGCCGAGGACTTCGGCGTCGTCGGCGAGGCCGATGACGTGCTGCCTGAGCCGCAGTAGGTCGCGCTGGCCGACATCACGTCGCTAAAGATGGTCTGCTCGGACGCGGCGCGCTTCTGGTCCAAGTAGGGCGAGAGAATGTTGTTCTTGCTGATGGCATCCGCGGCGCCCGCCCAGTAGGTGGCTTGTTCCTTGACCTGGGTGGCGAGGAAGGCGGGCGGCTGGGCCGACGACATTTGCTGGAGGCCCTTCGCGATCGCGTTCAACAGACCGATCGTCGCCGAGCTGTCGTTGGCCGGCGCGGCCTGCTGCTTCGCGATGGCGTCCTGGATCGCCTTGACGGACGTCACGAACTGCTTGCAATAGGCGCTGGTCGGATCGGGCGGTGGGGTCGGGGTGCCGGCGGCTCCTGCCTCAAGGGGGCCGACCGCCGCCGGGGCGATCAGCAGGGCGCCCACCGCCACAGCGGCCAGGCGACTCCGGAGGTCTCGCATCATTAATGTCTCCTCTGATAGGTGGTACTCACAGTGTTGTAACAACGAGGGGACGGCCCTCGACCGCTCGGCTTCGCCGGGCCGAAATTTACGCTTGGTCGGCGCGCCCGGGATTCCTCAGGGGGCCGGCGGCCCACCGCGGGAATCCGCCACCGGCGACTTCCTCGGAGGCTCTTGGTGTTCGCCGTTCCGAGCCACGGGCGCCGGGCGGGATGAATGACGGACATCAGATGGTGTGATCTTAGCGGAAAGGAGACCTGGGAGGTCGCAGTTTCTCGCTGTTCGGCGCCACGGGCGCCAGGCGGGCTGAGATCCCAGGGATCGCCCGTCCTGGCGTTCGTGGCGTCGAGCATGGGTTAGGCCCCGGCTTGGGTGATCGTCAGCTGCTGCTGGTCACTGCCCGCCGTCACCGTGACGACGCAACTCCGAGCCGACGACTTGTTCTTCGGCGCCTTGACCTTGAACTGGCCGCTGCCCTGGCCGTTGCCCTTGATGACCTTGATGGGCCCGCAACTGGGGTCCGCCGTGGCCTTCCAGGACGAGTTCGCGGTCACCTTGACGACCTTGGTGGCCGCGGTCTTGCCCGGCGCCCACGTGGTGGAGTCGAGACTGAGGCTGGTCGCGGGGGCCGTCGGCGTGGGCGCGTTGGGATCGCAGAAAGCTTGGCTGTCGTCGAGCAGCTTCTGGGCCGCGTCCTGCTTGGCCTGGGCGCCCTTGCCGGTCAGAAGCTTGGCCATGGCGAGCTTCTTGTTGTTGTGGACGGCGTTGTAGGCCTTCGTCCAGTAGTCGGCTTGGTCGGCGATCTGTTGGGCCAGGTACGGCGGCGCCTGGCTCTTGGCCTTGGCCTCATTGAGCCCGTCCGACATCTTCTTGAGGGCGCTGTCCAGCGTGGGCAGCATGTCCGCCAGCTTCATGCTTGGGTCCAGGCCCTGCAATTCGGTGAAGGCTTCAAACAGCAACTGCCCGACCGAGCCGTTAAGCATCGCGCAGAGCGGACTGCTCGGGTCGGGTGCGGGGGGGGTGGGGGTGGGTTTGGGCGCGGCAGACGCCCCAGGGGCGACCACGGCGGGACCGATGAGCACCACTCCCGCGACAATGGCGGCGAGTGCGCTTCTGAAGGGAGCTTTCATGTCCTGTTTCTCTCGTGACAGTCGGTATCTGAGCTCACGGATCGCGCCGGTCACCGGACCGGCCGGCGGCGACGGTCTGGCCTCGCCCGAGGCGGTGGCGGTCGGAACCGCCGTCGCCCCGGGGTCTGGGACCGGCCAAGACCGGCCTCGACCCAGTGGCAGCCATCGATCCATCGGGTTGGCAAGGTATGGAGAAGTGGGAGGCGACTACATCAGGATAGCGGGCTGCCGCCCGGGAAACAACGGTTTCGCCGTCGCCAAGCCGGGAGGCTGCTCCTTACCCCCTAGGCGGCATCCTGCTTGACCAGCACGACGGCGGAAGCGCTCCCCAGTTTGATCGTCACCTTGCCTGTGCGCGCCTTGCCCGGGTTCTGCCCGACAGTCAGCGTCAGGCTGCCGTCGACCGACGAGTCGGGGTTCGTGATCCACTTCTTGACCGCCGCGCTCGTCGAGATCGTCGCGCCCGTCGTCGGCCCGGCCGGGTCGGTCGTCAGCGTCACCGTGACGGTCCCTCCCGCCGCCGGAACCGTCGGCTGGGCCAACGTCGCCTTCACGACGGTCTTGCCGGACTGTTTGACCGTCAGCTTGGTGCTGGCGTTGCCCTCCGTCACCGTGATGGTGCCGCTCCGGGCGGCGCCCGTGTCCTTCTTGGCCAGGACGACGAATTTCCCGCCCGAACTACCGGTGCCGTGCGTGACTTTCAGCCAGTTCTGCCCCGGATCGACCTTGGCCGTCCAGTTGCCCGCCCCGCCCGCGGTGACGGTGAACTCGTGCGTCTGCCTGGCGTCGCTGAGCGACCACTCGGTCTCGTCGAGCGTGACCGAATCGGGCGGCGGCGGCGTGGCGTTCTCGTCGCAGTAGGCGGTGCCGGCCGTCAAGAAGGTCTGGAAGTTAGTCATCTCCTTCGTCATCCGCGCTTGGGTCAACAGGGATGACAACATGTTGCCCTTCGAGATGGCCTGCGCGGCGCCCGACCAGTACGTGATCTGTTCGGTCAGTTGACTGGCCATCAGAGCGGGCGGGCTCGCCAAGCTCATGTTCTTGAGTTCTGTCGCCAGCGTGTTGAAAGTCGATCCCGCGATAGCCATCACCTGGTCGGTCGGCATGGTGTCATCGATGAGGGACATGTCGTCGATGGCGGCCAAGATGGTGTCCACCGACGGCCAGAACTCCTGGCAGAACGCGCTGGTGGGGTCAGGTGGGGGCGTGGGGGTGGGGCGAGCGAATGAGTCGGCGGGGCTGGCCGCCAGCGGGGCGATCAGGAATAGTCCCACCGCGGCCGCGACGAGACTCTTTCTCAGAGGTCTTGGCATGTTCAGTTCTCCTTACTTGTCAGCGTCGATACCCACGGATCACACCATCCCGGATCCGCCGGCGGGGGTCGCGCGCGACTCCGACGGGGAGAGGAGAATGCTGGGCGGGAGTCTCACCCGCGGCGCGCCAGTCTCAGCAGGTTGGCGTCCAACCTAAATCGCCGAGGCGCCGGCCAACGAAGGATCGGGTCGAATTCGTGAGTCGAAAGACGGGTGGCTGGAGACCACCCACAGCTAGTCTACAGCAAACAACGCATGTGCTGATAGCCCGCCGTTCTGTTGGTCTAGTCAAGCTGGGGCGTGGGACACCACACCGTGGCCCAGGCTCCCAGGAGCGTGGGTCAGAACTCTGTTCCGACCGAGGGGCATCGGGCGGGACATGGTTCTGACCCGCGCTCCTGGGAGGCTGGTGTTTTTCGACGTTCTGGCTGAGGGGCGTCGGGCCAGATGAGATCGGGCCCCCAACATGTTGTGTTCGTATCGGACATACGGGCACAACATGTAGGGGTCCGAGATCGCCCGATCCGGCGTTCCTCGACCGGGACGGCGAAAGACACCAGTCTCCCAGGCTGCCGGGCGACGTATCCTGTCCCCGTGAGCGAAGCCCCTGCAGCCGCCCGCTGCTACCTCCACCCCAGCCGGGAGACGCGGATCACCTGCCGGCGCTGCGACCGACCGATCTGCGGCGAATGCATGATCCCGGCGTCGGTCGGATACCAGTGCCCGCAGTGTGTCGAGGCCTTCGCGCGCAAGACCCGGCAGAACGAGGGGCCGTTCGGCGGGGCCGTCTCAAGGGATCCGAGGCTGACGACCCACGTCCTCATCGGCGTCAACCTCGTCGGTTTCGCCCTCCTTTTCCTGACCGGCGGCGGCCGCTCCAGCTGGGTCAACTGGCTGGGGCTCAGCCCGGCCCAGTCCTTCCACGTGACGGGTCAGGGCCTGCAGGTGGTGCCCGGCGTCGCCCATGGTGCCGTCTGGCAGATGCTGACCAGCCTCTTCGTCCATTACCAGGTGCTCCACGTCGGCATGAACATGCTCACCTTGTGGTTCTTGGGACCGCCGCTGGAGCGCATTTTCGGGCGGGCCCGCTTCCTCGCCCTCTACTTGCTGTCGGGCTTGGCCGGCTCCGTCGTGGTGCTGTGGCTGAGCTCGCCGAACAGCGTCACGGTGGGGGCTTCCGGCTCGCTCTTCGGGCTGATCGCCGGGCTCATCGTCGTCCTGCACCGGCTGCGCCAAGATTTCCGCCAGATCCTGCTCTGGCTCGCCGTCAACGTGCTGTTCACGCTGACGGTGCTCTTCGGCGGCAACATCTCCTGGCAGGGCCACCTGGGCGGCCTGCTCGGCGGGGCCGCCATCGCCGCCATCCTGGTCCACCTGCCGGCCAAGGGCCGCAGCCGCAACCAGTGGCTGGCCCTGGCCGGAGTGACGGTCGGGCTGATCGCGCTGGCGGCGGCGCGCGTGGCCATGCTGTGATGAATTGAGGGGGACGGGCCCCCTCCAACCTCTCGCCTCGCTTCGCCTCGCTTCGCTTCGCTCGCCGCCTTGTCCGTACTGTCCCGGCCTCCACCAGGCCCCGCCCCCGCCCCATCACCACCAGGCCCTGCCCCCGCCCCATCACCACGAGGTTCGGCGCGGCTCCTGGACAGCTCCCCTGAGGCCCGTCGGACGCGGTAAAGTCCGATGACCGAAAGCCCTTTGTGAGGAGTCGCCGTGAGCCCCGAGAAGTCCATCCTGATCGTCCACGGCGGACGGTTCGGCCAGTCCGAGAAGATCGCCCGGGCGATCCAGACCACGCTCGAGCAGGCCGGCCGGGCCACCGAGCTCGTGCCGTTGACGAGCGAGACCGCCCCCGACCCCGATCGGCACCAGGGCCTCGTCCTCGTGACGTCGGTCCGCTACGGCCACTTCGATCGGAACGCCTATCGCCTGGTCACCCACTGGCGGCCGTGGCTGGTGAGCGTGCCCTGCCAGCTCGTGACCGTGTCGCTGACCGCCCGCAAGCCGGAGAAGCGCACCGTCGACAACCACGTCTACACGCGCAAGTTCGTGGAGAAGTCCGATTGGCCGGGGCTGGTCGAGATCGTGGCGGGCGTCCTGGAATACCCCAACTACAACGTGCTCGACCGGAGCGCCATCCAGTTGATCATGCGAATGACCGACGGCCCGACTGACAAGACCGTCTCGATCGAGTACACCGACTGGGACCAAGTGCGGCGGGCGGCCGAGCGGTTCGCGGCCCTGCCGCCGCCGGCTGGAGCCGACGCCGCCGGGGCCTGACCGCGTCGGGTCGGTACACGGCGCAACAGCTGAGATTCGCGCCTCGCCCGTCTGGCGTTCGAGGCGCGGCACAGGGCAAGACACCAGCCTCCCAGGAGCGGTGAGCGGGCCGGACCGGCCATGATGGAGCCCGTGAAACTCCTTCGCCCTGCCCCCGACCGGACCGACGACCCAGGCGATGAGCGAGCGCTCAGCCCGGAGACGATTCGGCGGGCCCTGACGACGGCCGACGGTTTCACGCTGGGGCAGGAGTGTCAGCGCGAGGGCCGGGTCCTGCTGATCAACTGGAGCAAGGACCGGCGCCGGCTCATGGGGGTCGCCAAGGGCCGCCGGGAGCGCAGCTACGTCTGCACCGCCGACCTGGCCGACGCCGGGCGGGTGATCACCGCGACCACGTGTACCTGCGTTTTCGGCGGCGGCTGCAAGCACGTCGCCGCCGTCCTGCTGGAGGCCTGGGCTCGGTCCGCCGGGACCACGAGCGCGCCGGGGGCGACCGGACGCCCGGCCCCGGCCCCGCCCTGGCAGCAAGTCCTCGCCCCCGTGATGCGGGCCAGCTCGGCGCCGGAACGGCCGAGCGGGACCGACGAGATCGGCCTGCGCTTCCGAGTCGAAGACTCCGTCCGGTCCGGCGCGCCCCGACGGGGGACGTGGTCGCCCGCCCCGCGCTCGGCCTCGTCGGGCGGCTGGGCTCCAGGCGGGGGCTGGGGGCCGCCGTCCAACTCGCCGGCGCTGGCCAAGGCCCCGGCCCAGGTCGTGGCCTCGCTCTCGGTCCGCCCGGTCCGGCGGGTGGCGGACGCTTGGGTGGTCGGGTCCGGGGCCCACTGGCCGAGCCCGGCCCACTACTACTCCTACTCGTCGTCGTACTCGTCTCAGCGGTCGGGCGAGCAGTCGTGGGCCTGGGGCTGGCTGGCGGACCTGGCGGCCGCCTATTCGGAGTATTACCCGTCGGGCGACTGGCGGTCGCTCGACGAGTTCTCGGGCCGGGTGCTGTGGCCCCTGCTGGCCCAGGGGCGCGACGCCGGCATCGCCTTCGTCGGCACCGCCGCCGGCCACACCGTCGAGTGGGCCGATGAGACGGCGCTGGCGCTCGACGTCCGCCAGGGCCAAGGCCAAGGCCAGGGCCAGGGCGGCTGGAGGCTGACCCGCCGGCTGCTGGCCGACGGCCGGCCGTTCGACTGCGAGGTCGTGGGGCTGATCGGCAACACTGGTTTGTTCGGCGTCCGCCAGGAGGGCCGCCAGCGCACGATCCTGCTGGGCCCGACGGCGCGGCGGCTGGGCGACGCCGACGCGGCGCTGCTGCGGCTGGGCGACCTCGTGATCGACGACGACGACCGGGCCCAGTTCCTGGCCGACACCTACCCGACGCTGCGCCGGCGCGTGACCGTGGTCAGCAGCGACGCCAGCGCCGAGCTGCCGGCGCCGCCCCGGCCCGTCTTGACCGTCGCGGTCCGCTTCCCCGACGTCCGGACGGCCGAGGCCCGCTGGGCCTGGGACTACGGCGGTCAGGCCCGGCCGTGGACCTGGCAGGACGACGAGTCGCGCGACCGCGACCAGGAGCGCGAGGTGGTGGCGCGAGTCGAGGCTGTGCTGGCGCGGCGGCCCGGGGCGGGGCCGGCGGGCCGGCACCTCTTCCAGGGCGTCGACGCCGTCGCCTTCGCCGAGACCTTGGACGAGCTGAGGGCCCTCGACCACGTGGTGGTGCGGCTCGAGGGCGACCGGCCCGACTACCGGGAGGCCGTCGAGGCGCCGCTGGTCAGCGTGGCTGTGGCCGAGGGCGACGACCCCGACTGGTTCGACCTGGGCGTGACCATCACCGTCGAGGGCCAAGACATCCCCTTCGCCCCCCTCTTCGCCGCCATCGCCCGGGGCGAGGACCGGCTGATCACCGACGACGGGACGGTGTTGCGGACCGATCTGCCCGTCTTCGACCGGCTGCGCGAACTGATCGAGGAGGCCCAGCGCCTGACCGACCGGACTGGGGGGCTGCGGCTCAACCGCTACGCCGCGAGTTTGTGGGGCGACTTCGAGGAGCTGGCCGACGTGGTCGAGCAGGCCGACCGCTGGCGGGCCTCCGTCGGCGCGCTGGCCCGGTTGGCGGCCGGCGAGGTCGCTCCCGAGCCTGTGCCCGTGCCGGGTACGCTGCGGGCCGAGTTACGCCCCTACCAGGTCGCCGGCTACCAGTGGTTGGCCTTCCTCCGCCACCACGGGCTGGGCGGCATCCTGGCCGACGACATGGGCCTGGGCAAGACGGTCGAGGTGTTGGCGCTGGTCGCTCACGCGCTCGAAGAGTCACGCGGTCAGGGCCTGGTGGGCGGGGGCCCGGCCGAGGGCGTGGCGGGCGGGGGTCCGGCCGAGGGCGCAGCGGGTGGTGGTTCTGTGTCGGACACCTCGGGCCAGGGCGCGGTGGGCGGGGGCTCTGTCTTAGACACCCCCGGTCTGGGTGTCAGCCCCACCGCGGCCCCGGACCCGGCCACTCCGCCCGACCGGCCGTTCCTCGTGGTGGCGCCGGCCTCGGTGGTGGCCAATTGGGGCCTGGAGGCGGCCCGCTTCACGCCCGGGGTGCGTTGTGCCGTCCTGGCCACGACCGTGGCCCGCTGCGGCGAGACGTTGGCCGACCTGGCGGCCGGAGCTGACCTCGTGGTGACGTCGTACGCCATTTTCCGGCTCGATTTCGACGACTTCGCCGATGTCGAATGGGCCGGGCTGATCCTGGACGAGGCGCAGTTCCTGAAGAACCCGAAGACGCGGACGAACGAGTGCGCCCGGCTCGTGCCGGCGCCGTTCAAGCTGGCCGTCACGGGCACGCCGATGGAGAACAACCTGATGGAGTTGTGGGCGCTGCTGGCGGTGACGGCGCCCGGGCTGTTCAGCTCGCCGACGCGTTTCCGCGAGGACTACGTCACGCCGGTCAACGCCGGGGTGCGCGGTCGGGCGGCCCTGACGGCGGCGGCCCGCGGCCACCTGCGCGGCTACACCGAGCAGGACCGGGCGGACGACGAGGAAGCCGCCGCGACCGGCGACGCCACGCTGGCCCGACTGCGGCGGCGCCTCAAGCCGCTGCTGCTGCGGCGGACCAAGGAACAAGTGGCGCCCGAGTTGCCCGACCGGATCGAGCAGGAGCTGGCCGTCGAGCTGGCGCCGCGCCACCGCCGAATCTACGACACGCTCTTGGCCCGCGAGCGGTCCCGCGTCCTCGGCCTGCTCGACGACTACCAGGCCAACCGCTTCGAGATCTTCCGCTCGCTCATGCTGCTGCGCCGGGCCGCCCTCGACGCCACGCTGATCGACCCGAAGGCCTACGCCGGCGTGCCCTCGGCCAAACTCGACGTCTTGTTCGAGCAGATCGACGACGTCGTGGCGTCGGGCCACCGGGCGCTGGTCTTCAGCCAGTTCACGACCTTCCTGGCCCGGATCGGCCAGCGGGCCGCCGCCGCCGGGGTGGCGTACGAATACCTGGACGGGTCGACGCGGCGCCGCGCCGACGTGATCAAGCGGTTCCGCAGTGGCGACGCGCCGCTGTTCCTGATCAGCCTCAAAGCCGGCGGCTTCGGCCTCAACCTGACCGAGGCCGACTACGTCTTCCTGATGGACCCGTGGTGGAACCCCGCCACCGAGAACCAGGCCATCGACCGCACCCACCGCATCGGCCAAACCCGCACCGC
>Ga0209629_10003336_pt1 | contig 11448 bp, 7 predicted proteins | sample TergutCu122P5_FD_187286 | JGI IMG/M metagenome (GOLD analysis project Ga0209629, IMG submission 187286) | Cubitermes ugandensis P5 segment gut microbial communities from Kakamega Forest, Kenya - Cu122 P5 (SPAdes) (version 2) | ecosystem: Host-associated > Arthropoda: Insects > Digestive system >...
AGCGGTTCGGGTTGTGGGCCAGGTCAGCGATAGCGCGGCCCCGCTTGCCCCGGTGCATCAGCGCCTTGATCTGCGGCTCGCGCAGCGATATCAGCGCCATCTCCGCCGCCGCGAACAGCCCCCCGATCAGGAAGAAGACGAAGATCAGGATGATGTCGAGCACCAACCGATTCATGGACGTTACTCTACCCGGAAGCTCATCCGTGTGGCTGGCGTCGGGAGCAGGGCTGGCGGCGCGTAGCCCGCTCCTCCTTATCACCAACGACGACATGCGAACCGCGAAGCAGACCTGGCATGGTGGGCAGCTTAAGCGGGCGGAGACGACGTCTGGGGCCGCCCAGCGACCAGAGCCGGCCACACCGCACGGCTCATCAGTACACTTGGACCTCATGTTGTCGGTTCATCCCGCGAATGTGCTGTACTCGGCGTACGAGAGCCGGCTGCGCCGCGCGCTGAAGCCGTCGACGCTGCCGCGTCACGTGGCGGTGCTGGCAGACGGCAACCGGCGCTGGGCGCGGGCGAACACCCCGGACGAGCCTCTGGTGGCCGGGTACCGTGCCGGGGCCGACAAGCTGCGTGAGTTCTGCGACTGGTGCGACGACCTCGGCATCCCGCTGGTGACGCTGTGGGTGCTCAGCACCGACAACCTGCACCGCTCCACCGACGACGAACTGGGCCCCCTGCTGGACGTCATCGCCGGGCTGGTCGACGACCTGGCGGCCCGGCACCCGGTGCGTCTGGTGGGCGCGCTCGACCTGATGCCGCCCGCCATCGCCGCTCGCCTGCGGGCAGCCGAGAAGGCGTCCGAGCATCGCCCGGGCATGCACGTCAACGTCGCCGTCGCCTACGGCGGACGCCAGGAGCTGCGCGACGCCGTCCGCGCGCTGCTGGCGGACGAGGCCGCCGCCGGCGCGACGATCGAGCAGCTGGCCGCTTCGCTGGAGGTCGACCAGATCGAGGCCCACCTCTACACGTCCGGCCAGCCCGACCCAGACCTGATCATCCGAACGTCCGGCGAGCAGCGCCTATCGGGCTTCCTGATGTGGCAGTCCGCCCACTCGGAGTTCTACTTCTGCGAGGCCCTATGGCCCGACTTCCGCCGCGTCGACTTCTACCGTGCCCTACGCGACTACGCCAAACGCGAGCGCCGCTACGGGCTGTAAGCCTGCCGTCGCCTTCCTCATGTTGGCGGCGAAGACTGGTTCCATGACAGGCCCCGGCTGCGGCGAAGTCAGGCGCACGAGTGCCGAGGCGCCAACCGAGAACGAACCATCCACACCACACCGATGAGCGCGAGAAGCATCGGCTTGATGCTGTCAGAGGAGAGCAGCAGCACGGCGAGGTTGCGCCAGCCAGGTGGGCAGGTAGGAATCCCACGCTGAAAGATAACGATTTGGTAAAGATTTCCTTGTCAAATGCCATTTTCGGGTGCTTTTCGGGTGTTTTACGAACGATGCCCATAAAACTGTCGGTGCTCGTTCGTAACGTTGAAGTATGGAACAACCGGCAGCAGGAACCGCGCAGAGGGTGGGTGGTACCCTCGGTGATCTACTGCTCGACATGACATCGCAGCAAATGCTCGACGCAATGATCCAGATGCTGGCATCGTTCCCCCAAGACCGCTGGAACTTGACACCCAAGCAGCGGGTCGACTTGTCGGTGACGGCCCAAACCGCCACGTCCAGGATGCAGGCTTTGGCGGCGGTGCTGGCTCCCTGCCCCTAGTCGAAGGGCAAGCATTCCGCACCTTGATCGACGCCTACGCCCAACAAACCCGACGCGACAGCATCGACAACCATGCCACCGGGGCAGAGGATGTGACGCCGCTGCAACGCCGGGCTGACGCCCTCAATGCACCACCATCGGTAACGGCAGACGACACGGCAGTTCCAGTCTTCGCGTTGGAAACACGTTATGCCTCTGGGCCCGATTTGTTCACAGCCGTCAGCACCGGACCACCGGGCACCGGCTGATGATGAGGTCCTGTCCTTGAGGTCGTGCCTCCGGAAGGATGACTGACGGGGACGGCGGCGACCTCAGGTTTGCAGCGCGTAGTACTGGCCCGACTGGGTCACTGCTGCGACGTGGCCGCCGACGACGCCGACCCAGCTGTTGGGGGCCGGATAGGCGATCGACCCGAGGGGGGCCAGTGTGGTGGCGTCGACGGCGGTCAGAGTGGCCCCGTCCGTCATGTACGCGACGCCGGCTATGACGCCGGAAAAGGTGCCTGATGTCCTATCGTGGCCGATGATATTTCCGGTGATGGCGTCGATGGCCCAGACACTATTGGGGGAAATTTGTGGATCCTGCCAGACGAGAACGGTGTTTCCGTAGATATTCCACCGAATAAGCGACTGAATATCCGGCCCCAGCGTCGTCTGCCATTGCTGTTCACCAGTCTTCCAGGAGTAGGCATGCAGCGTCGTATCCGAGCCGATGACCAAGTAGTCAGGCAACTCGGTGTCGTAGATCAGACTGGAGTAGTACCCGCCGACCACGGATGCGGGCCCGATGCCTGTGTCGGTTTGCGTGTTCCACAACTGGACCTCCGCGTCATTCTGATCGCTGATTGTCATCCTTACGATGCGGTCCCTGGCTGGGCCATCGTAGAAGAAGCCTCCTATACCCGCCGGCTTTCCCTGGCCGAATGGAGCTGGCACACCCGTCACCACGTCCACCACCCAGGAGCCCAGATCGGCCCAAGCGCCGCCGCCGAACACACTCACCGCACCCTGACCTAAGGTGGACTTCGTCCAGACGCAACTATCCGGCGCGGTGATCGTCCGACCGCACATCACGAAACCGGAGGCGTCGTAAGTTTCCGCTGTCACGATCATGCCGGCTTCGACGGAAACGGCCCCCGTAAAACCCTGGAATGGATGGCCGACGTTGTTGCCGGTTCGCGGGTCGAGCACGACCTCGGTGAGAGAATCCGTGGTGCGGATGATCAGACCGTCCGGGGTAACCGCATCCACGTTGGCGTACGTGGTGGACGAGCTCCACAGCAGCTGCATCGTGGACGAGTCCACAGCGTATAGGTAGATCCCGACGCCCTCACTCTCACAGCTAACCAGGTCGATGCCGTCGATGCCGGACTCCGTGACCGACGATCCCGGCTGACTGCAACTGCGACCGTCCGCGATCGTCAGCGGCGCCGACCACGACATCGGGCCGAAGGTGTCGGAATTTACCGGTTGCCCGGAGTCGGATGGGTTAACACCGACACCAGACGACTTAGGTGCCCCTCCGCCGAGCAGCATCGGCCGAATGCCGAACCACAGCATCGCCATCAGCGCCAAAGACAGGACGGTGATCGCAGCGATCAGCCAGGGACGGCTACCGCTCTTGGCTTGGGGCGGAACGGGACGGCCGGGCATGCCGGCGTCATGGGGAGTGGACATGCCCTTCAGCCTATGCCACTAGATGTCACCGCGGGCGGCGGCGAGCGCCAACTCGTGCTGGCGGTCGGACAGCGTCTGGCGCTCCAGTGCCATGGCGACCTGCGAGATGATCGTCATCAGGAAGAAGCGGCTGAACGTCGAGGGGCGGGTGCGCTCGCAGGAGACGCCGATGACGCCCAGCGCGTCGCCGCGTGATAGGACGGGCAGGTACAAGGCCCCGGCGCCACCGAGCGTGTCGGTGCCCTGGCCGGCGGGCTTCTGGTTGACGTAGCACCAGTTCGCCACCGCCTTCTCGGCCTCGCTGGTCAGGAAGTCGGCGTGCTCCTCCGGGGCTTGCAGCACCTGCGGTGGCGAGTCGAAGTCTGTGTAGAACACCACCGAGCGTCCGAACAGCGCGACGATGTACTCGTTGGTGACGCGCACGATGTTCTCCTTGCCGCGCGTCACCAGCAGCGTCTTGCCGATCTCGTACAGCAACTGCGTGCGCTGCTCGCGCTTGACGGCAAGCTTCACCTGGGCTTTGACACGGACCGTCAGCGTGGACGTCAGCAACGCGATCACCAGCATGATTACCAGCGTCACTGGGTAGCCGGGCGTGATGGCGTTGAACGTGAAGACGGGGTCGGTGAACAGGAAGTTGAACGCCAGCACGCTGAGTATCGAGTCGATGACGCCGTAGATGAACCCCGTGGTGATGCGCGAGACGACCAGCACCGACAGGATGTAGATCATGATGATGTTCTGGTCGCCGATGCCCAGCGCCTTCAGCCCGAACGAGATGCCCGTCGCCACGAGCAGCAGCCCCATCATTTTGGCCGTGTCCTGCCATGAGAAGCTGACCCGCACCTCGGGCGCGAACCGGTAAGGCTCGGGCCGGTGCCCCGAATCGTCCGGGATGAAGTGGATCTCCATGTGGGGCAGCAGCGCCAACAGGCGGTCGGCGAAGTCCGACCGGAACGGGCGCTGATGGCTCTTCGACACGACGATGCTTGTGATGCCCGTGGCCCGGGCGTACTCAGCGATGGCCTCCGGCACGTCCATGCCCGACAGCGTGACGACTTCGGCGCCCAGCTTCTCGGCCAGGGCGATGTTCTCCCGCTTGTGCTTGCGCTCGTCCTCCGTCAGCAGGTCCTGGTCACGCACCTCGACGTACACGGCAACCCAGGGGACGAACAGGGCGTCCGCCATGCGCGCCGTCCATCGGATGCACTTGGGCGATGACGCCGACGCGTCGATGTAGACAAGCAGTTTCGCGTTGGCTAGCGTCTTTGACGGGTTGTCGTGGCTCAGGTGCGACGCCGCCTCGCGCACGGCTACCTCGCGCAGCACGCGCAGGTTGTCCTTCGTGAAGAAGTTCTGGGTGGCGGTGCGTGCCCGCTCCGGCTGATAGATCTTGCCCTCGGCCAGACGGCGCAGCAGCTCGTCCGGTTCGACGTCGACGATCTTCATGGCGTCGGCCTTGTCGAATATGTAGTCGGGCACCGTCTCGCGCACCGCCACGCTGGTGGCGTCCGAGATCACGTTGTTCAGGCTCTCGATGTGCTGGACGTTGACCGTCGTGTACACGTCGATGCCAGCTTGCAGCAGCTCCTCGACGTCCTGGTAGCGCTTGGCGTTGCGCACGCCGGCCACGTTGGTGTGCGCCAGTTCGTCGACGATAATCAGCTGCGGATGGCGCGCCAGCGCAGCGTCGAGGTCGAACTCCTTGAGCTCTATACCGCGATACTCGACCTGCTGCACCGGGATGGCCGGCAGCCCCTCCAGCAGTTGCATCGTCTCGGGGCGTGTGTGGGGCTCGACGTAGCCAACCACCACGTCGACGCCCTCATTCAGCCGCTCATGCGCCTGCTGCAGCATGGCGTACGTCTTGCCGACGCCGGCCGCGTAGCCGAAGAAGATTGTCAGCTTGCCATGACCGCCCGGTTCATCCATCGCATCCAGCAGCCGCTCCGGGTCGGGGCGCTTCTCGTCGTCCATCTCGCCTTTAGTCACTATTACATCAAACCATCGAGTGCCAGATTCACCAAGAGCACGTTGACGCCCGGCTCGCCGATGAACCCCAGGAAGCGGTGCTTCGTGTACTTGGCGATTTCGAGCCGCACGGCGTCCGGCGTCATGCCCCGGGCCGCCGCGATGCGGGCCACCTGGTACTCGGCGCCGGCCGGCGAGATGTACGGATCGACGCCGCTGCCGGACGCCGTCACCAGATCCTCGGGGATCGGCGCAGTGTTCGTCGGGTCGAACGCGTGCCACCAGTCGACGCGGGCCTGCACAAGTTCGGCTTGGGCGGCCGAATTCGGCCCCAGGTTCGAGACGTCGGACGGGCGTCCGATCAGGTACCCCGGCGCCGTGAAGTCCTGGGCTATCAGCTCGGAGCCGTACGTGCGCGTCGTCCCGTCCTTCAGCGTCACCGTGATCAGCGAACCGTTGGCCTTGGAATGAAACGCGGCCTGCCCGACGCCCGTCACGAAGGCTGTGTATATGACGCCACAGATCAACATCATCGCCAACAGCGACACGATGGGCGCCCGTAATGCCTCGAAACGTCTCATGATTCACCTCACCCCGAATACGGTCAGCAGCATGTCAATGAGCTTCAGCGCGACGAACGGCGCGACGATACCGCCCAGCCCGTACACCGCCAGATTGTGGCGCAGCAGTTTGCCGGCCGGCAGTTCCTGATACTTGACGCCGCGCAGCGCCAGCGGTATCAGCGCGACGATGATCAGCGCGTTGTAGATCGTCGCCGACAGGATGGCGCTGGTAGTGCTGGTCAGCCGCATGACGTTCAGCACGGCCAACTGCGGAAAGATCCCGAAGAACAACACCGGGATGATCGCGAAATACTTGGCGACGTCATTGGCGACGCTGAACGTCGTCAGCGCCCCGCGCGTCATCAGCAGTTGCTTGCCTATGCGCACGATGTCGATCAGCTTCGTGGGGCTGGAGTCCAAGTCCACCATGTTGCCGGCTTCCTTGGCCGCCTGCGTGCCGGAGTTCATGGCCACCGCGACGTCGGCCTGCGCCAGCGCCGGGGCGTCGTTCGTGCCGTCTCCCGTCATAGCCACCAGGTGCCCCTGCGCCTGGTAATCGCGGATCAGCGCCAGCTTGGCGTCGGGCGTCGCCTCGGCCAGGAAGTCGTCGACGCCGGCCTCGGCGGCGATCGCAGCGGCTGTCATGGGGTTGTCACCCGTGATCATGATCGTCTTGATGCCCATGCGCCGCAGGTCCTCGAAGCGCTCCTTGACGCCGTTCTTGACGATGTCCTTCAGGTAGATGACGCCCAGCACCCGGTCGTTGCGGGCCACCACCAATGGCGTGCCGCCGAGGTCGGCGACCTGCCGCACCAGGCGCTCGCACTCGGGCGGATACGCGCCGCCCTGCGACTCGACGTACGCCTTGACGGCGTCGGCGGCGCCCTTGCGGATCTCGCCCCCTTTATAGTCGATGCCGCTCATGCGCGTCACCGCCGAGAACTCGATGAACTTGGGCGCCAGCTTGCCCATGTCGCGGCCGCGCAGCCCGAAGCGCTGCTTCGCGAACACCACGATGCTGCGCCCCTCGGCCGTCTCGTCGGCCAGCGACGACAGTTGCGCGGCGTCTGCCAGGTCGGCCTCCGTAACACCCGTCACGGGCAGGAACTGGGTGGCCTGCCGGTTGCCCAGCGTGATCGTGCCGGTCTTGTCAAGCAGCAGCACGTCGACGTCGCCGGCCGCCTCGATCGCGCGTCCGCTCATAGCCAGCACGTTGGCCTGGTTCAACCGGCTCATGCCTGCGATGCCGATGCTGGACAGCAACGCGCCGATCGTCGTCGGCGCCAGGCACACGAGCAGGGCCACCACGTTCGTCACCGAGATCATCGAACCAGCCCCCACGGATCGGCTGACGTAGGCCGTGAACGGCAGCAGCGTGATCGTCACGGCGAGGAAGATGACGGTCAGCGTGATAAGCAACGTCTGAAGCGCGATCTCGTTTGGCGTCTTACGGCGCGACGCCCCCTCGACCATCGCGATCATCTTGTCGAGGAAGCTGCTGCCGGCCTCGGCCGTGACGCGAACGATCAGCCAGTCCGACACGACGCTGGTACCGCCCGTGACGGCGCTGCGGTCGCCGCCGGACTCGCGAATGACGGGAGCCGACTCACCGGTGATCGCGCTCTCGTCGACGGACGCCGCCCCCAAGATCACCTCGCCGTCCATCGGTATCTGCTCACCGGTCTGGACGTAGACGATGTCGCCCCTCTTCAACTCATTCGACGTCACCTCGGTGCAGTCGTCCGGGTCGTCGGCGGACTTCAGCTTCCTGGCCATGACGTCGCGGCGCGAGGCCCGCAGGCTGCTGGCCTGCGCCCGGCCGCGGGACTCGGCGATGGCCTCCGCGAAGTTGGCGAACAGCACCGTGAACCACAGGATCAAGCTGATCGCCAAGATGTAACCAGACGGCGCGTCGGCAATGCCGAATAGGCTCAGCACCCACAGCAGCGTCGTCAGAATCCCGCCCACGTAGACGACGAACATGACGGGGTTGCGCACCTGCGTCCGCGGCGCGAGTTTCGTGAACGACTGCTTGAGGGCATCGACGAGTTGATTGTTCCGCATGTCAGTGGGTGAAGAAGTCCGCAATGGGGCCCAGCGCCAACGCCGGCAGGAAGCTCAGCGCCCCGATGATCAAGATGATGCCGGTCAGCAGACCCATGAATAGTCCGTCCGTCGTCGAAAGCGTGCCCTCGCTCGCCGCCACCGCCTTCTTGCCGGCCAGATTGCCGCCCAGCTTGATGGCGGCGATCATCGGGATGAAGCGGGCGCCCAGCATGATCAGGCCACCGACGATGTTCGTGAAAACCGTGTTCGTGGCGTAGCCCTCGAACGCGCTGCCGTTGTTGTTGGCCATGGACGTGAACGCGTAGAGCACCTCCGAGAAGCCGTGGGCTCCCGTGTTCGTCGTCCAGCCGCCGACCCCCGGCATCAGAACGGCCATCGCAGTGCCAAGCAGCGTCAATAGGGGCGGGGCCAGGATGATCAAGCACACCATGCGCATGTCGAACGGCTCGATCTTCTTGCCCAGATATTCGGGTGTGCGTCCGACCATCAACCCGGCGATGAACACCGTCAGGATGACGAACGCCAGCATGCCGTACAGACCTGAGCCGATGCCGCCGAACACCACCTCGCCCAACTGCATCAGGAACATGCATGCCAGCCCGCCGAAGGCCGTGAAACTATCGACGGACGCGTTGACGGACCCGTTCGACGCGGACGTCGTCGCCGCCCCCCACAGTGACGTCGCCCCGACGCCGTGGATCACCTGCTTGCCCTCCAGGCTGCCCGCGCTTGCCACGCCTGCGAACTGCGGCCCGAGGTACGCCTCACTGGCTGTGATGGCCACCAGCGCGACGACGAACAGCCCTGTCATGACGATCAGCAGCGAGCGTCCCTGCGCGGCGTCCGCGACGGCCATGCCGAACGAGACGCACAAAGCGGCCGGGAGCAGCACCAGTGACAGGCACTCGACGAAGTTGCTAATAGCCGTGGGGTTCTCCAACGGGAACGCCGAGTTGGCGCCGAAGAAGCCTCCGCCGTTCGTGCCCAACTGCTTGATGGCCACCTGGCTGGCCGCGGGCCCCACCGGGATCGTCTGTTGCCCACCCGCCAACGTCTGCACGATGTGGTAGCCGCCGAGCGACTGCACGACGCCTTGCGACATCAGAAGGACGGCCGACACGACCGACAGCGGGATCAGGACGTATAGCGTGGCGCGCGTCAGGTCGGCCCAGAAGTTGCCGATCGTCCCCTCCTGACGGCGCACGAACCCCCGAATCAAGGCAAATAGCACCGCCAGCCCCGTGGCGGCCGACACGAAGTTCTGCACCGTCAGGCCCAGCGCCTGCGTCAGATACGACATCGTCGTCTCGCCCGCATAGGCCTGCCAGTTCGTATTCGTCACGAAGCTCGCCGCAGTGTTGAAAGCCAGCGCCCAGGTGACCCCGCCAAGGTGTTGCGGGTTGCCCGGCAGCACGCCTTGCACGAGTTGCAGGACGAACAGCACGACGAACCCGGCGACGCTGAACCCCACCACGGCGCCGATGTACTGCCGGGCACTCATCTGGTTGGTGGGCGCAACGCCGATCGCCTTGTAGACGAGGTTCTCGACTGGACGCATCATCTTCGTCATCCAGGTGGGGTGTCCATCCATGACATGGAAGATGAAGGACCCGAGAGGAAAGGCGAGCACGATCAGTATCGTGACGAAGAACGCGTCCTGTATCAGGACGAGGCTCATGCGCGGCTCCGACACACCGCGAACGCCACATGACGTGGCACAACCGCTTCAATTATCAACACGTCTTCTTTCCGACGGATGAGCATAGCACAGCGTCAACCCGGGTTGGCAGACTTTTCCCGGTTAAACTGGAGGGATGGATTCACAGGTCTGGTTGACGCGCGAAGCGTACGACAAGCTGGCTGCCGAGCTGGAGTACCTCAAGACCGAGGGACGCCAGGCGGTGTCCGCGAAGATCGGCGCCGCCCGGGCCGAGGGTGATCTGTCGGAGAACGGCGGTTATCACGCGGCCCGCGAGGAGCAGGGCCAAATGGAGGGCCGCATCCGGCAGTTGGAGGCCATGCTGCACGACGCTCAGGTCGGCGAGGCGCCCACCACCCCGGACCAGGCCGGTGTCGGCTCCCGCGTCACCGTCGCCTACGGCGGCGACGCCGACGACACTGAGACGTTCCTGCTGGGCGCCCGCGAGATGCTGGGTGTCGACGCGGAAATCGACATCCAGGTCTATTCGCCGCAATCGCTGCTGGGCGAAGCGGTGCTGGGCGCCCACCCCGGCGACGACGTCTCGTATGTGGCCCCGAGTGGCCGCACCATCGAGCTGCGGATCGTCAGCGTCGAGCCTTTCGTCTGAGTCTGAACTGCGGCTTTCGGAGCACCCGCACCGCCTGCCCGTCGTCAGTGTCGGCATCGCCTACCATCGTGCGGACCACGCCCCATAACAGCGCGGCCAACGGAATGGCGAAGACGCCGCCGGCGATGCCGGCGAGCACCATGCCGATGGCGATGCAGACCAGCACGACCAGCGGGTGGATGTCGGTAGCCCGTCCCAGCAGCAGCGGTTGCATGACGTGTACTTCGGTCTCGAGCACCACGACGAAGATCGCCAGCATGATCAGCGCCTTGACCCAGCCGAGCGTGGCCAGAATGATGATGCAGCCGACGCCGCCGGCGATCATCGCCCCGAGCATGGGCACGAACGCGCAGACGAATGTCAGCGCCATGATCGCCGACCACAGCTGAGAGCCCAATATCAGCGCCCCCAGCCCGGCCCCGACGCCGTCGCAGGCGGCCACGATGACGGCGGCGCGCACGTAGTTGACCATCGACGCCCAGCCGGCGCTGGCCGCCGGCAGCACCACCTGGCGCATGCCCGCCGGCACCATGCGGTGCAGGGACCTGGCCAACCGATGACCGTCCTTCAGGAAGAAGAAGATCGCGAACAGGCACATGATGACGCCGGCTAGGAATCGCACGATGGACGCCCCGACACCAGCGATTGACTTAGCGATGGTGCTCTGCTGGTCGGATAGAAACTGCGTCAGACCGCTCAGGTATGAGTCGAGCTGGGCCTGGCTGATGTGCAGCGGACCATGATTCAGCCAGAGAGCCAACTGCCGGAAGCCTTCGACCATCTGGCGCGACAGGTCGCTCCACTGCGAACCGATCTCGACCGCCACAAGAGTCAGCAACCCCTGGACGACGATGAACAGGACGAGCAGGCTGATCAGGGCCGCCAGCCATGCCGGCATGCGGCGCTTGACGAGGAAGTCGTTCAGCGGTTTCAGCGCCGCCGTCAACAGGAAGGCTGCGAACACGGGCAGGACGACTGAGCTGAGCATGCCCGCCAACTTTGCGATGCCGTAGACCAGGGCGCCGATGGCCAGCAGGCACACCGCCCATAGCGCCGCCACCAACAGCCCATGTGGGACGGCTGCGAGCACGTCACGAAGGAAGCCCCGGACGTCGGTCGCAGTGTCGTCCACGGGCG
>Ga0209629_10003337_pt1 | contig 11448 bp, 8 predicted proteins | sample TergutCu122P5_FD_187286 | JGI IMG/M metagenome (GOLD analysis project Ga0209629, IMG submission 187286) | Cubitermes ugandensis P5 segment gut microbial communities from Kakamega Forest, Kenya - Cu122 P5 (SPAdes) (version 2) | ecosystem: Host-associated > Arthropoda: Insects > Digestive system >...
GCTCGACAGCTGTCACAAACCTGTACGACATATACCATTGCTGAGTGTACAGTGAATAAACTCCTGATGATGGACAGACGAACTGTCCGAAACATGTGGAGTTTCATGCCAAAATAAATTTGTGAAATTAGTGCATCTAGTTGATTTTATTATAAAGAAAAATATTGGTAGTGTCTGGTTAATTCAGTGATTTGTTGGTAACTCTCACTGCAATAGAAGTCTAATATTTTAACTCTGATCATTATTTAATTCCGTAATATTAAACATGTAAAAGTGAAGAGACAAAAAAACCTGAAACTGAAGATTATGAAAGGAGCTTTTATTATCTGCAGTCGCATATTGTGTGTGTGGGTAAATGTGGTATGGTGTGTCATGCAAAACAGTTGACATGCACTGCTTTTTTGAAACAGGTGTGTTGTCACTAATTATTTTATTTACAGTAGAGCGTAGGTTATCTGATTGTCAGTAATGCGAACTGTCAATAAACTGAACCGCCACTGGTGAAAGAATAGTTACCATGTACTTTCTGATTACTGGTTTCTATACTGAAAGGTCAAGATTGTTTTAAAAAATAAACTCATCCAAGTTTATGTTATTTGTTGCTACCATGTAATAACTTGTGTTTGTTTTTTATTTTTTATATAAACGTGCGGATTTATTGTTGAAGCCACGTAAAAGAATTAGGTAAGTTCAGAATAAATTTAGTACGCCTCATTATTTTAGTATTTGCTGGTTATCATTTACAAGCCATTTCCTAAATCAGCTACAGTATGTGGTGATAATGGGGGCGCGTGGTGCGTAGTCGCAGGTTCGATTCCCGACAGTGTCATCGGAATTTTTCAGTGACATAATCCTTCCGGTCACACTATGGCTCTGGGGTCGACTCAGCCTCTAATAGAAATGAGTACCAGCTGTGTTTCCTGCAGGTAAAGGCTGCCGGTGCGTAAGGCTGACAACCTTACCACCATCCTGTGCCGTTGTCATGAAATCTGGGAACGTTAACGTCCTGGAAACCTCTGGGCCACTCCAGGCCTGCAACAGGACTGCTTTACCTTTATGTGATGATAATATTTTCATGCATGTTTGATTATCTTAACAATTTGATTGACCAAACTTCTCAGTCCTAATTAGTTCGGATATTCGACGCTTTACCTTATCATATTTTTTATGAATAAAATTATAAACCATGCCGTGTACAAGGTAACTTTCCACCATAAGATTCCTATCCTATACATACAGTGTATTTCTTTAAAAGAGTGCCCTGTCATGTTAATGAAGTAAGCTCTGTGGATGTAAAATGTTACGTCTATTCTTTCTGTTAATTCATGCATACCAAAAACAGAACACCCAAAGATATTTTGAAATTGACTCCAAACTCTTATCAAGATGTGCATTAGCTGTGGCTCTTCAAGCAGGCAGCATGTATTATGCTAAAGTTTTGCAATATGACTTGAATTATCATTTCTGGTATTTTTCTTTTTAACCAACGAACTTTAATTTCTTAACACAATTATCATTATTTATGTATTCGTATCAGCTGGTGTGTATGGTGACATTAACATAGTAAACATATCCACTGTAAAGCAAGGATACTTCTATTTAATTTTGAAGTGCAGGCAATAAATTGAACCTTTCCTAAGCTAATTGTTGGCCCACAGTGGCTCAGCTAATTTGGTTTTAAGCTGCCTGAACATAAATCTGTGTAGCTTCACTTCCACAACAAGAACAGCAGTAATCTTGTTCATGAGCGTAATCGTCTCCTGGTATACAAAAAAACTTAGGCCGTTGATATACAGGGTTATTCAAAATGATTGTCGGGGTTTTAACAACTTGTCATACACAATACACTTGAGATAGGAGTATGTAGTTGCACCGATGGATCAAGAAATTCTCAGAGTTTTCTTTTATGATGTGCGGCGTGGAGTAGTTATGCATTTCTCCACTTGGAGTGCAGTTTACTAAGATGGCGGCAAACAGCGAACTGCTGACATGCTACAAACAAACTCGATTTTCATGTTGATGTTTGTAGAATCACAAAGGGTGCATATATAGAGCACCTGTAATGTATGTCACAAAAACTTGGAGTGTTGTTCTATTAAATAAAAAAAATACATATACTCCTATCTCAAGTGTATTGTGTATGACAAGTTGTTAAAACCCCGACAATCATTTTGAATAACCCTATATTGTTTTGTCAGTAAGAGGTTTTTTTGTCATTGTTTTGCAGAGTTGATCAAGCCAGAAACAGTATCTAGACTGGTTTTGTTGAAATTTGACATTTTTGTAAAATAAATGGAAATAAGTCTAGCACAAGCGTCACAGTACTGTAGAAGTGTTTATTGCCTGTTGTCCCTCAATGCTGTGTTAATGTTGTGTTGATTTTTTTAGTATAGACAGCCATCAGTGCAGCATTTTTATCACCACAATACTGACTGTGTGCCTAATTAGTATGTTACATGACATTTATTAATGTACAACAAGAATATGTGAGAGTTACAAACATTTATTCGTTAAAACGTGGTCATTATTTCAGTACTACATGAAATTTTATTTGTAAGCTTAAGTCTGAACAACCTGTTTCATATCATCATAAATTAAACAGGAACTATCATACTTTTCACTTGGATTTGTTGATTTATCAGAAATATCTGGATTGGCATTCCAATTATGGGGACAATATTTCTTCTTGACAGCTGTCAGTTCTTACTTCCTGTCGGTATAATTTGATGTATTTTTGACCGTGCGTCATATTATAGACTTTTTCAAATTACCAACTTAATGCGTAATTCCTTTATTCTTCAACAATATGTACGTTACACTACGATCCTCAACATGTTTCGAGCAGCATCTTGCTCATCCTCAGGAGTACAAATTGTATCACCACCGCCTCTGGTATCGTCACCCTCTGTAAACAGCTGTACAGTATGCCGGTTGAGAGCGGACTGCAGTCCACTCTCAACCAGCATACTGTACAGCTGTTTACAGAGGGTGACAATACGAGAGGCTGTAATAATACAATTTGTCCTGAGGATGAGCAGTGTGCTGCTCGAAACATGTTGAGGATTGTAGTGTAAAGTACATATTGTTGAAGAATAAAGGAACTGTGCATTAAGTTGGTAATTTGAAAAAGTCTTCCTGTTGGTGTGTGTATTTATTAATGTGTTTAATGGATACCATCCCGTTGTGTTTCAACATAAAGGTATATGTATCTACATCTATACAAAACAAAAATTGTTGAAATAACAACTGTATTTCAGTTAATGCATGGCGACATGTTTCGGCTGTGCTTACAGCCATCTTCAGGCCAACTTGTAGTACAGATCAGGTACAAAAAATGTGTGTACGATATGGGATCCCATAAAGTTTATGTGTATACTTGTACTACACATGTAAACTTTATGGGATCCCATATCGTACAAGCATTTTTTGTACCTGATCTGTACTACAAGTTGGCCTGAAGATGGCTGAAAGCACAGCCGAAACATGTGGCCATACATTAACTAAAATGTAGTTGTTATTTCAACAATTTTTGTTGTGTATAGATGTAAATACATATACCTTTATTAATGTAGCTCACTCAGCCAATACCCCACATTCAAGGCAGAGTAATAATGGGAAAAGACAGACAGTATCTGTTAGAAACAATAGAGAGCATTTTCCATGCTGACTGGCTAAACACTAATGTGAGACTCCCATTTATGTTACTCAATTTGATGTTCTGCCTGCATTTAACTTTAGTTTCACAGATGCCAACTCAGTAACAATCTTAGTGCTAAATTTCTAGTTTAACATTTTATGTGTTTCATTGTTCAGGTTCTCTTATCTTCCTAGAAGCCTTGAATGGAGTTTCACCATAACAACAAAACATGTTACTAGCTTTGTATTATTTACTAGACTGTTGCAAGTGCCCCATGTGTTGAGCAGTCTGGCTGATACACACATTATTGTCTTGTGGAATGCCATGCCACATACTCTGGTAGAAATTTTATATTTTGTAGACCGTGCATCATGTAATGATTCTTGGTAAATGACCAATGTGATGCACAATTCTTTTCTTTGTATTTATTTATATTTTTAACTCTCTGCATGTTTTGAGCACATCGTGCTCATAATCAGGAGAGACAGATTGTGTCAATACAACCTCTGGTAGCTGTCGGTGGCCATGTCGTTTGCACACGACACGGCCACTGACACATAGTGACAGCTACCAGAGGTTGTGTTGACACAACTTCTCTCTCCTGATGATGAGCACAATGTGCTCGAAACATGTAGAGAGTTAAAAATGTAAATAAATACATGAAAAAAATGGGGGGCACCTTGTTCATTTACCAAGAATCTGGTAGAAATATTTCATTATTTTGGCTGCACCTGTAGACTGTCTGAGATGCTGATAAATTTCTGGCAGACCGCACCATGTCACATCCCAGACGACAGTAGTAGCCTTCATATTCACTGCCATGAGAAACTCAGATATCAATCATTTTTTCATAAGAGCAAAGTACTTGATCACGTAGCATTCAGCGTACTCATCATACGTCACATTTAATAGCTAGCTGATGATGGCTTAGTGTAGGAAATATTATTGTGGAAGAGTGCCTTTGTGTCTATGTCTTCAGGAAGCTTATAGTCCTGCCGTTTGTCATATGCAGACAGTATTTAGATAAACTTTCAATATATTGGAATCATATAAGTTCTCAATAATTCAGAGTGTGTGTTCATGTATTTCTATAAAACAGCTTGAAAAACCACGTTAAATTCATTAATTATGTATTGCACAATTCGATAAGTGGTATTTGTGTATTTCTGTGTGTTGAATTGTCAGCAAACTGTACAGTTCTGTAAATGTTACAGTAGCTTACCATTTATTCTAATAGAATTATTAATTTCAGTATTGTTGTGACCTGAGAGGCAGGCAGAAGTGTGAATGCGGCATGGGAATTGTCAGACCTAATGTCTCATTTCCACTGAACAACTAAAGATGTGTTCTCTTACGTTATAAGAGCATTTGCATATTATTGTATAACTTGCCTGGTGCATGCAATGATGAAGGGAAAGTGCAAGGAGTGTAGAAGTTGTATTTTACAAGCCTCACATGTAACAAATTCTGACCCATTACTGTGGTTCAGAGTCCAGATTAAGGCACTGGCCTGTTCACAGTCTCACGCATCCACCCACAAGGGCTTCAATTTATGGTGCTGTGCTTTGAAAGTGAGCCATGTACTGATAAAGGGTTTGTAAATTATTGTATACTATGGACTTGGTTTTTGGACAAAAGGAAGAAGTGGAAACAGGACGTCCTGACAATAGCAACATTAGATGTAACTGTGACTTTCTTAGACAGTAGTTAAAGGAAATTGACACTGACACATTTAAGTTTCTTGATTTCAAACTTTCGCCTTGTTCTGAATGTTGTAAGCTTTCTTCTGGGTAATTCCCCAGCTTCTGAATTTTATATGCCGACGTTTTGGAACGCCCCGTCTGTTCCATCTTCATAGGTGTGAAGAATTCTTCGTATCTACCCACCCCAAAATGTTGGCATATAAAATTCAGACACAGGGGAACATTTAAGTTTGTTTCACTTGGAATCTGCTGACACAGCAATGAGGCATCTGAAATTGTCATTATAAGATAAAGGTTATTCATAAACTCATAAACACTGGGGCTTGGCATGTGGCTATTTCCCAGAGAATAATCAGGGAGTTCTTCTGTAATGGAACCACAAGTTCTTAACACTACATCACTGTGATACTTGTATATGCTTCCCTTGAACTGACAGGTGAGAACAGGATTTTCAGTTAATTAATGCAGATCTCATGGTCAACCAGTTAATGTGTGGTGACCAAGTAACTGGTCATTGGCCTCTGCATTCCTCAGCCTTAAATCCGCACTATACTTACATGTGGAGCATGCTGGAAGACACAACCCCACATGTGAGAGAAGAACTGAATAAAACATTTCGGACTGTATTAATGAGACGTGGTGCTTTCCTGCTTGCAGAGGGGTGTCATTTTGATTATCTTTTGTGATTTAAGGCAAGAATAATCAATGTAAAGGTATTTATGTTAATAGCAGGAAGTTCTGGTAGTGCAACATTACTAGCAGGAATAGTGGCTTATAATTTTATGGCTGTCTGGGTGGGTTAATAGTGGAAAATTCCATAGGCCATTGTACCTGGCCAGTGTCTGTAGTTGAAGTCTTGGCCTGATCTTCAAGAAGACGAAATGATAAACTGGTTGTTTGGCTATTCGCCAGTTTATGTAATGACATATAAATTAAATCAATTACACTATTCAAAATCTGGGATGGTCAGAGTGGTTTAGCACTTCAAACCTCTCATTGCTGTCGGCATTTAAGCCTTGTATGTCATTAGGATTGGTTGAGGTCTAATACAGCTCATTTTCTTTAAAGGCTTACAGTCCCTTCCTTGTTACAGTAACAGACAGACAGACAGACAGACAGATGTACACAGGTAAATGGTTCTTTTATTTGGCTGTTTTCTTCAGGAAGGGAACGTTCCAAAATTTGTGGCACTGTAAGATCTTAGGCTTCACAAAGAGAGTACTGAAACAAACCTGGAGTGGTGCAGTTCATATCCTGTCGGCTTTCATTTTAGGTGATCTTAAGTTTTACATGATTGTAGTTGGTTTATCTGAATTGTGCAAACAGGTGCTGTCATTTTGTTAATTCAGAAGTACAAGCAAGGTGTGATCACTATAGTTTTATAATAGTGACAATAAAAGTAGCTTAATATCACCCCCCTCGCATATTCCTTGGAAGGGATTTGTGCTAATCGATGGGCAAACAGCGGTACTGAAACTAAACTGTGAGTTGGGCGGTTTAAGGTGGATGGCTACACCCCCAGCAAATAATTAAACCCTTGTGTATGTGCATGTGTGTGTGTGCGTGTGTGTGTGTGTGTGTGTGTGTGTGTGTTTATATTTACACATGTGCGTGCATATGTCAGTGGGCATATCTTAACAAGTTCACATTTATGTACATATCTGTTGTTTGACGCGTGTTTTTATATTGCAACATTCATGTGATTTGTAAGTGTTTAAATTGTGTAAATTCCTGTGGGAGTCTGTGTGTGTGTGTGTGTGTGTCATACACCATTATTATGCATGTTTATTAGTACTTAGTACATCAGTGAAACTATGAATTTGTACCATGTATGTTTTGTAATATAGCACATTATTGACGTGTATTTAAATAAAATTCATTTTTTAATTGAATAAATGTATGTACTTTTGGTGTAATATTTTATTTTCACTTCCTGGATTCTTGATTTATTATCCTGGTATGGGTAGTAGTGCAATTAATACAAGCTACAGTGACTGAAGATTTTCAGTTTCTTATATCCTACTTATAATCATAATTGGAGGAATATTAGTACTATTTATATATATAACAAGACTAGCATCAAACGAAATATTCTGACCATCAAACAAAATACATCGGGAAGTAGGTCGGGCTAAGGACTTATCAGCACCCCTGATACTGTAACACTGTTAAAGATAACTTAATGCTCCTTGGACCATGCATTACAATATTAACTTTGAGGCAATTGCCAACTTAATGCACAAATATCTTTATTCATATAATATTACAATCCTCTACATGTTTTGAGCATTATTATGCTCATCTTCAGGAGGTTCGATTGTATATGTACAACATCTGGTACTGTCACTGTCTGTGAGCGGCCGTATGTTACACTGGTTAAGAGAGAACTGGCATATTTGTGCATAAAGTTGGTGATTGCCTCAAAGTTAACTGTTAATGATGCCAGTACATGTGAGTTTTTAGGTTTTTGCTGTGGAGTCGCTGAGATGTTTATTCTTCTGGGTTCATGATGTATTTGTCTATCATCTTCAGGGGCCGAACTGTTCAACAGGAAGGTTCCTCATGGTAGTAGAAGTGACCATTTATTTGTAGGAGTGTACAGAGATATTTTCTGATTTTATTCACTTGAATATTGGTCTTCTTGATGTGCAAGATGAAGTTATGGCAATTAGAGGTATTATGTATTGAAAAAGCGAAAAGCAGTCCTATGAAATTCTGTGTATCAGAATGGTGGTTGTTTGTTTGATGTGTCTTTAATTGGGCTTGGCTCAAAAAACCACTGAAATTTAGCTTGCTTTCTCGTCGTCATCATCATCATCATCATCATCATCATCACAGTCTGTCTTAAAGGTTCTGTTGCCGTTCTGAAGCGAGTTCTGCACAGAGTTCGATCTAGTGCTTCCTGTTTTAATTTTCAGTATCTCCTCTTTTATTTAAGGTCACCCAGTAGCTGCTTACGTCTTCCCGTCCATTTTCTCTTTCATTCAATAACATATTTCAGAAGGCAGATCCTATATAAGATGTGATCAATCCATCTCTTGTGATCTAAAAATTTTTAACACTTTTCACATCACACTTGATGTTGAATCAGTTCGTAATAACCTAGACCGTTTTGGATGATATTTTCATATTCTTTTTTTTGCTGTCTGAACCCCTCTTGGTATACTTTGATAGAAGTTTTTCCACAGCCCAAAATCTGACATTTTAAAATGAAACTCTCCTTTAACTTAACCTTTTAGCTTAAGACCAAATCTCACCATATCAAAGTATCTGGCATTGCACATTCCTCGTTTATACACTGACAGTCTTTCCCATTTTGTAACAACCACGAGACAGTTACCAATATCATGATTAACTCATGCAAGTTGGGATGTCAATGTCTAACACCATCCCCTGTCTGTGAAGATGTGATAAATCTAATTTTGTGTCGTTCTCCTGCTATGATAAGTTGAAGGCCGAGATGAATCCAGATCCGGAGGTCAGGCCTGCCTTCCAATTACCCTTCACCTAGACCTGATCGCAGGATTAGAATTCGCCCCTGGTCCAAGGTTATTGATGAATGTTTTAATGTGATTTACACTGTGTAAATTGTACATAAGTTTATGATGGACCCTTTCCTTACAAGAAACGAACATACAGGCCTGCAGGAGGCCCTTGATGACGAACCGCATGTAAACAGCAGCCTCTTGCAGAGCGAATGTTCGCTAGTGTGAAGACAACCGCCCGCTAGAATGTGACACAGCGTAGGCCGGTACATTCGTCCGATTTTCAGTTAACAGAGGTCTAGCTAGGGGAGGGCGAATGGTGTGGCCGCCTCAGGGGGTGGAAAATGGATATTTTAAATGGAAAATATCGATTGTATGCACTCAACAAGTCTTAAATTGTTGAGCCACTAAAAGGACACGCCTTCTGTACTTAAAGGTTTTTTAATTTTATTTTTAAAGCCCACAATTTCTGTCAGGGGCCAGAGGGGATAAAAGACCTAGCTACGCCACTGCCTCTCTAAGAATCATTATAATGTTGAAATTTCAGCTGTTTCTCAGTATTTGAACTTGCCGGTCTCCACTCTCCATCATCGAACGTCGCGTGCACTGCTTTACTGTATCCACCAAGGGATTTCGACATTTACCAATATACGAAATCAATTGCCGGTCCCAGTAGCCGCGCGATCCAAGGCGTAGGTCTTCGGCCGCTTGCCCGCTGATATTGTGGGTTCGAATCCCACCGGGGGCATGGATGTGTTGTCTGTTGTGATTGTTTTGTGTTGTCAGGTAGAGGTCTCTGCGACGGATTGATCGCTCGTCCAGAGGAGTCCTACCGACTGTGGCGCGTCGTTGTGTGTGATCAAGAAACCTCGAAAACGAGGAGGCTGAAGCCCGCTACCGGGCTGTTAAAATACAACCACAGTGGGTTGTAACGACAGGAAAACAAACAACATACGAAATCAAACAATGAAAATTATGCAAAAAACGTAAATTTCTTACAATTCTAACAGTTTTTGGTCTAAGGATGACAACATAGTTGCAAACTTTGAGTAAAATTCCACTATTCTGTGCAATTGATCATGAAAAAGTCTGGTCGCTTTATGTATAGGTAGTGTTCAACAGCTTGCAGGAAATCCTTTCGGTGCTGGTGGCCACTCTCCTAGCAATACTAGACGAAATGCATAATTGATTATCTCTGTTGTTAGGTAATATTCTGAAATGTAAGGTAGTTCTTAATGTAAATAGAAGGCTGATGGCGTGTTGAGTGCCGTCTATTGACACATTAAGTTATGTAACGACGACATATCAAATGCAGCTGATATGTGGTTCACGATTAGAACAGCAACTGTACGTGCACGCCGACTACATACCGATTTGGTCCGAGGAGATCGCGGTTGACTGGCAAGCAGTCATACTTTTCCAGCTTTCGTCTCGAAAAGCTGAGGAAAGCCACGAAACTTCAAAGGTTCGAACCAGTTTCCAGTGCCCTCCCCACTTCCGAATTCAAGTCAAGATCATTACCACTGATATGGCGTCTTGCAAGACGAGAAACTCGTTCAAGGTCTGTGGGTACTGCACGTACGACAGTAACTTGCAGTTCGGTGTGTCTAACGGCATTACTACGTAAGATGTAGTTCCTTCCTCCATTACAGTTTCTGTAGGTGTAGCGCACTCCAACTGCAACTGACAGCATATTAGAAACACAAGGCACGGAGGTGGCGCAGAAAATCGTTTCTTCCGAGCTGAAAAGTGCAGCAACAGTAAGCAACCTGCATACAGAAAGAGCAGCGACGCTGCCTGGGGTGGAGATGTGTTTATCTTTGTGTTTCCCTTTCCTTGAACCTACCAGGTGCTTGTACCACTCTAATAAAAATGTCATGCACATGAGCAACCATTTAAAGTATGACAAACGTCAGAAATGTAAAAAAGGACGTAATTGCGGTCGTTGGTTTCCCATTAACTCTATACTCTACCAAGAATGTTTATTTCACAATGTAAATACTGCTTGCCAGGTTACATGCCAATGTAAACTACGTAGACTTATAGAGGCGCAGGTAAATTACTTGCTCGAGGGAAGACAGGTACGTGGAGATATGTGTTCGTGACAAGACTGCTTCAGTTAGGGGTTTAATGCGGGGGAGTGCGTGGTGTTTGTTGCATTCTGCAGTTAAATGAGTGACTTTTTGTGTAGAACAGTGCAGGCCCACAGTTCAATAACAGGTTACTCTGTTGTGTTGTTGCCGTTGTCATTGGGGGATTATAGTGAAGATTCGCTAGGAAATGTGTTGATTTCTTTGGTGTTAGATATGCAGTTTGAGCTTGTGTGTTTGTTTGTGTTGAAGAGGCAAGATGCCTGTCTTTCAGGATATTCAGGAAGTGTTAAGAAAGAACGTAACGAAGATAAACCGAGTGATGTAGTAAATGATGTTTAATATTACAAGATCGTATTTCACTGTTTCACCGTGCATTTTATTTCACTGAATCTTATACACCAATTAATGCACTTCTATATACAATAAAATATTAGTCTAAAATGTTCACATTAAAACACTTAAAAACGCTCCAACATGTTTCGATCATCATTCAGACCATCTTCAGGGAGCTCGTATGTTCCTTGTTAAAG
>Ga0209629_10003338_pt1 | contig 11447 bp, 7 predicted proteins | sample TergutCu122P5_FD_187286 | JGI IMG/M metagenome (GOLD analysis project Ga0209629, IMG submission 187286) | Cubitermes ugandensis P5 segment gut microbial communities from Kakamega Forest, Kenya - Cu122 P5 (SPAdes) (version 2) | ecosystem: Host-associated > Arthropoda: Insects > Digestive system >...
ACCCGAGCAGGAGGGAAAGTGGAGGTTGTGGCTTCACTCTCTCAATGTCGCACAGCTGCTGCGCAGTGCGGCTTGTTTACACACAAATCAGTCCCGGTCATATTTGAACCACCTTGTAATATGACTTTTCTAATACGTCTCCTTTCTTCTGGTTTTATTAGTGATTAATGTATAACATGCGAAGTGTTTGCATGTTCCTCACGCTTACTACATACTGTAAATCAACCGCTTTGAACTGCATGTTATTGGTGGTGGAATTATTTTGTAGGAAGCAGGAAAATGCGCGGAAACATGCAACGAGGTTAAGAGGTTGGCGGGCAACAGAGTCAGATGGAGATGATTCACATGTGCCCAAGTTCCTAATGCAACGAAAGGGTTTATTACTCCTATATATACTTCCCAATATACAATCATACACAACACCATACGTCAATGAGGTAACATGTTTCGGTTTATTACCGGCCATCATCAGGCCATTTATTTTAAACACCATTCAATAATAATTATGACTGAATAATAGACTTACATTTATAGTGTTGTGTATGACGGTCTGCTGGAAAATGTATATAGTTGATTAGCAAAACAATGGGGATGTATTACCTTAAAAATGATATACTACTACTTTTGGAATTACGGTATCTATTTGTTGCTTTTAAGTATGTTTATTTAATTGCCGGTCCCAGTGGCCGCGCGGTCTAAGGCGTAGGTCTGCGGCCGCTCGCCCGCTGAGATTGTGGGTTCGAATCCCACCCGGCGCATGGATGTTTGTCTGTTGTGAGTGTTGTGTGTTGTCAGGTAGAGGTCTCTGCGACGAGCTGATCACTCGTCCAGAGGAGTCCTACCGACTGTGGCGCGTCGTTGTGTGTGATCAAGAAACCTCGAGAATGAGGAGACTAAAGCCCGCTACTGGGCTGTGGAAAATACAAACACAATGGGTTGTAACGCCAAGAAAACAAACAACAACAAACAAACAAACATGTTTATTTCATTATGGATTTTTAAAGACCCAGTCATACGGAGTGAAAGGAAGATATAATCAGAGAATAAAGATTAGGAAATGAGGTTACATTTTAATTTGAAGTGATACGCCGCAGATTCTTGAGCTGCCTTTTTTGGCCTTGCTCTGGCATACATGTTGGACTTCAACACTCTTGAAGATGAAGGTATTATGTTCCTTCGAATGGTCTTTAACCGCTTGTTTCATGAGGTGGCGTCATATTCCAGCAGAACAAAGTCCAGTAATAAGTCGTCATTTATAGTGCTAACATAATAATAATAATAATAATAGTAATAATAATAATAATTCGATTTCCTTCAATTAACGTGGATACGCAAGCAACCTGCTGCCTGATCAATACACACGACATAACACTGTGTGCGCACAGATGCGAAGTAACAAATCTACTGTGCAGATCTCTAGTGGATAGTGTTTCAGCTCTCCACTGACACTTGAGTCAGTGAACTGCCTCTTGGGTTTTACGCCAGGTCCTCCTGCATGTATCTCTCTCTTTCTCTGCTGTCGGCTAGAAATTACCCGACACTTCAGCCTGTACGACTAGCACTCCTTGGCAGATACGAACACAAGTGCCACTGGGCATGTCATAACTCCAGCGCATCACGTAGACTCTATCTACTACAGGAAATTGCCATCACTTTGCTGCAAGAAATCAGTTCCACATCAACATTACATCACATTTAAAGCTAAAGATCACGCAAGGTATACAAGGCGTGATTTAAATACTTAGAAACACCTGGTGCAACATTTAAAAAACCCCCCATTTTCTCGGACAATGTATTTATGCCTTTTATCATTGTCACTAGCAACGTCAATTATTAACCTAGACAACATTAACCTTTTGGAGCCGGAATTTTACATTTAAATTTTAGCACACTCTGTAGGTAAAATGTGAATAATACAGGAACCAAACAAGGTAGCATTATGAAATAAAAGGCATTTTGAAGATAAAAAAACGGAGATTATGCAGCATGTTTAAAATATTCAGTACGTATATTTGTTGAATAAATATATAAAATGTAGCGTCTGGAGATTAGCGCTGCGGTACGACATATATATATATATATGTCGTTAGGCTTTAAAAGGTTAAATGACTGGTTTTCGCAGTGAAAACAATGCTTGTTCTCCGTAAGTTAGGATTTGATGTTCTGTAGACAATTCAGAAGCGCTTCTGTCTTATAAAAGCTATGAAAAGTTCTGCATTAAAACACAGCTGGACATGCACTCCATCTCGCAAACTGCGTGTAATGCATTATGTAAGCTCCTAACTTTTAAGGCCGTTAAGCACTGAGTGTATCTCATTCTGTCCATCTGTCTGCTAAATCCCTTTCGCGCGCTCGCTGGCTGACCCCGGTAAGAAAGTAAGAGAGGGTGTACAGACCACAACTGCCGGTCACGCACACACATCGAAATATACTTAAGAGGTGCAGGATATACTGGGGACCGCAACAACAAGTAGACCAGAACGCGTCATTCCAAGTGGCGCAGATTTGTCTACTCCTTTTCTATGTGCAGCTTCAGGCTTTAAGATATCAGTGTTGTATCGAAAGTCACTCTTTCCAAATTTTTAAACTTGGGTCAGAAATCAAAATCAGATCATCGGCCTCCTGGGATTTTACGGATCCTAGATTTCTAGTTTGTTACCAAGTTTACGGGACAACCAATCGTTTCCATTTTCAAGATTCAAGACCCTTGAATATGAGACCGAAAGCTTGACCTTTAATGTCGGTAACAAACAACCAATCTACGCTTCATAACATCCCAAAAGAGCGAAAATCTCATTTACACCGTGGCGAAAGCCTGAAGTCAATCATTTTGAGCATCTTATCTTGTACTCCAGCACACACATTAAAAAAAATACATTGTTCATTCTAGTAGAAATCAATATGAAATTCGAGAAAGACTGTTTTCGCCTACGGTGATATCGGCAGCAAGGTATAGAAATTGAGAATTGATATCACACCGTTTATCTTGATAATCATCGTAAAATATATACAAAATAGGAAGTGGTTATGATTGATTTATTTATTACTGTGTTTTGTGTCAATGTAATGAAGAACGTAATTTTAAGGTACTTACAAAAGTGAGATATCCGGAGTCCAAAATGTGCCATCAGAAGTATAACTACGTTCTGTTATAGTCTTGATTAACTAACTAACTGACTATCTCCGTGGAGAAGTGTCCTTCATGAGAAGCTAAGAGGTCCTCAGCTAATCAAGAAATTCCCCGCATTTTATGAAACCCGAAGGTTCATTGCCACATTCACAAACGCCCGCTACCTGTCCCTATTCTGAGCCAGGGCAATCCAGTCCATGCTTCCTCTTCCCACTCCTTGAATATCCACTTTAATATTATCCTCCCATCTGCGCTGAGGTTTTCCAAGTGGTCTGTTTTCATCAGATCTCTCCACGAAAATCCTGTAGGCACCTCTTCTGTCCCACATTGCAGAAAAAAGGTGGGCAATAAAATCTTTCTTGCTGCTAAACCCACGTCCACCTTTCATAACGACCATCAACGCAACATCTCATACCCTCGACCAACAGAGATGTAGACTACTGGATAGAAAGTTTCCGTGTCCAAGTACGCCAATAAGGGCAATTAATAAAATCGTTTATTAAGTCTTTTGATTAAACCCTCAGCCTGATCGACAAACGGAATTATCAGAAATGCAAATTACGTTACGAGGGCAATCAAAGTAACCACCCTTGTCTACGAGAATCCTACGTTATAGTAACCAATGTGAACCAGACAGAGCAACCGAGGGCGTTTACATACTGGAGCTCGACTGATGATGCAAAGGCATTGGCAGGCTAACTAACATTGCATAAATTTTAGATCAGAACTTCTCATGCCTTCATTATTAGAACAACGTATATATCCTTAAACGTACTGCAGGTGGAGCGGAGAAAATGAAGAGGGGATTGTAAGCTATGTGAGGGAAATGATTCAGACAGACTAACAGTCGAGATGATAGTCGCAGAAACAGTACTATTGGACACAAAGAGAAAGGTGAACAAAACAAAATACGTGAAATGAGTGGAAGCAGTTACAACAGCAGCTGAAGAAAAGATTTCCTGGAAGGCATTGCTTATATTGATTATGGAAGGTAAGGTAGCGCTATGAGCCAGGTGACTGCAGCAGAAATGTGAATTCAAAATTGGCATCTTCTTGGACATCACTTCTTATCAACTGGTAATTATTTACCAATCGACAAGGGTTTACGTTTCGGAAGAATTCATCTTCATCAACGCAACCATGAGATATTAAAAACTAAATAGTTTCCTGTGTGGAAGAAATATGCCAACTAGACGCAACAGAGGTTTTTATTGAAGATCTTGTTGCTTGCTCAACATGTTTCGGGCACCACTATGTCCCTCATCAGGAGCTCAAGAGTATTATACAGTGGTTGCTGCCTGTGATGCGCAGCATCCTGCAAACCGGACACATAACCCTCAGCACCACACCAGACCAGCAACTTGAAAACCACAGAACGAAATACCACAGGCAGCAACCACTGTATAATACTCTTTAGCTCCTGATGATGGGCATAGTGGTGCCCGAAACATGTTGAGCAAGCAATAAAATCTGCAATAAAAACCTCTGTTGCATCTAGTTGGCATTTTATTTCCACATATTAACGACTATGCACGGTCAAAATCACACCAAATAAATAGTTTCCTATCCATAGAACACAACTATTTACCTTTATTTTGATATACTTACGTGTACTTGTACAAGTGTTTACACTGTGTGACAGTGAAAACACTTGTATTGCACTTTGAAATATTTTACTGAAAGTCCGTTAGCGATCGCAAAATGTAGAACGAATTGCTGTTGAACGTTCCACAAATACAATGTAATATTTTCCATTACTCGTAGATTACAACCACAAAACTGCACACAGTGACAGTCATGAAACAAAAATAATGACTGTAAGATAATTTGAGGATTTTTTTGTCAGCACTGTAGTCTGGGGCTCTCATGTTATAGGTTGCCCACGGTTGTTACACTCTTTAACAAAGGAAAGGTCATAAACTGACCTGAAACATAACTGATCGACAAGGTTCTGTCTGAACTCTATCGCCATTTACCCATAAATCCGAATTTTAGAAGTCCAGCTCCTTCGCTGAATGACAAGGAAACCTTTGATCAGATTATACCATAAGTACGTCTTGTGGACCAAGATTTCACAATTCAAACCTATTGTTCTTATCTGTTATGATAATGGGCCTACCTTAGTTATCACCAGGGTTTTTTCCTAAATATTCAATGTTATTTTTTGTATATTTTATTTATTTTTGATAAAAGATAAATCTGAATAATTCGAATACATTTTATTCATCTTCTTTAATGACGATATTTTTGTCATAATGGCAAACGGTTAAAAAACAATAGTGCCATATTCCCGACACATGTAAAGGCAGACATAAAACAACTGCAGCAGCAGTAGCACTTAAAGCGACGTGAAGTCTACACGACGAATAATCTCCCAAATTAAAATCGCTACTATATTTTAACACTTGCATAAAAGTAGTAAATCCACGTTTTCACGCACGGTGCGTTATTTACGAGTTAGTGTGATACAACAAACAGCATTCCCCTAAAAAAAAACATTCATTAATTTATTTCCAAGCGTCTCTTTCTTTCACGTCTTCCAACCAAAACAATGTACTCTATTTCTCTTCTGCCCAGTTCGTGCCAAGTAATAATTTCATCTTCCCTGATTTTATAAACCAACTAATATCATGTGAGGAGTACATATCATTAAACTCCTCATAAATCAATTTTCTCCAGAATCTTCACAATTGTTCCTACCTCTCAGGCCCAAATATCATGATCTGTAGCTTATTCTCAAACAACCACATGTAATGTACTTCTCTTACTACTCAGACCAAGCCTGACACTTACTTACACCAAAAGGAAGAATTACCAGTTTTACCACTGGTAACTCATTTTGTTGACCCACGCTGCTAGAATGTATCAATTACACTCCATGAAGATGACCCGATAAGGATTGAAACGTGTTGGGGTTACCTAAGAGTTAATAAAGTGGCGATATGACAATATATGAGTGCGTTAGTGTCAGTGTTTATTTTATATAGTGATATTAGTGCACAGATATGGAAAAGAAAAAGTTTGTTCCAAAATATTTGAGCTTTGTCACATTTTTAAAGGATTCTTAAACTGAAGTTATATTGCGCAAGGCAGACACAACTGCATGAATTCAGTAAACTTAATTTTACGAAAACTAAATCTACGAACGTGTATCTAGCTCGTTCTTCGTACTGTCCATCTTCACTTTCTACTGCTACAACACACATACGTTTTCTATAAGAAGACAGAAAACTGCCATACGGAAGACTTTATCAATAGGAGGCAAAAATGGAGGTTCAACATCAAATGAAACCACAATATGAAATTATTCTTCTGTGCCAACAGTGGTAGCAGCAATTCATCATCCAGAAACAATATCAGACGTCATATGTGATGAGTGACAATAAAAATTATATTTTATACGTCAGAATTGACTCTAGTACAAAGATCTCTGACACGGTGGATAATAGAAGGGTGAAAGTGGAGATGGCTTCAGTGGCTGGAAACAGGAGGAAAGGGAGAAACTGCTGAAACGTAAAATTGTTAACAAATGCTGCAGAGCAGAAAGGTGGAAGATGAAAGAGATCAAATCCACAGACAGAAAGAGAACGAAGAGATGATGAAGATACTAATTGAAGTGCGTTCCGTATTAAGGCACTCTGAGGAGGAAATAGAATTCTTTGTTGGACTACGTGAAAAACGAGGCGGATTACTAAGAAATCCAATGAAGTCTACAGGAAAACCATTTTGTAACTTCCAGGGAATTCCCATACTTTACTGGTCTGCTTCTCTTCTACTAATTTCACTCGTAACCTGAGTATGAAAGTCACAATCTATAAAGTATAATTTTCACAACAAAGTGGATGAAGAATATATCAGTGTAATTAACACAGGTCTCATTAGGTGTATGTATGTATGTACGCCCAAGGGAAGGCCTGCTTACATTCATTTCCCCAACCGGGCAAATGATTATGAAATACAGGGTTACAGTTGCCTAGTCCGTCAATCCGTCCGTCACCAGAATAAAAGCCACTCAACCACTATTTACTTAAATATACTGTCACCAATGATACCAACATGCATATCTTGCAAACACCGAGGAAGTAGCAATAAAAACCAAGTATCAAAACTTTGTGGAGCACAGCCCTGCTTTACAAGCAAAATATTCTTCGGTTGTCCTATAACTTTCTCGCATTATATTGAGCTACTGTGTTCAATATAGTATCCAAAAGGGACCAATATTAGTAAAATTCTTAGCCATATGGTAACCACAAAATGTTCCACCGTATTTAACTTACATTTACTGAAAACGAACTCTTTGCCTTTAACTGTGGGTATGTTATTCAGAACGCTAATTTGTAAACATTAACAGATTAATTTAAATACAAGGAAATGCGGTGTAGGACAGGTGAAACGCTACTCAAACTACTGGTTTTGTAAACAAATATGTTAGTGAAAGTAATGACACTCATACTCACTTGGCCAGGGAAGATCTTCGCATGTTCGTCTGTAAGTATCGTCCATATATTTGTTACGCAATCACGTAATCCCATTTTGTTATTTTAAGCTGAAAATTGATTTTTATTCAAAAGATAACGACTTCTTTGGTATGAATTCAGAAATTGGTATATTGTGTTCTACTAGGCATGGAAGAGCTGCAGTTTGTTTCATAGATCAAGAGTGCTAAAATCCTTCTACAAAATGGTGCTACGTTTGCCGACATCATATGTCGTTGCAAAATGTTTTCGAAGTTTCGCCTTTATGGCTGTCCTAAATAACTGACGTGCTATTAACAGGCCTGCTGTACGATCACTATCGATAGCAATCTAAAGCTGTTACATATGTTCTCAATATAAGAAGGACGTTCGGAAAATAAAGAACGTTTTGCCATACAAAGATATTTATTGATAATAGGAAAGAAACAGAATATGCAGGTTTTAACACACCATCACCTACTTCTCCACATAGTCACCTTGGACATTAAGGCACTTGTCGTACCGTGACGCCAGTTTACTTATTCCCTCCTCGTACCAGAAGGCCGCCTGGCTATTTTGCGGTACTGCAAATGTTCGGTGACAATTTCGTACACAACTGTACGAGGCACTTCCGGACATTGTTCGTACACTTCGCTAATTGTAAAATGTCGATTCTCTCGAATGATACGGTTCACTTTTTGCTTCAATGCGTCTGTGATGACAGAGGGTCGCCCTGATCTCTCAGCGTCATGAACATCTGTTCGCCCATTCCTAAATATTGTGCACAATTTTCGGACACTGGCCGCGTTCATAACATGTTCGTCATAGACTGCAACAAGTCTTCGGTGAATTTCACTGGGTCTAACGTTTTCCGCCTGCAAAAACCGAATCACACCTCGCACCTCACAATGGGCGGGATTTGATATCGGCGCGTTTATTATCACAACACGTTACACTCAAAACGTGAAAAAGTTCGCTGCAACAACTGCACCAGGTAACTATCTACACTCTACTGAACACAACACATGACTGATCTGGTACAATGAATCAACTGCGCGGGTTGTATGCGCAAACGTTCTATACTTTCCGAACGACCCTCGTATTATACCCCTATTGCTCTTACTACTATTATGACCCTTAACAGTAAAGGTGAAGCAATCCCTGTACAGCCCTGGACAGGCCCTGAGGGTTCCAAGAGGTTGAGGCTCCGAGAGTGCAAGACGATTGGCACATAAGGGTGGTAAGTTTTTCAGTCCTACGCACCGGCCACCTTTACCCCACAGGAAGTACTCCTGATACTCATTTCTGTTATAAGTTGCGGCCGCAAGGATTATGTCAATGACAAATTCCAGTGAACATCGGGAATCGAACCCGTGATCTTCCGCCTTGTAGCGCAGTGCCTGAATCAACTGCGCTACCGCGTGCCCCCAACCTTGACAATACAGTCAGTAAAGTGAGCGGGTGCAGGGTGAGATTAGACAAGGTTCGATTACCATTAGAGGCAGGAATTATTGTTTTCGGTACCATGTAGATGTATAAACGTAAGGGAAAGAAGAAATGCAACATTGTCAGTGTCTACAGAACACTCTGTTTTACAGGGGACCCCGCCTCGCTATACGTAATCGCGTGAGAAATCCTTGTATAATAATTGTCGTAAAAACAATAGAAATATATATGACATCATAATAAATAGTCGTAGATTTTAGGTGTTCTAAAAGTTGCTAACGGAGTCTCTCTCCTTGGGCATAAAGCGGCCGGTTACTGAAAATAAATACTGATCTCCATCTACTACCGAAGTTTGGAAGAAGTGGAGCCTGAACTACACTTTCGCATATGCCTTTATATTGTGCCACTTACTACTACTAACACCATCAAATCCTGTAGTTGTAACATCAGTAGCAGTAGTAGTAATAACAGTAGTAATTACTACTATATGCAGTGTTAGTAGAGGTTGTTGTTATTATCCCGTACAAATCCAAGACACTTCTTGAAAAAGAGATCAGATATTTTAAAATATGAACCTTTAATGCAATTCGTGTAATTATGGTCCATATAGTTACCCGTGGAGTACTTTCTCTCTACGTCATATTGTGTGGAATTGATCATAAATACAAACTGTAACAGTGCAGCGACTTCTGTTTGAGAACTGACATAAAATTATACAATTACTCCAAGCAGGCCATTATTAATTAACACAAATGTTTACCGATTAATTCTTCCTTTCCTAAGGAACAAAATTAAAATTTTGTTTCCTTACGACAATACGGCCAGTAGGCAAACCAGGCGACACTGGAACTCATTTTTTATCTCGCTTTTTTGCGCCGGAATTTGCCGCAAACTTTTCGGCTCTAGATCACACAAAAAAAGGGCTAATTCTATCAAGCCCTTTTTTCAATATCTGAAAATGCAGTGTGCAATATGGGGTACGCGGTGGCGCAGTAGATAGAGGCCCTGCATGGGTTCGATTCACGATGGGGCCGTTTAGATTTTTCATTGCTTTATTCCTTGCTCTCAAACTATGGGCGTGGTGTAGACTCAGGGTCTAGTAAAACTGAACAGCAGGAATATTTCGTGGGAGGTAAAGGCGGCCGGTACGTTAGGCTGACATTACCACCTTCATGTTCCAATTATCTAGAAATTCTAGGAGCCTCAAACTTCTGCATTCGTAAGGACTTGTCCAGGTAATGAGATAGCTTACTAGTACCGTCAGAGTGCAATATTTTAAACATCAGCGCGTGTTTAGACGAAGAAATATTAATAAACCCAGATCAAATATTAAAGAAGAGACCAACAGTGTTTGCTACTGTTGTGCTTATTCCTTCAAGCTGTATGTACAGTCAACTTCACGCTGTGCAGACTCGGTTTAATCGCGATGTGTCCTCCAAGGGCTATAACGCATAAAAGTAAATCAACAGAAGGGTTGTCTTTTGGAGCCGTAGCTAATGTCAATATTTTCTGTTGAATTTTTAAAGTATACTACTGGTACAGGTCGTTCTACATCCACTTCACAACAGTACCCAAAACTGCTTTATCTTCCTTGCTCTACTTAGCAACTGAAGAGCGTAGCTTGCTGTGTCGTTCTGTCTTCTTCTGTGGGTCCTCGAGTGTACGAGTCTTCGTGTATCTGCTAACGATCTTAAGACGTGTACACAGTTCAGCCATAAGATTCCACTGCACTTTGATACACTTAGTAATATAACTCATATATATAACAATTCTGAATATGACATTTTTTATGTCTCACAGCGGTGTTACTGAAAATTCAAATATTTTGGTTAATTTGTTCCAGTAATTTAGAAGAATAACAGTGTTGATTTCAGGCTTCTATGGCGGTTTAAATTATGTCTTCGCTCTTCTGGAATGTTACGCAGCGTTGATTGGTAGTTACCAAGTTTCGGAACAGATTGGCTTTCCCGAAACTTCTGTCACTAAAAATCAATCAGTGCTGAGTAATATTACAGAAGACCGAAGACCCCAATGATCTTAACGCTTTCCTCTTCAGAGTCTAGTAGTCTTGGAAAAGCGACTCAAAGTCACAGCATAATATCCCAGAGGGCATTACATACGTTTTTATTTTGACTACTATTCAAGGGACACAAGATGTTTCCGTGCATAACATTAAAATAAACTTGATTACAGGGCATAATAAATAATCAGATTGCTCTATTTTATGTTAACCTTAATTTTCGAGTGCTTCGAACAGGTATAGAAAAGTAGTTTGTGGAACAACTTAATATAAGGTGGTTCAAATATGACCGGGACTGATTTGTGTGTAAACAAGCCGCACTGCGCAGCAGCTGTGCGACCTTGAGAGAGTGAAGCCACAAACTCCACCCTCCCTCCTGCTCGGGTTAGGACCTGTT
>Ga0209629_10003339_pt1 | contig 11447 bp, 5 predicted proteins | sample TergutCu122P5_FD_187286 | JGI IMG/M metagenome (GOLD analysis project Ga0209629, IMG submission 187286) | Cubitermes ugandensis P5 segment gut microbial communities from Kakamega Forest, Kenya - Cu122 P5 (SPAdes) (version 2) | ecosystem: Host-associated > Arthropoda: Insects > Digestive system >...
GCAGATCTCCTCAAGAATCACCTGCATCCTGCAATCAAGTCCAAATGACGTGGACTTCTGAGTACAGGTGTTTTGTTGCAACATGACAATGCTCGGCCCCATACTGCCCGTTCAACTGTTGCAACAATCCAAGATCTGTCCTGCGAGTGTCTTCCACATCCGCCGTACTCGCCAGACCTCGCCTCAAGTGATTTTCACATCTTTGGACCACTCAAAGAGGTGATGGGAGGCAAGTCTTGCAGGTCCGACGAAGAGGTGCAGCAGGCAGTGCACGAGTGGCTGCACTCTCAGCCAAAAGACTTTCTTTTTTCTAGAGGTATCCATGCACTTCCAAAGCGCTGGAACACTTGTATGGAACGCAATGGAGACTACGTAGAAAAATGATGTCATTATGTACCTTATGTGTTCAATAAATTACGAGATAAAAAATGTTTAAGGTTTTCATTTGACTCACCCTCATACTTTAGAAACATAAAAAAAAACTTATTTCAAAACAATACATGGTGATTATACTGCATCATATACAACTTACTAGAATTTATTACCACAGGACACCTTGTTGGTCTTTCTGTATCTAAAATATTATCACAGTTGAACTTCACAAGTCTTAGGACATTTTTTATGATGGATATTATGGCTTGATGTCCAAATATAAACATGACGTGAGCTTCAACTCCTGACCATTAACACGTACCAGATTTATTACATTACCTGCTCGTAGAAGGAGCACCTGGTCAGTCAGGGGAAGGGACGTGAAATGTGGGATGTGCTTGGCCCACTCAACAAGTTGGAACAGTTGTTTGTTGGTTGCCTGGCAAATGTTGGTCACTGCTGACTGCACACACACATGGCAAAAATAAGAATCCCTTAAAGTCATGTTTCTAAAGCAGCACATCATAATTTGTTTCTGTTAAGGCCACACAAACAATTTTTTAAACCCACATTCAGTCTCCTACAAGCACGCTTCCAAATTATAAATTTGAAATTGAATCTCCTCCTTTTGTATTTCCAAATGTTAAACTCAAAATCAAATTTTTCCCAGACACATGTCCAAATTAAAAATCAATATAATCTTTTTCTACCACACTTTCAATTAAAAAATCACAATTAACCTCTCTAACCACACGTTCAAATTATAACAGTAACATTCATCTCCAACAATCAAACATCCAAAACTGAACCATTTTGTGGAACACTTATATGTGACTATAAACATTAAAATTGGCTTTATGCATCAGTAAATTTCTATATGAACAAACAACAGCTATAAAATTCACCAGAATGAATTCTAAACATTTCAAATGGTGCTGTTACCAACTTGATGTTCCAATAAATATCTACTGCACTGCACTATTCTGTTCTAATATTACATGTCAAGTTATTTCACCTCAAATTCAACCTGATGTTCGGTCTTGCATTCAACCCTTTTCTCTGCCTCCAATATGCGCTCAACAGGCATGTCTGTGTGTAGACTGCTAGTGGATTCCACCTCGTTCTGATCTCGCTCCTTGGTACGTTGACGCTCCTCCTGTAACCACCACACAAATTATGCTTATAAACAACAGCTTCCTCAACTGTACATAATACACTCTGGAGTTTCCATATAAGACTGAGTAAAGATAAAGGTAAAGTTCACCCTGTAACAGGCCATGAAGGCCCAGAGGGGGAGCAGAGGTATAGCTCTACTTTTTCTTTAAACTCAGCACTAGAAGGGGTGGGTGGTCAATACCACGCCCTGGCCGCTTTACCCCCGGCAAAGACCCGGTACCAAAATCTGGCCCCACTGGGATTTGATCCCCAGACCGTCCAGCCTGTAGCGAGTTTCTATACCAACTATGCTATCCCGGCCCACAGATAAGATTGTGTACCTTCTCTAAAAGACAAAGTCTTATCAGAAAGTAAGAAGTAACTCCACATTATGAAGTCATCTCTGAGCACTCAATAATTAATTAATCATCAGGTTTCAGACATTCCTGTTATGGAATCTCACAGTTTCATCAGTGTTCACAAAACTCTGCCAAATTTCTCTATCCTAGCCAATTTAATAAACATTTCACCAAAACTTAGTACTCTAAATCTATCTTAATCTTATTATTCCCCAATTTATTCCCCATATCACGAACAGGAATATACAGTATGTGTGATTTCAGGCTTCCACCATGAAGTAGATGAGAAATGTGGGTTTCTGGGTTATTACGCAGTGAGTAGTGTTAAGAAATTACCACTACACGCTACGTAATATCTTACCATTACTCACTGTATAATAAGCCAGAAGAGTGCAGTTCTCAGGAAGATACAGCAGTTAAAGTAAAATGTATAGGTCTCAGATAATTTATATTTCACAAGAATTCCCTTAAGAGTGCAAATTGTGGCTCATTTATTGTTCCATAAACACCCTTACAAATTTCAAAGAACATTTGTTTTACAATACTTCTGACACAATGATGAGATGCAATTCCAAACATGTGTCAATAAAATTATCTTGGGATGACAGCTGCATCAGGCAATTCCAGTAGACCAGTGCTGCAGATACTGACTTTGTCTCCATCCTCAGGGTATCCTCAGATATCTCAATATCCTGAGCATGGAGAAAAAGTCAGTCTCTAAAATGTTGGTGTATTTAAAGTGATCAAACCAAGCAGATTTTACTGAATTATTTCTCGGTTAAAATATATCCAAACAATGTGTATTTAATGAAACAACCTGCCAAGAAATTAGTTAATAACACGAAAAAACTAGAGAAACAAAGGCATAATAAGGCACTTTGAGCAGAATTTACAAAGCCCCCTTTGCTACTGCACATATTTCTAGTCCTAAAATTCTATTCTTCTTCTTATTATTATTATCATTACCACTACTCTTACTATCACACACACACACACACACGCACACACACACACACACACACAAATTTTTGTGACGAACTTAATAGTGATACAAATTCTACATGCAATTTACCATACACTAGCACAATGCCCACTGAAATTTCGACAGCAAATTACTGAGGTTATAAAAATTAGTGCTGAAACTACAGAGCATAATCTATTTATAAAATAATTTCTGTACATGTGCAACATATTTTGCACACAAAAACAAAGTTTCTCAAACATACCCAACCTCAGTAACAATGTGGAAGCTGGACTAGAGTAGCCAGTACAGTGACTAGGCTACAAGCTGGATGGTTAAGGGTTCAAATCCCAGCAAGGGAAAGAGATTTATCTATTCTCCAAAACCACCAGACCAGCTCTGGGGTCTACCCAGCCTCCTATTCAGTGGGTACCAGAGGCTCATTCTCTAATGGTAAATTGGCCAGAGCATGATGCTGACAGGTCACCTCAATCTAGTGTCAAGATTAAGTATGAGTGCAGCTAAACCTCCACTCCCACAAATGCCTTCATGGCATGTGTACAGGGACTTTAACAATGAAATTAAACAGAATAAAGAGATATAGAACTCTGTTTATTCTCAGTATACAGCACCATATTTCAACCAAATCAAAACACTAAAACTCGTTACCATAATTATTTAATATTTCAATGAACCTGTCACTCAAATAACACTGCAAAAATAATGTGGAAACACTTGAATGACAAATTTTTTTCATTAGAGATGGGATCTACATATCAATGCCTTATATTGATGAAGATCTACTGTAACCAAATAAAATGGTGGCTGTGACACCACTGATGTGTCACTTTATAACAAACCAAGGGTACAAGGCAGACAATCCCAGAGTTTTTTCTCCACTGTAGCCATTTATAACTGCTGGCTTTAAACAAAATTTTGTATTTTTAATATGGTAGTACATTTACAATCTATCGCTGTACCAAATTTCGCATCCCTAACTCCAGTGGTTCATTATCACACCAAATACTGAAGAAAATTTTGCATTCTACAGAAAGTTACCTTCATAAAAGCTATGCATTTTTTGAAGGTCAGGTGCCACATACAATTTCAGGATTACAGATTAACTCTTCAGACTAAAATGAACCTGATATACACTTAAATTCTCAGTTTGTACCACATAGTGAACACACTAGTTCTTCCTTAAACTGACCAATTTGTTAATGAAGTATAGAGAAACAATTTCTGTTTGTTCTGAGAAGCATGCCAGACAAATAAATGCACAATGTCTGAATGCTGAACCTGTTGGTATACAAAAGTACCCATTCAACATTAATGAGTAAAATGTAGTGCTAGTGTTCCTTCCAACCAAGTCTGCACATCCAAATATTGTCACTACTGAGAGTAGGAAATTAAAAATACAGTACTGACAGTGGCTTCAAATAATATAATGTTCATTCAATATTTTGTGAACATCCATCAACTGCTTCAAAAGTTGACAGGAAAGCATGCACATGCATGTGCCTGCATAAAATTAATCTGACATTTACCTCTTTAAGAGCAACAACTTTTATAGTCTTGCCCTACCTGATCAGTAACACCCAGATTCATATGTTCACAAGTAAGGACCTGCCCATTCAAAACTTTACCAAAATACAAAAAAAGCTTCTGGGACTGAAACACATGACAGATGTAAATGATCCATAAGACATTCTTAACCTTTTCCTGAGTCTGAAGAAAGCATAAAACTGCAGTCAAGAATTAAATTGGAAGAGTCACAGCTACTGTCGCATAGTGATACAGGAAGTGCTGGTTTGTTTCATAAAAATTTAATAACTCCCAAGATGACAGATATCTAAGCCAAAGATACGAAGCGGAAAGAGTTTATTATCTGACACCATGCATGATTGTGCCACCTCTTATCAAACACCAGCCACTAAGCATCAGACAAACTAGACAGTGTCAGGCAGACTGGACCACGATGGGCCTAGCACAACCAGCACTACTGGCTCACTAAGAAACTGGCAGAGACGAAGTCCATGTCAGCCAGACTCATCAGTTGCAATTTCCTGAAGCCCTTGCCTTAGCTAGGTGAACTGTGAGTCCTGAAGCAAGTCTGGCGAGGTCCTCATCTTCGTGCAGTCTGCTTTCATGGTGTCTACTTAGGACTCCTGATCTAACATCTCCACAATGACTCTCATGGTGGCTCTTTAATAAGACAACACATATGTAATCCACAGAGTGTGCCAAACCCAGGAATTTTACTTGGAGAATTCACTAGTCAATAACAAAAACACGAAGCTGTCCACAAAACAAACTAAAAATAATACAACTAGGTTCATAATTCTGCTGTCATCTGTGGATGATGATGCCATGTTGATGTCAGCTAATTTGCCAACACTTCAAGGCAAATGTCGCAGTCTTACGGGCAAAGTGACTAAACAGAAACCTGATGCCAATGTCAGTAGCTACTGGCACAAGGAAGTGGGAATTCTGTGTTCTGATTGGAAAATGTGCAACACAGATATTCCCACTGCTCTGGAGCCTATAATTATAAACACTATTATTTTTATTAGTCATTTCAGCCTGAAGATGGCGACAGCCAGATTCTCTGGAACATTAGCAAATTAACCACTTGATCATGGCTGGATTACTCACAAACTGAAACAAGATTAGTTACAAACCACCACGAAGATGAATTAATCTCTGTATCCTTACACAGCTGCAGCAATTCAGTTTTTAACTCAGGCTCAGAAAGTACCTTCTTGGCATGCCACATACAGATATCAATATATATATACACACCTGACTGCATTACATGAAGTTAAATATTCAGAGATATCCAGATGCCCAAGTGATACAATATGAAGGAATCAATCTTTACAGAAACAGACTGCAATACTACAGGATCATTTGGCCAGCAAAAATATACGCAAAAAAACAAGAGAAAATATTCCAAGAGTACTAAAAGATTTGGAAACAAGTTCATAATCAGCACCAGGGGGAGAGAAGATGGAATATGAAAAGTCAAGATACAAGGCAACAACTTGGTATCCAACATACAAAGAATGTATCAAGAATGAAAAAGAATGAATTAATCACCACATAAAACAGCAGTGCAGGCTCTTAGGAAAGGAAGAGGTATCTCTTCTAAAGGACAAATAGACCCCATAGAATGCCTAATAAGAAGACTTAAACATGCCACTATCTTCTTCCAAGCATTACACAGATGTCAACTGTGCATGTGTGTAGTTGTGATATATGGAACAAGGAATTGCCAAAAGAGAATGGGAAAACCAGAGGAATTCAATCCACTTCTCAAAATGCAGAGACATCCTAAGTTACAAATACAACATGCTCCTGGAACATTCATAACTTAACATCCATATTTTCCCGTGCCCAATCCTGTAAGTGATTAATCTCTTCCTTTCACCACTCAAAAGTACTGTTCACTGACTTGTGACTTTCTGAATGTGCTCACAATACATACCAATAAACTGAAGTATTTTCACAGTGGTGTGGATGAGGTATCAGTTCTTCTGGGATGTAATGCAGTATCAAGTCCAAGAAGAACTAATACCTCATCCCCTCATCCATGAAATTTGGCAACTCTGAAGTTACTGCCAGTAAAGTGCAAACAAATATGAAAATCACACGCAGAGAGCTCTGATGAACATATACTCAAGACTGGTTGATATATATACATATATATATATGCATACATACCTGGACGGCTTCTCTCTTCATGCCCATGCCCAGACACTTCTGGTAGCGGCAGTACTGACATCTGTTGCGCTGGCGTTTATCGATTATACAGTTCTTGTCTTCTCGGCATGCATATGACAGATCCTTGCGTACAGTTCTCTTGAAAAAACCTTTGCATCCTTCACAGCTGGAAAAACAGTACAAAAATTAATGATACACAACTATTCAAGAAATTCTCTGCTTCTCATGAAGCCTGAAAATTATCCTATTCAAAACAGCCCACCAGTGAACCCAGATTTTAGCTCAGTGAATCCAGCTCACATCCCAACACCCTACTTAAGATCCATTTTAACATTTGAGTCTACCAGTACACCTTGGTCTCACAGATTCTGTCTTTTTGCATGGTTCTGCAACTGAAACTGTTTATTGGAAAGAGAAAGGATGGGATGAGAAGGGATAGCTACAGCTAAAAGCTAATTTTATTATCATCAAATGGTCAGCACTCTTACTTGATTCTTGGTTCAAGAGGTCAGTTACCCTTAGTGATGGTGATCCACGTTCTTCAGTAACTCACACAAATGCTCAGTCATTACTTTAAGAAAAAAGACAGGATCACTTCTTGCTACATCCTTCCAAATTCAACGTTTTATCCAACTGCACACATGCCAAGAACAACCTTTACTATCCCAAACAAACCGGAGGTACTGAGTGCAGCACACTTATATTACTTTCCCTTGTTTCACAGTTTAAGAGTGTAATATTCCCAGACATACCTCAGTTAGTTTGATTTACCATACATTATGTAAGACTGGAAACTATGACACTAGGAACCACCTCTCAGCAACATATTTGGCTTGGTGTAGCTGACACCAATAGACCTTATCCATTGCCTACCAAGAACCTCTTTCAGACTGTGCTTATGTTCCCAGAGCCATGTGGCTAATGGTCGTCATGTTGAACAAACACAGTTTCTATCACATTTGGAAGGAATGCAAAATGCACAATGTGAAATACACTGCAGACCCTTTTCCTGTCTGGTTATTGCGAATAACTGGTATGAATGGATTTTCTTTTGAAGACTATCCTCATGTTGTAATGGTTCCTGGCATGTTTGAACTTTTCAGATATTCCCATCACATATGGTATTAACACCAAACCCAAAGGCTTTACCTCATTTTTCAGAAGACTGCCTCCCATAGAATTATTAAGAAATGAACTGATGAACCACTAAGCTGAAAATCAAATCTAAGGTTATCACTTTCAGTGAATACATCACATCATTCTTGGTGTACCATAATAGCTCTATTATATAGCTTCTGAACAACTTTTATTTTAACATGGGATGGATGTCTGGACTCAAAATTAAGGTCACTATTGGTAGTACTTTTGTAAACCTGGGAAGTCAATGCAGGGCCCTTTCGGATAATAAGAACATCCAAAAAAGTGGCTTGGACTCTTGGTTCCACTCAATATAAGTTTCAATTTCTTTCCCATCTTTGTTTCAGGTGCATTTGTTTTAATGTTCACAGATGTGTGTGCGTGCACATACACAAGCACAAAGGTAGTTATATGATGTCATCCTTCCTTCTCAGTACACTATAATCATTTCACCAATATTATCCATATCCATATTTATCCATCAACCAGTAATGCTATATGGGCTAGATACTGAAAACATCACTAAATAAATCATAACAATGGAGGACATAGGTTATCCGGAGTCTGAGAACAGCTTTATCTATTGGTCCCAATGCAGCAAATGCCTCCTGAGCCTGTACCCTTAGGATGAAAACATCCACAACCCTAAACAACTGCTTTCTGCATGTTTTAGCATGTAATTTACAGCTACCATAACTGGCCCTCCCTCTGAAGGATGTGGGCACGGTCTGTGTGAATGTATGACCCCAGAATTTCTCTCTGAAAACTGTGAAAAACCACTAAATTTTCAGTCCAGATAGTCATCAATTCAGCTGAAATTTAAACCAGACACTTCCCAAACACCACTACACTAATATCCTTGGCAAAATCCAGTAAATGACAGATAACTTATGTGTTAGAGACACCTGAAGCTGGACACCCCTAGCTGTGAGAACAAGGATCACTGTCTGTGAAGGTGTCATTATGTAGGCAACATTTCCACAGCATGGGGCAGGAAAATGAGCTGTCACTAGCAGATACTGTAATTGTCAAAATACAAAGACACAAATTAAGGCTAACTTTCAGCTCATCATTGTGTCTTGATTACCTTTGCACAACAGACAAATGCCCTATGTTTATAAGATAATTAAGAATTCAGAGAAATCTCTCAAAAATCATGCACACTATAAATGAGAGAAACTGCACAATAATATTGCTCCCAAAAATGAGTTGTACAGAATCATGTTGTTACAAGCACAGGCCTCTTATTGTTCAACCAACTACAGTACATGTGGCAAACTTATAGAACAACATTCTTTGTAACCAAAGCTTTCCATAAATTACACATGTTCATCAGAACAAGTTACCAGCACACATTCTTTCTTTTATAAAGAAAACTAACAAAAAAATTAGTAAAGAACTGAATTAGTTTTATGTTTGATAATAACTAATGACCTTTTATAGTCAGGTACATAAAATTTTAAATGGATACAGACCACAACATTTTAACAAACTCAACACAAAAATTCCATCATATTAAGAAATAAGGTAATGGCATAAATCATTCAGGTTAATAACAGAAAATGTAAAGTGATCAGTACTACAAAAATGACATTACACGAAATTCACATTTCAGATGGCTAAAACCTCAAAATGCCAGGCTTATATTTTACTAAATGCATTTTCATGTTATGTCTTTGTATAACAATAATCATTAGTACTGGTACCATAAAAAACAGAGACTAATAAACACATCTCTTGCTCACATTATTCACTTTACAATTGCAGCTGAGATAACTGCTGTATTTTATGATGTGTCACCATATAGGTTTGTATGTATCACATTTCAAAAGAATATCCTGGCTCCATCTTCGGGACAGAAGTAAAAAAACAGTTCTGCTATATGGAAGGAAAACCATGAACAGCGGAACTAAGAAACGACAGTAATGTGGATGTAGAGAAAGAAAGGAGGAGTGAAACAGAACAAAGAAGAACCAAAAAAATCGATGATAATAATAATAATATAAAAATTTCAGAAAATAAAATAAATAAGTACAAAATAAAATTAATAAAGGGGCTGTAGAGAGGAGTAGCAAAAGAACAAGTAAGGAACTGGTGGACCTGAAGGGGTCCATCACAGACCATGCTTTAAAATAATGGGGAAGAAATCCACAACAAGGTAGGTTATGTGCAGAAGGCAGATGTCCAAGGAAAAGAACTGGGGAAGAATCGAGTAATGAAGGGATACGACCAAACAAAAATAAAATAAAAGTAGTCTAAGTTCACCCTATAATACGCCATGAAAGCACAGAGGGGGAGTAGAGGAATAGCTCTACCCATTAACCTTAGCACCAGAAAGGGTGGGTGGCCAGTGCCACACCCTGGTCACTTTATCCCCGTGAAAGAGCCCAGGCAGCCATTTTAAAGGAGGCTGGGTGACCCAAGGGCTGGGTATGGAGAAAAGGAAAAACTCTGTCCTTCCCTGAGATACAAACACCAGATCATCCAGCATTTAGCAAGTTGCTATACCAACTACATTACCCCAGTCCCTGAGAAAGGCAAAAATCAAAATAACAAAAACACAGGTCAAGGTGAAGAGTGAAATGTAGTAGGACATCTGCCCTCTGGACACAGCAATCCTTCCACAGGACAGGGTGCAGAGTGAAAGGGAATGTGGCAACTGCCCACTGCACACAGCAATCTTTACACATGACACTATGAAGAGTGAAACGGAATGGGACATCTGCCCCCTGCACACAGCAATCCTTACACAGGACAGGGTGGAGACAAACAGAATGGGACTTCTGCTCTATATGCATGGCAATGGTGAAAGAGAACACTGTAGTGGCTGAGATGGAATGGGGACATCTGCTCTCTACACTTCTTCTTAATAAGCGCTACAACTCATGTAGAGTCTTGGCTTTCTCTACAATTTTTTTCCATTCAAGGCGGTCTTGAGCTTGTTCCGACCACTTATGGAGTTTCATCCTTCTCAGGTCATTCCTAACATCGTCATCCCATCTATGTTTAGGTCTTCCTTTCTTAACCGTTTGGATCGCATGGGTCGTCTCCATTTTATCTGCCTTCTTTCCTTTTGTCGAGATTCTTTAGCGAGTTTGTTTTGTGAGACGAGGTTGCTGGCCTTGGCTCTCTACACAGCTCACCTTATTAATGTCTTACTCCTTACACTTTTATACCTCAGTTCTGACAGCTCCAATTTCCTCCGCTCCTCCCTCCAGCCCCTCTTTCATTTGATGTGACATGGCTTTTAAGGGCCATTAGTTCCTGACTTGCCTTCTCTGTGCAAGCTCCTTTTAATTTATTAATTTTAATTACTTCACCACATGAATTTATTTTATATTGTTTTTATACATTACCTTTCCTATTCATGTTCATTCCCTCCTACCCAGCTTCCCTGCCACCCCCACAATCCCCCCACTACATCTTCCCTGGGTATGTAGTGACCAGAATCCTAATCCTGGTCATCCTCCCCTAAATAAAAACCACTTTCTTCCACATTCAGCTCACTCTTCTATAATGAAGATAGATACAGCATATTACTCCAGAATATTCATTACCACCTTCAAAACTACAAAGTATCATACCCCCCCTCCCCCCCAAAAAAACCAATTCTCATTAATATTCTTGGTTTCTTATTCACAGGACCTGCATGTGGGTCAAACTGGGAAACAACAGGCTGAGTATGTCACACATGTTCTCACCTCTGGCTTGAGCCAGTAAGATATTAGAAATAAATAAAA
>Ga0209629_10003340_pt1 | contig 11445 bp, 7 predicted proteins | sample TergutCu122P5_FD_187286 | JGI IMG/M metagenome (GOLD analysis project Ga0209629, IMG submission 187286) | Cubitermes ugandensis P5 segment gut microbial communities from Kakamega Forest, Kenya - Cu122 P5 (SPAdes) (version 2) | ecosystem: Host-associated > Arthropoda: Insects > Digestive system >...
CCGGTCCAGCCGGTCCGACCTCGGACTGGGCGTCGGCGCCGGCCCCGGTCGGGACCTCCGCCTGCCCCAGGGCCGACTCGCCCGGCGCCGACCCCGTGGCGCCTTGGGGTCCCGCTGATGCCACGTCGGACTCGGCGACCGCCTCCTCTGACGCGGCCGCCACCGCGACCCGGGCGGGGCGCAGGATCCGGTCCTTCACCTTGTAGCCGAGTTGGAAGACCTGGGCCACGCTCGTGACCGGGTAGCCCGGCTTGTCCAACGTCATCAAGGCGTCGTGGATGTGGGGATCGAACGGCTCGTCGGCTTGGCCGAACGATTCCAGCCCGTACTTGGCCGTCGCCTTGGCCAGCTCGTCGGCCAGGAGCTTGGCCCCGCCCGTCAACTCATCGTGGGACCGGGCCGCCTCAATCCCGTCGAGCACGGGCAACAGGTCGCCCAGCACGGCCTCGATCCCGCCCTGGCGCGCCACCGCGCGGTCGCGGTCGACCCGTTTCTTGTAGTTGAGGTACTCCGCCTGGAGCCGTTGCAGATCGGCCGTCCGCTCGAGCAGCAGATCCTCCACGGTCGGTGCCGCCGGCGCCTCGGCCGCCGGGCCGTCGCCGCTCGGGCCGGTGGGGCCAGCCGGGTCAGCCGGGGCGAGGCCGTCCGCGCCGGTCGGACCGCCCCCAGGCGCGGCGGCCGGGCTCGGCGTCTGTTCGATCAGCCCCCTCAGCGCGTCGTCCCAATCCGGTTCCGACGAGTTCTGTCTTGTCATGGTCTCTCCTGAGTTCACGCTTCCGCCGGGCCTGGCAGTCGGCGCCTGGTGGTCGGGGCCAGGCGCGCGCCCTGCCCCGACGGCGGGTCGCCGGGCGACTGACAGCCGCCGGGCCGAGCCCGCCGCCGGCAGCCCGCCGCGCCACGGCGACCGCTGCGGCGACGCGGGCCCGCCCACCGGGCGGCCGGTCAGCCGAGCGAGGTTACTTGTCGTCCTCGTCGACGATCTCCGCGTCCACCACATCGTCGCCGCCGTCCGCCGGCGTCTCGTCTCCCGCCGGCTCTTGGTTCTCGGCGGCGGCCTTGGCCTGGGCGGCCTGGTAGATCGACTGGCCCATGGCGGCGGCCCGCTTGTTGACCTCGTCCATGACCTGCTTGACCTCGTCGTCGTTGTTCTCGCCCTTGAGGGCTTCCTTCAGCCGATTGACGCCCTCTTGGATCTCGGCCTTCATGTCGTCGGTCAGGATGTCGGCGTGATCGGTCAGGATCTTCTCCGTCCGGAAGGCCAAGGCGTCGGCCTCGTTGCGCAGCTCGACGGATTCGCGCCGCTGGCGGTCTTCCTCGGCCCGGGCCTCGGCTTCCTTGACCATGCGGTCGATCTCGTCCTTGCCCAGCGCCGAACCGCCGGTCACCGTCATGGACTGTTCCTTGCCCGTGGCCAGGTCCTTGGCCGAGACGTGGACGATGCCGTTGGCGTCGATGTCAAAAGCCACCTCGATCTGCGGCACATTGCGCGGCGCCGGCAGAATGCCCGTGAGTTCGAAGTTGCCCAGCGACTTGTTGTCGCGGGCGAAGTCGCGCTCGCCCTGATAGACCTGGATCAGCACGCTCGGCTGGTTGTCCTCCGCCGTCGTGAAGATCTGGGAGCGCTTCGTCGGGATGGTGGTGTTGCGCTCGATGATCTTCTCCATCAGGCCGCCCTTGACCTCGATGCCGAGGCTGAGCGGCGTCACGTCGAGCAACAAGACGTCCTTGACCTCGCCCTTCAGCACGCCGGCCTGCAACGCCGCGCCCAGAGCCACGACCTCGTCCGGGTTGACGCCCTTGTGGGGCTCCTTGCCCGCCAACTCCTTGACCAGGTCGCTGACCGCCGGCATCCGCGTGGAACCGCCGACCAAGATGACCTGGTCGATCTTGTCGATGCCGATCTTGGCGTCGGCGATGACCTTGTTGAAGGGCGCCCGGCAGCGGTCCAGCAGGTCCTGGGTCATACGCTGGAACTCGGCCCGGCTGAGCTTGGTGTCGAGGTGGAGCGGGCCGTCGGCACCGGCCGTGATGTAGGGGAGGTTGATCTGGGTCTCCTGGGCCGAGGAGAGTTCGATCTTGGCGCGCTCGGCGGCTTCCTGGAGGCGCTGGCGGGCCATCTTGTCCTTGGCCAGGTCGACCCCGTGGATGTTCTTGAACTCCTTGACCAGCCAATCGACCACCCGCTGGTCCCAATCATCGCCGCCCAGGCGGTTGTCGCCGTTCGTGGCCTTGACCTCGAAGACGCCCTCGGAAATCTCCAGCAAGGAGACGTCGAACGTGCCGCCGCCCAGGTCGAAGACGAGGACGGTCTGCTCGGTCGAGCCCTTGTCGAGACCGTAGGCCAGAGCGGCCGCGGTCGGCTCGTTGATGATCCGGTCGACGACCAGGCCGGCGATCTCGCCTGCCTCCTTGGTCGCTTGGCGCTCGGCGTCGGAGAAGTAGGCCGGCACCGTGATGACGGCGTTGGTCACGGTCTCGCCCAGGTAGGCCTCGGCGTCGCGCTTCAGTTTCTGCAAGACGAAGGCCGAGATCTGCTGGGCCTTGTAGGTCTTGCCGTCGATGTCCACCGACCAGTCGGTGCCCATGTGACGCTTGACCGACCGGATGGTGCGCTCGACGTTGGTGACCGCCTGGCGCTTGGCTACTTCCCCGACCAGGACTTCGCCGGCCTTGGCGAAAGCGACGACCGAGGGAGTCGTGCGAGATCCCTCGGCGTTGGGGATGACCGTGGGTTCGCCGCCTTCCAGAACGGCGACGCAAGAGTTGGTGGTGCCGAGGTCGATGCCGACTGCACGGGCCATGGTGATTTCCTCCAGATGGATGGCGTTGGACTGCGGCCAGGCCGCGAGGACGAAGATTGAGCCTACCACACTCAAGAACGAAGTTGAGCCAATGTGACTCAATCGATTGACCGGTGCGGGGGCAACACGGGCCGTGAGGCGGCGACTCCACCACGGGGGCGCTGAGACGTCGCCACCGTGGCAGCCGGGCGGGCCCGAGGCGGCGGCTCCCAACCGCGGGGGCGACCCGGCAGCACGGCCACGAACAACTGGGACCAGCCCCCGGCCCGGGCGGAATGCCTCGGGCGGCGGGCTGGTCCCAGTGTGACTGTCGTGAGCGCGGCGACCGGTTTCCCGTCCTACTTCTTGGCCAGGGACTCGGCGAAGAATTGGGCCACGGCGGCCGTGACCTGGGAGTCCAACTCGTTGGCCCGCCGGCGGTCCAGCGAATCCCAGAACGTGGAGACGTCGCGGCTCGTGAAGACTTGGGCCCGGTTGACCTCCAGCAGTTCGGGGATGTCCTGCTGGTAGACGACGGCGCGCTTGGAGTTGATCAAAGTGAGGTGGCCGGCCTGGCCCGGGACCTCGCGGTAGATGTATTGCACGTTGGGGTTCTTGATCTTGTCGCGCTGCTCGTAGATGCTGGCGGTCGGCGGCAGGATGCGGTCCTCGGAGCCCTGGATGACGAGGACCGGCGTGGTAGTCCGGTTGATGCCGATGATCGAGCGAACGAACGGAGCCCCTGCGCGGCGCTTCAGTTCGAACCAGAAGAACGGGTACATGAGCGTGGCCCCGAACGAGGGGTTCATCTTGACCTTCTGATCTTCATAGGTCATCTGCAATGGACTGTTGTAGCCGGAAACGGAGACGGCGCCGACAATGCCTTGGTGGCGACCCAGGATGGCGGTGACGGCGTAACCGCCCCAGCTGTGGCCGTAGAGCAGGATGGGCCGATTGGCCAAGCGGGGCTGGGAGCGCACCCAGGTCAGGGCGGCGTCGAGGTCGACCACGGACTGCGCGGGATTGCTCATGCCGTCGCCGCCGGAACTGTGGTTGCCCGTGCAGTCGAAGGCCAACACCTCGTAGCCCCGGCGGGTCAGGAAATCGATCATGGGCAACAGATTCTGGATGCCGCCGCCCATTTGGTGGACGGCCACGACCAGCGCCGGCGCGTCGTCCGGGCCGAACAGGTAGCCCTTGAGCGTGTTGCCCTTGCAGGGAAACGAAACAGGTTCTCCGGCCAAGTCGGGAAAATCCTCGAATCGAGGCGTCACTGTCTGGCTCAGGTCGTCATCGGCTCGCGGAAAAGCCTTGTCGAAACCACGCTTGCACATCAGCAAGGAGATGCCGACAAAAACGACAACGAACACCACTAGGACTTCAAGCGCGATTTTCGCAACCTCTGGCATGGAGCAACTCCCCCTGATCGCCAACTGACCGCCCCCATTGCGACGGAAAGACCTCACTCATTGTGGCTCACGAAAATGCCTCAAAGAAGCCGCCGAAGGTTAAGGAGTGGTTAAGATCAAGCCGTCAAGGCCACCGTGAGGAAACTCTTCAGGGAGGTGAAAAACCGCTGGCCGTCGGTCGTCGGCGCCACGAGCGGATCGACGTTGTGCTCGGGGTGAGGCATCAGGCCGACCACGTTGCCACGGTCGTTCGTGACGCCGGCGATGTCACGGGCCGAGCCGTTCGGGGCGCCGACGTAGCGGAAGACGACGCGGTCTTCGCCCTCCAGGCGGCGGAGCGTCTCGGGCGCGGCCACGTAGTTGCCCTCGCCGCTCTTCAGCACGATCTCGATCTCCTCGCCGCGGCGGAACTCAGAGGTCCAGACGGTGTCGGTCGTGCCGACCCGGAGGCGCTGGGGGCGGCAGACGAAGGTCCGCTCCGAGTTGCGGATGAGCGCGCCCGGCAGCAGGTGGCTCTCGCACAGGACTTGGAAGCCATTGCAGATGCCGAGGACGGGCAGGCCCAGCCCGGCCCAGCGGACGATCTCAGTCATGATGGGGGCGAACCGGGCGATGGCCCCGCAGCGGAGATAGTCCCCGTAGGAGAAGCCGCCGGGCAAGATGACGGCGTCCACGTCGCTGATCGTGTCGGAGGCATGCCACAGGGGCACGGCAACACCGCCCATCAGCCGAACGGCCCGGGCAGCGTCAACGTCGTCGAGGGTGCCGGGAAACGTCACCACGCCGACCCTCATGGCGCGGCCTCGACCGTCAGCCGGTCATCCGACGATCGTGGGTCACGCGCGGCCAGCGCGGGCCAGGGGGGCGAGACCGGCGGCAGCGCGGATTGGGCGCCCGGCTCCGGGCGCCGCGTCTGAGCCCCGGCCCCGTGGTCTGTCACCCAGGCCTCCGCGCGCCCAACACGGTGGCGACGCCGGGGAACGGCGACCTCTCGGGCACGGGGTCGTCTCCGCCGACGGGCGCGTCGACCGCCGCCTCGACCGGTGGCCCCGTGGGGCCAGTCCCGTCCTGAGCCGACGACGGGGTGGGCCGCAACGGATAGACAACCGACGACGGGGCCGCGGCAGGAGGGGCCGCCTGCGGCACCATGGCCTCTTCCGGACCGACCGCGCGCACCGGGGTGGCGACTGGTGGGCCTTCGGCTCGCCGGGGCGGTCCCTGGGCCATTCCGGAACCGGACAGCTGGGAGACGGCCTGGGCCGTCGCCTGGATGACGCCGAGAGCCCGGGCCAACTCGCCGGCCATCGGCGACCGACCGGAGTCAGACGTGGCCGGTGAGGCCGACGACGCGGTGATCGGGTTTCCGACCGCGGTGCCGTCCCCCGCGGCGTCGTTCGCGAGGCCCCGCGCCGAAGGCGCGGACCCGGTTGACTCGACCGCTCCCAGGACGGCCCCGAGGCCGGCGTGGGCGTCTCGCGAAGCCGGACCGGACGGCGGGCGGAAGCGACCGGCGTCGAACCCGGCGCTGGCGGCGGGCCGGTCGAGGCCCCAGGTCGTGGCCGGGAAGGAATAGGCGGTGACCGGCGCGGCAGGCACCGGCGTCGGCTCGGGCTCCGGGGCGCCGTCGGTCGGAGGCGGGGACGGCATGGGGACGGGCGGCAGTCCCGCAAGCGCCGCTGCGGCGGCCGAATACGGACCGTTCCAGGGCGACCCCGCCGGGATGCGGGGCAGCGTCGCGGCGGGGACGGTCGACGGCCCCCCGTCCGACGGCTGGGCGTCGGACAACGGCCAGGCGACCGCCGGCACCCGGTCGGACGACACCAGACCGATGGGCGACGACGGGTCGGACGACACCAAACCCAGAGGTGACGACCAGTCAGAGGACACCAAACCCAGGGAGGACAACGGGTCCGACGACGCGCCGACCGGCAACGACGCGCTGGGCGGCGGGTCGAAGGACGGAGCTGGGTCAAACCGCGGCACGGTGACCGGCAACAACGAGTCGAAGTCAGGCAGCGGCAGGCCCAACGGCCCAACGGCCGCCGCGGACACCGGGGCCTCGTAACCTGGGACCGCCGGAGGCCGGACTTCGTAGTCGGGGACGGCCGTCGGCGGCACGGCGTGGTTCCCGGCGGCGCCAGACAGGGCCGCGCCGACGGGCGGGACGACAGCGGACGCCTGGAGGGCGTAGTCGGGAACCACCGCAGATCCCAAAGCGGCGTGGTCGGGAACCACCGCAGATCCCAAAGCGGCGTAGTCGGGAACCACCGCGGGGTCAAAGGCGGCACCTGACGAGGCTGCGACCGAGGGCACGGCCACCAGTCGTGCGGTAGCCGACGCGACCGCGTCGACCGGGAGAACGGACGGCAAGAGCGGGTCGGCCATCGGCCCACCCGCCGGCGGCACCAGGACTGCCGGCGGCACCAGGGGTGGGTCGGCCGGCCACGGCGCCACGACAGGCTCCGCCGCTGGCAGCGTCGGCCTGGCCAGGGCGGCCACCGCCCGGGGGCCGTCGGGGTGGTCGAGGGTGACGACGAAGTTCTCGATCACGGTGTTGGCCAGCAAAGACTCGGCGAAGGCTGTCACCTCGGCCACGGTCTCCGGCGAGTCGGCGCGCGTCGTCTCGACCTCGAAACGCTTGCCCTGCCGCACCGTGAAGTCCTCGTGGCCCAGGCGGGCCAGCGCCCCCGTGACCGCCTTGCCCTGGGGGTCGAGGATCTCGGGCTTGGGCATGACATCGACGATGTAGCGGGTCCTGAGCTGGTACTTGCGGGCGGTCTCGTGGAGCAGGGAGGCCGGGGTGGGCGCCTTGGGCGGGCTGAACTGGCGACCGGTCAGTCGGGCGTGGGCTTCGAGGTAGCGGTCGCGCGTGGCCTGCACGACGACCCGGGGGAGTTCGGGCGCGGGCAGCTCCGAGTTGCGGTCCCAGCCGGAGTCGTAAGCCAGCCAATCGCGCACGTACTGCTTGTCGAAACTCGGGATCTGCGAGCCCGGCACCCATTGGGCGGCGTCCCAGAAGCGTGACGAGTCGGGCGTCAGCACCTCGTCGGCCAAGACGATCGTGCCGTCGGGGCGCAGCCCGAACTCGAACTTCGTGTCGGCCAGGATGATGCCGCGCTCGGCCGCGATGCGCGCGCCCCGGGCATAGAGCTGGAGCGTGTAGTCCCGTAGCTGCTCGGCCACGTCAGCGCCCACGAGTTCGACCAGCTCGGCGAACCGGATGTTCTCGTCGTGCTGGCCCTGGGGGGCCTTGCTGGTCGGCGTGAAGACGGGCTCGGGCAGCCGGTCCGCGTGCTGCAGGCCCTCGGGCAAGGGCAAGCCGTCGATGGTCCCGGAGACTTGGTACTCGGCCCAGCCGGAGCCGGTGATGTAGCCTCGGGCGATGCACTCGACGGGGATCATCTCCAACCGCTCTGCCACGATCGCCCGGCCCTGGACGTCGACCGGCACGTCCGTCGAGACGAGGTGGTTGGGCATGATGTCGCGCAACTGCTCCGACCACCAGACCGACAGCTGAGTCAGGATCGCGCCCTTGTCGGGGATCGGCGTCACCAACACCTGGTCGAAGGCGGAGATGGCGTCGGTGGCCACGATCAAGATCTGGTTCGGATCGTCGAGCGCGTACAGACGACGGACCTTGCCGGCTCGGATGAGTGGCAGCGAAGCTGTTGAAATCACGGGGTCAGTCTAGTCAGCGTTGGGCAGGGCCCCCGCCAGCGTCGGCGGCGAGCGCGCTGGCGTGTGTCGCCCTGTCGGGCGACGGGTGCCAGACCCGGAGCGGGGGCGCGGGCGGCGTCGCCCGGCCGGCCACCGGCCTGACTACCGGCCGGGCGATCTACTCCGCCAGCCCGTACAGCCGGTCGCCGGCGTCGCCCAAGCCCGGGACGATGTAGCCGTGGTCGTTCAGCCCGTCGTCGACGGCCGCCAGCACCAGCGTGAACGGTACGCCCAGAGCCCTGGTCACAGCGTCGAGGTGGCGCAGTCCTTCGGGCGCCGCCAGCAGGCAGATCGCCGTGATCGCCTCGGCGCCACGGTCGACCAGGAACTGGACGGTGCCGCCGAGCGAGCCGCCCGTGGCCAGCATCGGGTCCAAGACGAAGCACTGGCGTCCCGACAGATTCTTGGGCAGGCGCTCGGCGTAGGTGCACGGCTCCCAGGTCGTCTCGTCGCGGACCATGCCGACGAAGCCGACTTCGGCCGAGGGCAGCAGGCGGGCGACGCCCTCCAGCATGCCCAGGCCAGCGCGCAGGATCGGCACGACGAGGGGGTAGGGCTGGGTCAGGGCCAGTCCAGTCATGGGAGCCACTGGGGTCACGATCTCGCACGGCTCGACGCGAATCTCCCGCGTGGCCTCGTAGGCCAAGAGCAGAACGAGTTCCTCGACGAGGCGGCGGAATTCGGCCGAGCCGGTCCTGGTGTCCCGCAAGCGGGTCAGCTTGGCCGCCACGAGAGGGTGATCGGCCAGGCGCAGTTCCACAACCTGAGCTTCCCACACCGACGCGGGGCGTGGGTCGAAACGCCGCACGTGTCCGAGGGGCGTCGGGATGGCGGCGGCCAGCGCGGGTCAGACGGACGGGCGGCAACGCGCCCGACCTCGACGAGTTTGATCGACTTATCGCTGATCACCACTTCGGGCAAGGTTTCGGGCAGGGGTGGTGTGGTGGACTGCCACCCAGACGAGGAGCCCCGACGAAAACTGGGAGGTTGGTGTGACACGACGCGCTGGTGAGGCCGGCGGGTGCGGCCACGGGCGCGGATATCCATTGGTGCTCGTCCTAGGCGGACGAGGCGGCACCACGGGTTCGACTGCGCCCGTCCATGTCCGCCGCGGCCGCGTGATGTCGGGCACAGGCCGACCGCCGCCGGGGAGTCTTGGACGACTCCCCGCCCGAAAGCCAGCCCCGCTGGTGTGGGGGCGCGTCGTTCGCCTGTTTGGCGGCTTGCGCGTTCGTCGGCACGCCCCGGTAGTGTGGGCGCGCGGCCTACCCCGTCAGGCCGCGTCAATGACCCGCGCCTGGCCCAGCCGGACCAGGCGTCACCACCCCGCCTCTCGCCCGCCCCGACCCGAAAAGGACCCCCGTGCCGCCCACCGCTGAGTCCCCGTCCGTCCCCGCCCCGCCTGCCGAGCCAGCCTTCCGCCGAGGCCTGGCGGCGCTGCGCGGCACCCCTCCGGCGTCGGTCGAGAACCCGGCCACCGGCAGGCGAAACTCCGGCCTCCCCACCGACGCCGACCCTCCTCTCCTCGACTTCGACGACCTGGCCCGGCTGAGCCCGCCCAAGCTCCGCCGCCGCCCCCTGCTCATCGCCGTGGGAGTCCTGCTCATCGTGATCGGCGCCATCGTCGCCTGGTACGTCGTCTCGATCGTCAAGGACACGGTCCAAGTGGTGGCGGCGCTGACCACGATCCCCCGTGGCTCCGTCATCGGGCGGTCCGATCTGACGACCGTCGAGATCCGGCCGGACCCTCTCCTGCAGACCGTGCCGGCGGCCGACCTCGAGACCCTGGTGGGGTCTCGGGCGGCGACCGACATCCCCGCCGGCGTTATCGTGGCGCCGGCGGCCGTCACCGACCGACTGCCGCCCGCCGCCGGCCAAGCCGTGGTCGGCGTGGCGCTCAGCGTCAGCCAGATGCCGGCCACCCGACCCCGCCACGGCCAGCCCATCACGCTCGTGGAGATCCCCCGAGACGGGGCCGGGGCGGCGCCGGCCACCCCTGCCCAAGTCCCCGCCATCGTGCTCGACTACACCGAGTTGACCGACCAGGGGTTGCTCGTGATCGATGTCACCGTGCCCAAGGAAGAAGCGGCCGCCGTCGCCGGCTTGGCCGCCGAGGGCCGGTTGGCCGCCTATTGGGACGCGGAGTAGTCATGGGTGTGGTCGTCCTGTGCTCGGCCGGCGGCTCCCCCGGCGTGACCACGACGGCGGTCGGCCTGGCGCTCGCCTGGCCCCGCCCCGTCCTGCTCGTCGAAGCCGACCCCACGGGCGCCTCGGGGATCCTGCCCGGATTCCTCCAGGGCCAGCAGGCCCCCTCGCGGTCGGTCATCGACCTCGCCATCGCCCTGCAACAGGGACACCTCGGGCAAACTCTCCTCGCCACCGCGCTGCCCCTGGGCGACTCCACGACGGCGAGCTTCATCCCCGCCGTCAAGACCCACCGACAAGCGGCCGCCATGACCAGCGTCTGGGAACCGCTGGCCGAAGAGCTGCTGCGCCTTGGCCACGCCGGACAGGACGTGCTGGTGGATGCCGGGCGGCTGGGACTGGAGTGGTTCCCGGCGCCCTTGCTGGCCCGGGCCACGGTCAGTCTCCTCGTCACCCGGTGTTCCCTGCCCGCCGTGGCGACGGCCCGGGTCTGGGCGCCGTGGCTCGGCGAGCTGAGCCGGCTCAACGCCGTGGCCACCGGGCTCTGCCTGATCGGAGCCGGCCAGCCCTACCCGGCCGGTGAGGTCGGGCGGTACCTCAAGCTGCGACCGATGGCCAGCCTGCCCCTGGATCCCGCCGGGGCCCGCGTCTTCTCAGCCGGGGCCAACCCGCCCCGCCGGAGGTGGGCCCGGTCCGCGCTGGTCCGCGCCCTCGCCTCCGAGGCCGCCGGCCTAGCCAGGCTGGCGGCCGACGCGACCGACGCCCTCGTGGTACCGGCGCCGACCGAGCGCCCGCCGGGACCGGGCCCGGCGCGCCCCAGCGCCGCCGACCTGCCGGCCACGATGGGGGCCCGACCATGACGAGAACCGCCGGCCCGCCCGCCGATGACCGGCCCGCTCTGCTCGACGACCTGCCGTGGTTCGGCCCGCCGATGCCGCTGTCCCCCGTGGCCACCCTCCTGTCCGGTCGGCCGGCGGGAAGCCTCGACGGTCTCGCGGCTGAGCCCGGGGTGCCTGTGACTCGGGGAGCGGACGCCCCGCCTGCCCAACCCACGACCGGCCACCTCGACAGCCCGTCCGGCCCCGTCGGTCAGGCCCCACCCGGCGAGCCGACCACCGACCGTCCCGACCGCCCGCCCGCCCCCGGCCAGCCAGCCCGGGCGGACCAAACACCGACCGGCGCCCCCGGCCAGCCGACGGCTTCCTGGCCCGCCGCCTGGCTGAACGAGCCGGACCGCCCCGCCAGCGTCAGCCTCTGCCCCATCGCCCCGCCCGCCGGGCCGTCCTTGCCCGCCGCCCTGCCCGGGGCCGGGCTGACCGGACCCGGGGTGGAGTGCAGGTGGAACGAGGCCAGCCGCAGCGCCCGCTGCACCGGTCCCTGGGCCAGGGCCAGCG
>Ga0209629_10003341_pt1 | contig 11444 bp, 13 predicted proteins | sample TergutCu122P5_FD_187286 | JGI IMG/M metagenome (GOLD analysis project Ga0209629, IMG submission 187286) | Cubitermes ugandensis P5 segment gut microbial communities from Kakamega Forest, Kenya - Cu122 P5 (SPAdes) (version 2) | ecosystem: Host-associated > Arthropoda: Insects > Digestive system...
ATAATATATCACGATAAATATATAAAAATCAATAAGCGGGCGAGCATTGCTCGCCCCTACATATATGTATATTTTAAATCGGCTGTGAATTGTAACGAAGTGTAACACTTCGCCCTAGTTTTTATTGCGAATTTATTGACTTTTTATTCCAAAAGATATATGCTCTATCAGAAAGGAATGAGATTGAAAATGAAAAAAGTTGGAAGAGTTTTTAGTACTATATTTTTGATTTTTGCTATTGTAGTGGTTGTGTATGTGGCTTATGTGGTAATACAGTCTAAAAAAACAGGCAAAGAGGTATTTGTTGTAGGGTATAAACCATATATTATACTTACCGGCTCAATGGAGCCGACAATAAAGCAGTATGGATTGGTTATAGTTAAAAAAGGTGATTTCAATAGTGTAAAAATTGGAGATATAATCAGTTTTGATGAACCTGGAGTGCAAAGGCATGTATGCCATAGAGTAATTGCGATAGATGATAATGGATTAATTACTACTAAAGGAGATAATAATAACAGTGAAGATTTGGGAAATGTTTCGGAATCAAATTTTATTGGAAAAGTAATTTGGCATAATAATTATATAGCATATTATTATAATGTTTATCAATCACCATATGGAGTATGGAAAGCAGTTGTACTGCCTGTTGTTGTGATTATATTAATAATTGTTGGAGTGCATTTGCTTAAAAAGAGAGAAAAAAAAGAAAGAAATATCAGAAGTAATATAAAAGAAGAGGTTCAGGAGGATAAAAACATAGAAGAAGCTGAGGAAACTTCTGTTAAAAATAAAAGGAGAAAAAGCAGAGCCAAAGGTAAAGGCAAGCATGCTGAATAAACCTGTGAGGTTACGGAAATAAAGGATTTGATAAAATTATTGCAAAATTGTTGCGGTTTTGTGATAATTTTTTTAATATGTCTGAAAAATGTAATGTAAAAGTAATTAATCTTATGGAATGTATTTCCCTAAATATATCTGGAAACACATAGAAATTGGTGTATTGACACATATTATATGTATGGATAAAATTAACCAAATTAAACCACGGAATGACAGAAACAAATGTAAGGGAATCCTAAGAGATGAAGAAGTTAAAGCGAAACTCATCAGCAAAAAAACGCAATAAAATAATTTTTATAATAATGCTTTTTTTGGCATTTATTCTGCTTGTGCTTAATAGACCTGTATTGGCAAGTAATACGAAGGTAACATTTAAGAGCGACATTGATACAAATATAGTATTAACTGATGGCTACGGCAAACAATACATAGGAGTTTTGGAGGCAAATCAGGATTTAATTTTCAGCAATCTGGATTATGGTGTTTATACAGTATCCTGCATAAATCAGATGGATGTGAATTTTGTTTCATCAAATGGGACAGGGGTTACAGATAACCAGTTTGAATTAAGTTCCGGAAACTCAAATACAACAATTACAGTAAAAAATGAGCAGGTTATAAAATCAGGGTTTTATGGGGCAGCTAAGAAGGATAACTTGTTTAAAGTAGTTATATCATCTTGTATAATAACAGTAAATCCGGAGATAGAAAATATTATGGCAGGATATACTTCATATAATCCATTACATGGTGTATCTGCAATGGACAGTGTGGATGGGGATATTACAAGCAAAGTTTCTGTTGATGCAGCTAATACGAATTTGAATGTAAATGTACCGGGAACTTATACAGTAACATATAAAGTTACAAATTCATCAGGAACGCAGGTAACTGCAACCAGAACAGTAAATGTTGTTGCTCCACCTGTTTTGAATACCATAACTGCTGTTGAAGGTCAGTCTGGTATGAATACAATAGACCTGACACCTGCTTATACTGGAACTGCCGATAAGCTGTATTATGTAGCAGTGGACAGCGCAGGAGGATATACGCCTGCAAATAGTGCTGCTTTAATAAATTTTGTATTAAACGGAACAAATGCAAACCTTGGCAATACCGCTGTTTCAGGAGCACATGTGGCAAGAGGAGTAGTAGATTTAGGCAGTAGCGGAACTGCTGATATTTTAGGATTAGAGAAGAAAATAGCAGGTGATGCAGGATTAGTAGGCGGCGTAAAATATCAGATTTATGCTGTTATAGTAAATAGCAGTGTATTAAGTGATATTGCAGGAGGCGGAGCATACAGCAATATGGTTAATTTAGGTGCTGGGGCTGCAGTATTGGCACAGGGATTTGACAGCGGTTTTGGAACATCGGCAAGTCCATATATAATTAAAAACGGCACAGAATTTTCACATATGAATTATTCAGTATATAATACAAATGCAAATTTGAATTATCAATTAAATAATAACATAGATTTATCTGGATTTAGCTCAGGCGTGGGCTGGACTCCTATTGGAGTTGCTGCCACACCGTTTGTTGGAACATTTGATGGGAATAATCATGTTATTTCTAATTTAACTATAACTAATACTGCTTTGACAGATGTTGGACTGTTTGGGGTATCTAAAGGAGTAATAAAAAATGTTGGAATAGATTCAAGCGGAGTTGTGAAGTCTACCACTGCTACAGCGAGAGTAGGAGGATTAGTTGGAACTGTAACAGGAGGAAGTATAACAAATTGTTATTCAAATGCAACTGTCAGCAATACAACAGGAACAGACAGCGTAGCCGGCACAGGCGGATTAATAGGTACAATTAATGGAGGAACTGCAGCGGCGCCAGTGATAATAAGTAAATCACATTCTGGAGGAACTGTTTCAGGATTCCAGGATGTAGGAGGATTTATTGGAGATACCGCAAGTACTCCAACAACTATTACTGTAAATATTGACCAATGTTATGCAGCTGGTAATGTGACACTTATTACCGGAGCAGGATATCAAGTAGGAGGATTTATAGGCAGGTCAAATCTAGCCACAACAATAACAAACTGTTATGCCTGGGGCGATGTGACAAGCAATGGTACAGGAATTCATGATAGAACAGGAGGATTTGCAGGATGGGTTCAAGACACAACAGATATTAGAGATTGCTACGCTTCCGGAGGTGTAGCAAGCAATAATACAAACGGAACCAATACGAATGCCGGTATAGGAGGATTTGTTGGAGCGGCTACAAGTGCAAATGCAAAAATCAGAAATTGTTTGGCATTAAATGATTCAGTAACTTCAAAACTAGCAAATACAAAATTCGGCAAATTTATTGGATTTAATAACACAGGAACAAATGCAATTGCCTCAAATAAGAATTATGCAAATTCTGCTATGATATGTACAGGGACGGCAACAACGGGTGGAGTTGACCTGGCACCGGGACCGCTGCCTAAAACAGCAACTCCGCCTGCACAATCATTACTGACAGTTGCTTTCTTTGCAGACCCTAATAACTGGGCTCCTGCACTTGGAGTATGGGATACAGCAATCTGGAATATTGTAGACGGCGAGCTGCCTACATTAATAAATAATCCGCCAATATAATATAAAAGGAGAGCCAAATGGGAAAGAGATACATGCAGATAATAGTTTTATTAATAGGAGGGTTTATTTTAGTGCTGGGTTTTGCATATGCATTTTTTTCAGATAATGTTGTTAAAACTGTTTCTGGAACTGCGGGAACTGTAAAACTGCAGCCTGTAATTCTTTTAACAGAACAAGACCCATTAGATCCGGATACTGATTTAGCTGCTGCTCCAATAATAAATTGGAAACCGGGAGATGTAACAACAATTGAATGGACAGTAGAAAATGCAGGAAATAAAAGCATATACACACTTAACTCTTTGCAGATAGCCTGGGATGTAAGCACAGATATGCCTGAACAAAATATTATATATTTATATCCGGACACAATGTCAGATGATAATATAAGAAATGATATACTTAATAATAATGCAGGAAATTCAATAGATGCAGGGTCAGATCAAAATGATATAACAACTTTGTATAATATGGCAAAAGGATATAATTATCAATTTTCAGGCAATGTATTAGATGGAACGGGAAACGGAGCAGAAATAGGTGATGCCAGAACTCCAGACAGCAGCACACATAATCTGCCTGATGGCACAATAAGCCAGACAATAAGACTTAAATTGGCATTTTCGCCAAAAGCGACAAACAATTATTTAAAAACATCAGTATATGTAAATGCTGTAGTCAATGCAGCACAATTTAGAAATAATAGTACACCTTAAAAAGAGGGAGCTTAGAATGATAGGGAAAAGATTTAAAGAAACAGAAGGTAATAATGATATTAGAGAATTTGTAGTAAATAATAATAAAATTTTTGTTATAACTGCCTGCATTTTACTTGCAGTGGCAGCATTAGGGCTTATGTATGCATATTTTACAGATGTAGCTTCTGTAACTGCCCCTATAACAACAGGTTATGCAGCAGCAGAGCCTGATGAAGATTCCCCGTTTGATGCTGCAGTTGCAGCTGAAGGAGCAAACACAGATGTAAAAACATTCAGAGCGGTATCAACTGGGAATATAAATGAATATGTAAGAGCTAAAATTATTACATCAGTGGAATATTATAATACTGCAGATTCTGCGTGGGAAGTTGCAAACATTCCTCAAACAAATATAAGCCTTGCAATTTCAGGAGCAGACTGGATAGAGCAGGACGGATATTATTATTATGATAAGATATTAGCACCTGACGAGACAAGTTCAAGCTGCACAGTTAAAGTAACTGATGTAAAAGTACCGCAGGCAATTTCGACGGCTAAAATAAGAGTGAAAATGAGAGTAATGCTGGAAGCGGCTCAGTCAGATTATGACTTGTGGAAGGGCATATTTGGAATAACAAGTTTGCCGTTTTAAAAGAAGAACAGACAAGGGGACGGAGAAAATGTCTGCACTTTGCCGCAGACATTTTCTCCGTCCCCTTGTCTGTTCTTCTTTCGTTTAGCCACCGCCTTATTGCCATAACCACAAAGTTGATTATAAATAATATTGTCGCACCATATATGATAGGGTGAACCTCTTTCCATTTTCTGCTTAATAATTTTATTATGCAGTATGTTATAAATCCGGCTGCAATTCCATATGTAATACTATAGGCAAATGCCATTACGGCAAATGTCATAAATGCCGGAGCTGCTTCTGTAAAATCACTCCATTTAATATCTGCAAAAGAACCCATCATAAATATTCCAACTGCCACAAGTACTGGTGCTGTTGCAGCTCCAGGAACAATTGCGAATAGAGGTGAGAATGGCAGACAAAGTAAAAACAGTATTGCAACAGTAAGTGATGTAAGTCCTGTACGTCCTCCGGCTGTGATTCCTGCAGAACTTTCTACATATGTGGTTGTATTTGATGTTCCAAGTAATGCACCAATTGATGTCGCTGTAGCATCTGCAAATAAAGCTTTATCCATTCTTGACTTGAATCCTTTGCTTTCAAATAATTTTTTTTCATCTTCATCATCGAATAATTTGCTTACCTTGCCAGTTCCTAAGAATGTACCGATTGTATCAAATGTATCTGATAAACTAAATGCAAATATTGTAATTATTGTCAGAAATACTTTATCCATATTTGTAAACAGTGAGCCGATTCCCGGGCTGCCGAAGAAAGCAAACGCAGTATCTTTTATAGCTCCTATGTTAGATATGCTGAAAATTCCATTCTGCAAACCTGATAAATCTGTAACACCCATAGGTATACCAATTATAGTAGTCGCAATAATACTTATTAAAATGGAACCTTTTACCTTTAAACTGACCAGCACTATTGTGATTAAAAGCCCTATTAAAGCAAGCTGTACACCTGGGTTTGCAAACACTGCCAAGGCCGGAACTATAGATGAACCTTGAGATATAATTGTTCCTGATGCATCTATGTATGTTCCAGGGTCTGAGGTATATGTAAGCAGTCCCATTCCTTTTATGCCTATGTAGGCAATAAAAAGACCAATTCCTCCACCTATTGCACTTTGAATAAATCTTGGAATTGATTTGATAATTTTTTTTCTTATACTTGTAACTGTTATAATAATGTTTATAATACCACATATAAACACCAGAGCCAAAGCTTCCTGCCATGCAAAGCCCATGGCAAAACATACAGTGAAAGTAAAGAATGCATTAAGTCCCATTCCTGGCGCCAAAGCATATGGAACATTTGCAACAAATGCCATAACTAATGTTCCTATAACTGCTGCAAGTATTGTTGCAACAAATACGCCACCTGAAGACATGCCAGTAAGAGCTAAAATGCTTGGATTTACAAAAATAATGTAGGCCATTGTCAGAAATGTTGTAGAGCCTGCAATTAATTCTGTTTTAACATTTGTACCGTATTCTTTTAACTTAAAGATATTAAACATAAAAAACCCCTTTCTACTTAAAATTAATTATAGACACAGTATATTCCTTAATTCGACAAAAATCAATAGGATATATTGGGACGGGATTTATTTAAGATTTGTTTTGTGACATATATGTTGGAAATCCTCATATACATGATGTATGGGGGATTTTTATGTTTTTGGTTTTAAATAAGAATAGGGTAATATTTGTTTTGTCTGTAATAATGGTATCAATTATTGCATTTGTAGGGGCAGATTCCATATCTGCCCTATCAGGGCGGGAATAGAATTGCAATACAAACAGTGGCACTGCCTGTTTCAAATAAAGTTATAATTTTGGATGCCGGTCATGGAAGACCGGATCGGACGGAGCGATGTCAGCAGGCGGTGTTGAGGAATCAGATATAAATTTAAAGATAGCACTCAAAATACAGAGTTTATTAGAGCAATCAGGGGCAACAGTAATACTCACAAGGTCAGATGAAAACGGGATATCAGAATTAGAAAATAGCACAATAAGACAAAAGCATATTCAAGATTTGAAAAATAGAGTAAAAATTGGGAATGAAAGTTCTGCAGATATTTTTGTTTCAATACATTTAAACAAAATCCCTGAGACTCAGTACAGCGGGGCACAGACGTTTTTTAAAAATGGCAATACAGATGGAGAAAAATTAGCGAATAGTATACAGGATAGTTTAAATAAGACTATAAAGACAGCGAAACCTCGTGTTCCGTCAAAAATTTCTGGAGTATATATTGTAGATAATGTGACAATACCTCTTAGTATAGTGGAATGTGGATTTTTATCAAATCCCAGAGAAGAAGCATTACTGCAGACGGAGGAGTATCAGAATAAACTCGCTTGGGGGATATATACGGGGATTATGGAATATTTTTATGAATGATTATTAGAAATGTAAGATTTTGCTTCCTCGGCTCTAGCTTTTTTATTTTTTGCAATTTCCTTTTGAACTTTATAGAATATTTCTGCTTTTTCAGCTTCAGGCATATAAGGGCTATAAGATCTGTTCAAATCTATAAGTAAATCTAACATATAAGAAATATGATTAAGTCTTTCCATATGTCCCTGAAATTCTTTATCATCACTGTATTTATCAGTTTGCATAAGATACCCTCCTTGGTTAATAAAAAACTACAATAGAAATGAATTAGTAAGCATTGCACTTGCCTTTCAGATAATCAATTTGCATAGTGTGCATTTCATTAGATTCGTGAAGATGAGCAACATCTATTCTAAGTTTGTCATAATTATAACGACTATCAGAATATGCCTCAAGCAATATCTGTACTTTTGTATTAAGGTCATACTCCATATGCATAACAGACCCATTCATCTTTTCGACTTTTTCTTCAAGTGCATCAAATCGTACATTTAATTGCTTAACATCGTCTTTAGTAGCACAATTATCAAGTCTTGTGTCAATGCCGTCAAGTCTTGTGTCAATGCCGTCAAGTCTTGAATCAATACCATCAAGCCTTTTGTCAATGCCGTCAAGTCTTTTATTAATGCCTTTGATTTCTTCTAGAATCTTTTGTGAATTATCATCACTCATAAATGGTACCTCCTTTCCGTTTCAAATTTTTAAGTTTTGTAAAATGAAATATATCACATACCAAATTAAAAGTAAATACTTTTTTTAAAATTTTGTCAAAAAGAGTTACAACTACTATGACGAGGATAGAAGAAGAAATAAGGTTGTTAGATCCCCCCTCAGCTGTTCTCTGTAAGCAGCCCACTTAATCAAGGGGGACAAGAGTTGCCAGATAATTAGTATGCAATAAAGCAACTTATAATAATTAATTGATTTATAGTATAAAGAATAATATAATAATGAATAGTGAAGGATGAATGATGAAAAATGAATAATTTGGTAACAGTAATAGGCGGAGGGCTCGCAGGGTGCGAGGCGGCATATCAGATTGCTAAAAGAGGAATAGATGTTAAATTATATGAGATGAAGCCGAAGAAGTTTTCTCCGGCACATGCAAGCGAAAATCTGGCGGAGATTGTATGCAGCAATTCGTTTAAGTCAAATAATATAACAAATGCATGCGGGCTGTTAAAAGAAGAGTTAAGAAGATTAGACAGTCTTCTTATTAAATGTGCAGATAAAACAGCAGTCCCGGCACGGACAGGCACTAGCTGTAGATAGAGATGAATTTTCCAAATTAGTAACACAAGAAATTGCGAAAATCGATAATATTGAGGTAATTCGTGAAGAATACACAAATGATTTAAATGAAAAGGATGGAATTGTTATAATTGCCACAGGACCGCTTACATCAGACAAAATGACAGAGAAGATTAACCACATCTCCCGCGAAGCGGGAGATGTGGTTAATCTATTCTTTTATGATGCATCATCACCAATAATAGAAAAAGATACAATCAATATGGACATAGCATTTATGGCAAATCGATATGGCAATGGTGTAGGGACAGGTGCCCTCACCTGCCCTGCTTACATAAATCTCCCAATGAATAAAGAGGAATACGAGAAATTCTATAATAACCTAATAAATGCAGAGGTGGTGCATTTGCACGAGTTTGAGAAAAAAGAGATATTCGAAGGATGTATGCCAATAGAAGTAATGGCAGCAAGAGGAATTGATACAATTCGTTTTGGACCGCTTAAACCTATGGGATTTATAGACCCGAAAACAGGGAAAAGACCGTATGCAGTTGTACAATTAAGGCAGGATAACCAAGAAGGAACACTATACAATATAGTAGGGTTCCAGACTAATCTGAAATTTGGAGAACAAAAAAGAGTATTTTCTATTATTCCAGGACTTGAAAATGCAGAATTTGTAAAGTATGGAGTAATGCACAGAAACACATATATAAATTCACCTGTATTACTGGACAATACATACAATTTAAAAACAAACAGCAACATATTTTTTGCAGGGCAAATAACAGGTGTAGAAGGATATGTAGAATCCATATCGTCAGGTTTGGTCGCAGGTGTAAACGCTGTACAGATGGCGGAGGGCAGGAGGCAGAGGGCGGATAAAATTGTGTTTCCAAATACAACAATGATAGGAGCCTTGGCAGAATATATATCTTCACCAAATGAAAGATTCCAGCCAATGAATGCAAATTTCGGCATACTGCCGGAATTAGAAGAAAAGGTAAGGGATAAACAAATAAGGTATAGCAGATTATCCCAGAATTCGTTAGAGAGTATTAATACATTTAATATTTATAAAATTATCGCAAAAGCTGGAATGAAATCATCGCAAATACTGGAATAAATTTAACGTAAAACTGTGAAATAAAACTTGACAGTATAATAATAATATTTTATAATCAACTTATGAGTTGATTACTCAAGAGTTGATTATAAAGTGGAGGTAAAAAATGTTTTTAGGAAGAGAAAATGAATTAAATGAATTAGAAAATTTATATAATCAAAATAATTTTCAAATGGTTGTAATATATGGTAGGCGTAGGGTTGGAAAAACAGCTCTTATAACAGAATTTTGTAAAAATAGAAAAAGCATACAGTATACTGCTATAGAGCAGAATGATAAAATTGCATTAGAAACTTTTTCAGAAACTGTATTAGAAATATTGCCAAAAGCAAAAAGTATGATAGATGTATTTTCATCATGGGATAAAGCTTTTGAATATATATCAGAAGAATCAAAAAATGAAAGGTTAATTTTAGCAATAGACGAATATCCATATTTGGCGTCAGGAAATCCATCCATATCATCAATATTACAAAAAAATATAGATATTCATTTTAAGGATACAAACTTGTTTTTAATTCTTTGTGGATCATCAATGAGTTTTATGGAAAATCAAGTTTTAGGATATAAAAGTCCATTATATGGTCGTAGAACAGCACAATTTAAAATAGACAGCTTTGATTATTTAGATAGTAGTTTATTTTTTGCAGAATGTAGTAATGAAGATAATGTATTTGCATATTCTGTGACAGGTGGAGTTCCACAATATTTAGAAGTAATTGGTGGAGGTAAAGATATAGAAATAGGAGTATGTAATTCCTATTTTAAGCCCACTGGACATTTATTTGAAGAGCCTTATAGCATATTAAAACAAGAGGTAAGAGAGCCAAGTATATACAACAGTATTATTTCTAGTATAGCAAAAGGTGCCACTAGATTAAGTGAAATAGCCAGTAAAACAGGAGAAGATAATAGAAAATGCTTAAAATATATAAAAAACTTAATAGATTTAAAAATTGTCATAAAAGAAACCCCATTACGGAGCAAAAGTTGGAAGAAATAGCATATATAAATTAACTGATAATATGTTTAGATTTTGGTATAGATTTATCCCAGATAATATGTCTAATATTGAAAAGAACATGGGTGAAATTATTTTTAAGGAAAAAGTACTGCCTCTAATTCCAGATTATCTTGGCAGCGTATTTGAAGATATATGCATACAATATATGTCAAGAAGAAATAAAAAGCTAGATTTACCATTTATATTTGATAGTATTGGAAGATGGTGGGGAACTAATCCAATATTGAAAGAACAAGAAGAGATAGACTTTATAGCAAAGTCGAAGAATAAAGCGATTTTTGGAGAATGTAAATATAGAAATGAAAAATCGGATATAGATGTGTTAGATAATTTAATTAGAAAATCAGAAATGTTTGACAACAAATATACACAAAGGTATTATTATTTATTTTCAAAGAGTGGTTTTACAAATGGATTGATAGAAGATACCAAGAAACGTAAGAATGTTGAACTTATAGAATTAAATGACTTATATGAGATAAAATAAATAGAAGAAAAATAGAGTTTACAAATTAAAAGTTTGCAAGCTCTTTTTACTTTGAAAATCTTATTTTATGTATTTTTCTTTGTGAATTATCCCAAAGGGCACTGGGAGATGTTGCAGGAATGTTACAATTGTTACAATAATATTAAGTTTTGACGAAATGACGTATTTTTATTGAAAAAATATGTCATTTATGCTAATTTAAAGGGGAAGGTTTATATTCGGAAGAGAAAGATTAAAAGTAAATTGTGAAATTCTAAAAGAATTGTAACAGAAGACATTGCAAATGCAAGAAAATAAATTTTCTCCCAAGGTATCATTCTAAGCTTTGCTTACAGAGGCAGGCTTATGAAGATTTTTTTGACT
>Ga0209629_10003342_pt1 | contig 11442 bp, 6 predicted proteins | sample TergutCu122P5_FD_187286 | JGI IMG/M metagenome (GOLD analysis project Ga0209629, IMG submission 187286) | Cubitermes ugandensis P5 segment gut microbial communities from Kakamega Forest, Kenya - Cu122 P5 (SPAdes) (version 2) | ecosystem: Host-associated > Arthropoda: Insects > Digestive system >...
TCCGTAACCATCCAAAATCGGACACATGTTTATATGAACTTTTTTCATCACAAAGACCTAGGAAATCACCTCCTGCAGTTATGCCCTAAAGTCGTGAAACACCCTGTATAGTGAACACTATCATGAAGCACCTGAGAATTTCTCATGTTCTGAAGTGCAAGACCATGCTTCTGATTTTCCCAATCCATCCACAAGGAATGGAAAGAGAAATCAGAATATGTCCCGTTGTCGTGGGAGTAAAAGGATCTCCAACAGAAGGCAACAGCATGCAGCCTTCAACCTATGAATTCTATACTATTAAACCGAGGGAAACCTGGTATGTGGGGTGGCGGTCATATACCAGGGATTATGATAGATGAATGAAGGAGGGCTCTAGTGGTGGGGCATCTCCCTGCGAGGGATTCCAAGGGGACCTTGAGGGAGGGCTCCTTTACTGGGGAATCCAAAAGATGAGGTTTTTGAGAGATATGCAAAATGCCCTATAAATGGGCCTCCCTCTCCATAGGGGCCCTGTTGGGGAACCTGGAGGGGGTTCATTTGTCAGGAGTTTTGAGAGAAAAGAAAAGTATATCTGGGTTCCTTTCTTGGACCTGGAGGCCATTAAGAATTTAAGTCTGGGGGCCATCTGGAACTTTAGTAAAGGAACAGGGCTGTCCTGAGTTGATATCAGATTAAGGGGCACAAAGGGCCTGTCTATAAGGCCTAGGTGCCTTGGGACCATAAGGGCTCAAACCCAATGTTAATCAATCAATTTATACTATTAGGAAGGGAAGTAAATTTTTGCTTTCTCATTAAGAAACCTGTCAGTGGAACTACCTTTACTTTCACTTTATTTGCCTGTTAAGGCAAAAAATGGACAATACAGTAGCAAAATATATTGCAAAACTGACAAAAAATCACATAATCTCATATAAATAAACACGTCTACCAAACCATGTCAGAAAACAGTAATCTTTGCAGTGACTAAATGATGTCAAATCACATACACCATGTGCTATATTTCTTTTTAAATAACCAACCAGATGCACTAATTATCAAAATTTATTCTGTTATAAAACTCCACATGTTTCGGGCACATTCTCTGCCCATCATTGGGAGTTTTCCACTGTACATTCAGCACTGGTAAGTTTCATACAGGTTTCTGATGACCGCTTCCAAGCAGAGTCATGATGGAATGCAGTTCCATCATGACTCTGCCGGAGTACAAGGGAATGAAATCACCGATGGGCTGGCAAGGGGTGGCTCTGCTTTGAGATTTCTTGGACCTGAGCCGGTCCTGGGTGTCTTTAGGCGGGTCATAAGGACAAAGTTCAATCAGTGGTTAATCAACCAACATTGCGCTAGTTGGCATGACCTTAGACATACCCAAAGACAAGCTCGAGAGTTAATCTCGGGACCTTGTCTGGGTTTCAAGGCCAAATTTCTGTCCTTTAACAGGACTCAGTCCAGGGTTGTGACTGGCCTTCTTACTGGACACAATACCCTGAGAAGACACCTTCACCTGCTGAAGCTGACAGACAGTCCATTGTGCAGGGCGTGTGGAGTAAAAGAGGAAACCTCGGCCCACATTCTTTGTGAATGTGAGGCCCTGGCCTCACTCAGACACACACATCTGGGCTCCTTTTTTCTGGAACCAGAGGATATTAAAAGTATGAGCTTAGGGGCCATTTGGAGCTATGGTAGGGCTACAGGGCTCCTATGATTTTGATATGGGGCACAAAGGGCCCGTTTTAAAGGCCTAGGTGCATCGGGGCCGAGAGGTCCCGTACCCACATGCAATTCATTCATTCATTCATTCATTCCATCATGACTCTGCTTGAAAGCGGTTATCAGAAACCTGCATGAAACTTACCAGTGCCGAATGTACAGTGGAAAACTCCCGATGATGGGCAGAGAAGGTGCCCGAAACATGTGGAGTTTTATAACAGAATAAATTTGGAAAATTAGTGCGTCTGGTTGGTTATTTAAAAAGAAATCTATTACGATGCACAGTAACATGAATGTAAAAAAAAAAAAAACATGTGTCACAATTTATGCCAAATATAGTTTATCTAGTATACATTGGTATTCTTACATCATCTTTCATGGGTACCCGTGGAGGGTGGAATTCCTCATGGTATGAGCGTCCACTGGAAGGATGTATCAGTCTCCCTGTGATGCGGCGTACCAGAAGGCTGTCATCAATTCTGAACTCAATGACAGCATCAAGAGATTGTTTTCTTTTATCAAGAAGCTTGTCTAACTGCAAAATACAATTACATTACCAGTAATACATCATTGCACGTGTTTTTTGTGTGAACTGCAAAGAATGAATGCACTACCAAACGGTAATACCAATTTACGAATTTCAATGTTTCACTGTGCATTTTTCAATTCAATAATTGATGAACACCAACACATGCACTTTTTCATTCAACACTATATTAGTCTAGAATGTTGATTTCATTAAAATCCATAAAAATATTTAAAGGTACTCCGACATGTTTCGATCTTAATAGATCATCATCAGGGAGTATGTCTGTACCTCGCTAAAGTTACTGAATATTTAAAAATTTAAAAAATTTAAAAAACATTGAATTTAAAATCCCAACGATCAATTCCGGTGTTGTGGCAGCAATACTGTAATGAATTTAAAATGTGTTATAATGTATATTTATATATCAATTAAGAATTAAACAAAGTTAGCTATCCATGTTAAATCAATATCATTTGCGTAAGATTAAGCAAATGATATTGATTTAACATGGATAGCTAACTTTAATTCTTAATTGATATATAAATATACATTATAACACATTTTAAATTCATTACAGTATTGCTGCCACAACACCGGAATTGACTGCCGGGATTTTAAATTCCGTGTTTTTTAAATTTTTAAATATTCAGTAACTTTAGCGAGGTACAGACATACTCCCTGATGATGATCTATTAAGATCGAAACATGTCAGAGTACCTTTAAGTATTTTTATGTATTTTAATGAAACGAACATTCTAGACTAATATAGTGTTGAATGAAAAAGTGCATATGTTGGTGTTTATCAATTATTGTAATACCAATATGTTTGCACATTTCATTTCATTTCCCACAGGATCTCAATTTGGTATTTGGGGATCCATATAAAGAACTGGACATTTTAATTAAACAACTATTTTTCATAACTTTGTTTTATAACTGGTCTATCCTACAAATGACGGGTAATAACATATACATCCCACTAAGATCTTGTTAAATATTCTTTCAAAATGACAAATATTTAACAAAATACAAGGAAAAACGTTTTCAGACTGCATGCAGCATATACATATTGTCATCAGCACCATAATCACAGCTTTATGTTTGCAGTAGATGAACATCAAAGGCTACAGAATTATGCCATATACACACAGCATATTTTGAAAGCCACACTGTGCACGTCTCATACCGTAAATATTTAACCTTCAACAAATGGGGATTGCGATTTTAAATCTCCTGATTCTATAGACTAGTGGCCATATTTCAACTAAGGGATAGTTGGTTTATTACTGAAATACTGCCATATTCAGCCAGCTGGATCATGCATTTACATCACAATGATGTTACATACAGCCAGTGTAAAATATAAACATGTGTGTGTGTGTAAGATCTGTCAAATGACAGTCCTCAGATGAGCTAAAATGTGGAATCATTAGTACATCAACTTCTGTTTCATTCTGTTATTGCCATATCCCAAGTACATACTCACTTTGTAGTTGGGACTGAGCTCTGCAGCTCCATTTCTCATATATTTCCCCAGTTTATAGAATCACAGAGCTGAGACCTGAATTGTACATGTTCTGTCCACACAACAAATAAGCTTGGGCTCTATCAATACTAACCTTCTCTGCTTGTGGCACAGTTCTAGGAAATCCATCAAGAAGAAACCCATTTTTACATTCTGGTCGATCTAAGTTGGTTTCCACTAGACTCACAACCAAATCATCATTGACTAATCTTCCTATACAGATGAAAAAGGAAGTATATTACATGACAGTGCTACACAAATTTGTCCCATAAATACCATCTCTATCACCAACAGTTTTGTAACTGTCAGTCTAAAGTGATAAATTAAAAAAAAACTGTACATTGTAAGGGAAAGCATGCATTATGTTTCATAGAATTCCATGCTCAGTAATCTCTACACTGTTCAATTATCAACATGATGTGAGTGATTAAAGAATATACACAGTACACGTGATGGTAACAACTTGTGGAAAGCAGAGGAACTGAAATTCTTAGGGGGTAACATGCAGTACTATTCAACATAAAATTATTGAAACGATCCTACAATGCAAGAGTTATAAATATGGACCGTGGTGGACTGAAATGTATTTAGTAAACAAGTAATTCCTATCTTATACTGGGGTAGAAAATTTATAACAGCAGAAATTAAGGACTGCATACTATGTGCAAACATACGGTTCATCAATGCTGTGAGCATGTGCATGTAAACTATAAATTAATTCTGAAACTATGCTGCAATGGACATGTAAATGAAAATTATCATCGAATCGTTTACGTGCGCTCCATTGGGTTCACTTTATAAACAACTAAAGTGTATAGCGTATTGCTGGACACATCTATGCGATCATTTCGGGCAGTTTTTACACATAATTACTTGTACTTCTCTACAGTACGGTACCTGCGTCCACTTCTGTTTTAATTTTTCGACCCAGAGGAGAACCTGAGGATATCTCCGCACGCAACATATCTCCCGTTGACAGATGACACACACAAAATTTATTTTTAAGCAGTGGAGCCTGAAAACATAAGTGACTGCAAAATCGATTCTTTAATCACTTGTGCAACAAATATTATATTCAAACTAAGTTACTTAACCTACCTGTGTTCCTTTACCGGAACCAGGTGGACCTAGAAGAATGGCATTTATTCCTATAGGTTCTTCGGCTGCTTCTTTAGGTAACGGTTGTGCTAAAGGGGGCATATTTTATCAAAATGTTTTTATCCACACCTTGGTCCAAATTAAAAATGTCGTGTTAGAGACCTAACAATCCTCCCTATATTACCGACGGCTTACACTCAACTGAATTGATGACGTTTCACTGGTTATTACCGACATAGGGTCACTGACTATGAAACAATCGTGTGTCCATATATTATGTCGTATCTTATCCGTGGTTAGCACACACACACACACACACACACACGATGGAGGTTACCCGTATATCAGCTGTGCGACAAGCGCGGTAAAAACCGAGCAGGTATGTCAAATACAGCCGACTGCCGAGGTTACGTAATCTTCAAGGGCATGCATATGAAGTTAGCATTTAAAATTTACAACATTTACATAAATGTAATAAAATCCATAATTTAAAATAGCACAGTCAATTCATATGATTACGCAAAAAAACATTCACATAGAATTATCACTGACGAAAATTATTCCATTAAAACAGCATCAAGAATTCTAGGTCACTCGCGCATACGAAAAAATCATTGCTGTAATTTATTCAAGGACGTCACATTACACGGAAGTTTAGAGTGTAAAGTGTAAAGTATTACAAGTTTATTTATCACAGATACTGTAGTTCATTATTACTACAAAATAACTCCAGCCATTCGTAGTGTCCAGTACTTTATTGATAGTTCTCCGCACTGCAGTGAGTATGAGAGTATTGATAAGGTGTCGTTCGTCACTCTAGCAAGGACGGTAATTCAGGACGGTATAAAAGCGAGGAACGAGTTGACTGCGAAGTTAGAGCGTTGTAAAATGGACTGGCTGTTATCGTCGTTAGATGCTTTATTTGAATTTCCGAGATGGTATGTAGGTGCAATCCTCGGAACAGGATTTTTGACATATTACCTGCGTGAAGCGGTGAAGGTATGTTTCTAAACTAAGATAGCTAAGACTCTGTTCGTGAAAGACTGTAAGACAGTGGGTTGCATGACTTGCTCTGTCAAAATTATCACATGGGTGTGGGCATTACATATGTCCATTGAAATGATTAGATTATGTTGAAAAATCTCGTGATAATTTTCGATATATTATGTGAATACCAACATTGTTTAAAGAGTGTGTGTACAACTTTTAGTATTTACTGTTCTCTGACACAGTAACTATTGTATTTTCAAACTAAGGATAACACATTCCAGAAAACCTTGAAACATGATGTAAAATTTTTAAAATAGGATGAAGAGGGAGGCAAAAGAGTAGTATTATTCTGTCAGGTTCTTTGACCACCATTATGTAAAAACATATGTGTGTATTTAAGACTGAAATTTGGAAATCTGTAATTTTTAGGTATAGGTACATAGAGACTCATACAATCTCTGCAGAATATTACACACATCAAGTGAAATATTGGAAGGAACATGAATATTCTTCACTTGTCATTGATTTGAGTATTGACAGGTTTAGCAACTTAAATTAATTTTTAATTGGTCTTTCCCATACATTATATTTCATTGTCAATGAAGAATCATTTAATTTAACACTATGTAGCACTTTCTACACATACAAATTTAAAAAATGTTTATTTAAATGAATGTGAAGTTGTACTTATCAACCACTTATTTGCAGAGGAGAAAACAGGAGTTCAGGACAGAATTTCCGTTAGTATCGTACACCATACCAGTGCTACAGATCATGGATTTTAGTAGTAAAAATTTATGTCCCATCGTATCGTATCATATCATATCATATTTATTCACCTTCCGTAGATCTTTACAGATATGGAATCAGTCACAGTCTACATAAGTATGCAAGGCATTTGTCATAATACAACAATACAGCAATAAAATGGTACAGTGTGTATAGATACATAAGATGAATAATGGCAGTAATAAAAATATGTATAAATTAAAATTATAATTGAATAATTCTCTATTAATCAAAGAAGTAAAAAAAATATAAAAAGTTAGTTGGTAATATTCGTCGAGACTATAGAATGCATGTTCTGTAAGGTAGGTTCTTAGTGCAGATTTAAAGCGCTTAGCATCTTTAGATAGCATTTTAATGTTTAATGGTAAGTGGTTGTAAATCTTACTTCCAGAAAAAAGACCTCATTTTTGCACTAGTGTTAGATTTGTGGAAGGCAAATGTAAATTATGGTTATGTCGTGTAATAATATCATGAATCTCAGAATTAGATATAAAGCAACTTCTATTCTTGTTGACAAAAACAAGTAATGAGAAGATATAGTGGGACGTAAGTAGCAATATTTGTAACTTTTTATAAAAATCATGGCATGAGTCGCATCTACCAGAATTTGTAATGACTCTTATTATCCTTTTTTGAATTTTAAAAATACTGTCACTAAGATGAGAATTACCCCAAAAGATAATACCATAAGATATAACTGAGTGAACATAGGAATAATAGATCATTTTAATTACATCAGTACATGCATATATACATATGTTCTATTGAGCCATAAGTGTGTCATAAAGACAGTACGATGAGGAACAAATCATAAATACACAGATATATAAATTTACAGTGTAAAATACTATAAAATGTTTCACAGAAATATTATAAATAATTTTACACATAAAAAATATCTGCAGGATACAAGCAGTGTGTATGTGGGTATTATCTGAAGGCTTCTTTAAATTTTGAGGATTTTTAAACATTTTTTTAAAAAAAAGATAACATTGGCATTTGGTCTATGAAGACAAAGCTTATCCCTTTTATTAATATTGTGTATAGACAAATTTGTTTAAAACATTTCCTTCTTCTTGCTAGTGAAGTGCATTAATGAAAGTACAGGGCGTTTCGTAATGTTCTCTGTGATTACAAACATTTATAACAAGAAAACCAAAGGACCTACCTTAATGGAATTTTTCACAGCCGCAGGAAAACTGGGATTTTTTTTTTTTAAACTAGAGATGTTCGATGTGTGCACCACGGGTGACACAGCACACATCGATATGATATTCAAGTTCTTGTCACACACACGCGCGTCAACACGTGTGTGGCAAGAGGACGTTATGACACCCTGTATATACTATCATGGAACAGGTAGGATCTCTAATTGTTTAAATTGACTCCTACATGAAGTGCTGGGTTGTGCACCAGTTTGATGCGGTATCTCATGGATAGACATACTTTGTCCAAGCTGTTTTTTTGTGTGTGTGTGTGTGTGTGTGTGCAGTTGTAGGTATAAATGTCATTTATTTATTGTGTGCACGTATTTTGTTCATGGCTGCACTAAGGCCGTATAGTATAATCCATTTTGAGATGCTAACGGTTCCTCAACTGTGGGCCGGATGGTCCAGGAATCAAAATGGATACTGGGTCTCTTTGTGGGTGTAAATTGGCCAAGGCATGGCTCTGACACTCCACCCGCCTTTAGCGCCAAGGTTAAAGAAAGAGTGGAGTTATAGCATTACTCCACCTCTTGGTCTTCGTGGCCTGTATAAGAGTGAACTCTACTTTTACCAGTTCTTTAAGTAACCAAATTACCCACCTTGTATGGGGCCCAACAGTTCATTACTGTGTCTGCAAGAGCCCACCACTTGTCTGTTTTTTGAGACACATTAATTGAGCCCTCACCCCTTTACAATCATGTGACCGTGCATCGTAATATTTTTATTTTTAATAACCAACCAGACACACTAATTATTCAGATTTATTCTGTTTTAAATCTCTACATGTTTTGGGCATCTTCTCTGCCCATCATCAGGAGTTTTCTACTGTACATTTGGCACTGGTAAGATTCATGCTTGGAAGCGGTCATCAAACCTGCATGAAACTTACCAGTCCCGAATGTACAGTAGAAAACTCCTGATGATAGGCAGAGAAGATGCCCAAAACATGTAGAGTTTTATAACAAAATAAATTTGAATAATTAGTGCATCTGGTTGGTTATTAAAAAGAAAACCCACACCCCCATTCTGTTGTTTAAGGTGTATTTTAATATCCTCCCATCTACACCTAGGACTTCCAAGTGATTCTTTTCTTCAAGTTTTCCAACCAACCCCTTTATATATTGCTGACATCTCATGCATGCTGAGTGCTCTTCCCATCTCAGCTTCATTGATTTGATTATGTGAATAATATCTGATTATGAGTAAAAATAATTAACTTTTTCATGATGCAGGTTTCTCCACCCTGCTATTGCTTTCACCCTCTTAGTACCAAATACCTTCTTCAGCATCTTGTTCTCAAACACCTTCTGCCTGTGTGCAAAATTACAGTTCCATGTATCATGTTCTTATGTTTTTATATGGCTAATGGGAAGGTGAGAAAGATTCTGGGCTGAATAGTAACATAGTACTGTCTAGGAAACTTGAAGGGAAGGAATCATTTTGGAGACAGGCGTTGATGGTGGAATAATATTAAAAAAGATTGTGGAGGAAATGGATGCAAATTTCTGGACAAGATTCAACTGGCAGGTTTTTGTGAAGGTGGTAATTAGCCTTGTTGCTCTTTATAAGCAGAAAAGTCATCGATTGTCTGAGTAACTGTCCAGTTTTTAAAGAAGATCATCCACTATGTAGTAGGATTCTGTGTGAGCAGAATATGGGAACTTAATTTCATTTAGCAAAATAAACTCTTTTTATTTAGGAATCAGTTGTTCAGCTGATATACCTTATTTCCTGGCCCATAAGACACACTTTTTTTCCCGAAAAATGTGACCTAAATTCGACCTGCGTCTTATGCACCGAGGGTACGTATTATTTCCAACCTTATAAATACCCGTACGCATCAAGTGAAAACAACCATGAAGATGATTTTAGTGGTAGTGATGATGATTTTCTGGGTTTCTATGATAAATAAATTATATTATGGTTGCTAATTTTGGTATGTAACAATCCTGTGTTCTTCCAATAAATGACTGAAATTAAAATACATTCATCATTATTTTTTTTCTAAAATTTGTAACGAAAAAATCATGGTGCATCTTATGGGCCGGGAAATACAGTACTTGTTGGTCTATCACCGTGTTTTTTATTTCTTTCCGAATTCTGACACAAATAAGTACTTTTTTGTTGCATAAAAAATTTCAAGATTATTGCTGGTTGACTGACATAATAATTCCTGAATGTAACTTTGTCGTATGTGCTCATAGTTTGAAAACTGTAAATTCCATAATTTTTTTTAAAACACTACAGAAGCAAGTGCAAAATTTTTGCTACCTCTTTAAATGCAAGATGAAGATTCAACTGGGAATTCAATTTATAAAACACTTTTATTTTCAGCAACCAATTCTTGCATGTTCAAATGGGAAATTTAAGGATTTCTTATTGGCACATGTACCAATACTGCGGGAGAAGTACTGGCCAACACTTTGGTGTTTTGAGTCTAGGGCACAGACTGTTCTTGCGAGTCTGCTGCGGTCAAGGCTTCTTCCCAATATAAAGTACCGGAGGTAAGTGTTTAATGATGCATTTTGGGAATCAGTTTTACAGTATGAGACTAAACATGAACCTTTTTAGGATGCATCTGTGTGACACAGTTAAGTTTAATGAACCAACACAGATATAAGTAACATATAATTCAGTTATTCTAATCTGACCCAACCTAATTTTTCTTCAAATTCGTAATTATTTGTTCTGACTTAATTGTTACTAGGTTTGTCCAGAAAATTATGCTTCTTATTTTTTTAAGTTAATACTGATTCATAGATGTTGTCACTGGATTTTTCAGTGACATATTCCTTCTGACCGTACCATGGCCCTGGGGTCGACTCAGCCCCTAGTGAAAATGAGTTCCAGGAACATTTCTTGGGGGGTAAAGGTGGCCGGTGCGTGAGGCTGACAACCTCACCACCTTCATGTGCCGAATGTCATGGAAATCTGGGAGCCTAAACGTCCTGGAACCCTCTGGGCCACACCAGGCCTGTTACGGGACTGCTTTACCTTTACCTTTTTTTTTATTTATTCATAGATCATGAAAACCACGCGTTATGAAGAGTGATGATTTGACTGTACTCTGTTTTTCCTCAAAGTCTCTGTGCACTTATATGGCCTTGCGCCAACAGGGGACAACTGTGCGTACACCTTGCCAGTACCATGCCTTGTCCTGCTCATGTAGCCAAGTTCTCATTCAGCAAACCACATCATCGTCATTCTCAGACTTTGTACTGTGAATTGCATCCTTACACACACAATACAATGATATCTAACTTTGTACCATGCAGTCAATGGAGTTATCTGCCATGACATGTTGAAGTTGTAGGGAAGGTCCAGACTGCTTCAAGAAAAGCCAGATGTTCTTAAACATTACAGCACTGTCAGGCATCCACAGTGAGGTGTCAACATTCTTAAGTAGGTAGTTGGCTGTTGGGAGGGAGGGAGGGGGGGGAGGGTCCACTTCCTAGCCTTCAAAATCTCCAGATCTGATACCAGTTGACTTTCCAGTGGGGTTTTGTGAAAGGTGATATTTACATTCCACCCATGCCTTTAACCCTAAACTACTTGAAGGATCGAATATGGACGGTGAATTGAAAATCCCCCCCCCC
>Ga0209629_10003343_pt1 | contig 11442 bp, 9 predicted proteins | sample TergutCu122P5_FD_187286 | JGI IMG/M metagenome (GOLD analysis project Ga0209629, IMG submission 187286) | Cubitermes ugandensis P5 segment gut microbial communities from Kakamega Forest, Kenya - Cu122 P5 (SPAdes) (version 2) | ecosystem: Host-associated > Arthropoda: Insects > Digestive system >...
ACTGTCTGAAAGGGACTCGATTTATTGAATAAATGAAACAACATTTTGAATTACGAGAATGGGAATTAACCGATAGCGCATCTCTTGCTGAAAATGCAAATAATATCAATATATGGAATAATGTACGGGATTATTTTCCACACCCTTATTTGGAAAAAGATGGAGTACGGTTTATTGAAATGTGTTTGAGTAAACCAAAGCCTGCCACAGATTTGGCTATTGCAGTTGATGGAAAAGCCATAGGCGGAATCGGCATTGTACCGCAAAATGATGTTGAGCGAATTAGTGCAGAAATTGGTTATTGGATAGGGGAAAATTATTGGAATAAAGGAATTATGACAGAAGCAGCCAAACAAATGGTAACGTATGCTTTTACAAACTTTCCTTTGCAAAAGATTTATGCGCCGATTTTTGATTTCAATATTGCATCACAGAAAGTGCTAAAAAAAGCAGGATTTAAGCAGGAGGCAATACTGAAACAAGCCGCAATAAAGAACAATAAAATAATTGATTTACATTATTATAGTCTGACAAAAACACAATGGCGCTCAAAAGTGCATCATCGTTTTTACAGACAAGATGATTTTCCTCTTTTGGAGAAGTTGCTTTATGAATCCATTTTTCAGCCCGGAGGTTCAGAGCCGCTTCCATACGATATTATCAAAAAACCTGAAATAAATAATTACATCAAAGATTTCGGACAGAAAAAAGGTGATTTTTGTATGTTTGCAGAACTTTACGGTGAAACAATAGGCGCTGCGTGGTTGCGTATTTTAGACGGCGAAATAAAAGGTTACGGAAATATAGACAGTGAAACGCCCGAATTGGCGATTGCGGTTTTCAAAAAGTATCGCAATTTAGGTGTTGGAAGAGGATTGATGAACAATATAATAGACTTATCTTTATATCAAGGATTAAGAGGTTACAAACAAATTTCATTGAGTGTGCAAAAAGAAAACTACGCCGTAAAAATGTATCAAAAACTCGGTTTTGAAATTGTAAGAGAGAATGAACATGATTATATTATGGTGTTGAAAAAAGCCGGAAAATCACGTTAGAGACAACGGCGGCGGACAGCAGCGCATAAACGGCAGAATGAGGGGACATTGCAGATGGACAATGAAGTGAGAATTGACAATTGAATACAAACCGTCCGAAAAGGACGTTAAAATAAAAACGGAATGAAGAAATTTTTGAAAATTATTCTGATAACAATGGACGTTAAATGCGCTGTGAAATCGCAAGAAATAATCCGTCACATACCGACTGCTGAGTACATTTTTACAGGGCATTACGGATATACAAATGATTATAAAACAGCAGTAAAAGATGATTAACAAAATGCACTGTAGTTAACGACGTTTCATGCAAGCGTGGGTGCAGTCTCGTCCACTAATATTGTGGATAACAATAATTGTATTACCTTTGCCTCGATTTAAGAAGTAAATATGGAAATACAATTTGATAAAAAATATTTGGGGGAATTGTTCTACACAGGCAAGACAACGGACAAAAAATACCGTTTTCAGCCACAAGTCGCAAAAAAATATCGTAAAACTATTGATATTCTTGAATCAGTAACTTGTGTGGAAGACCTTTTTCGGTACAATAGTTTGGAATATGAAGTCTTACACGGCGATAAAGAAGGATTGGAATCTGTTCGCGTGAACATCCAATATCGAATTGAGTTCAAAACCACCAAAGCAGTTTCCGAAACGGTGGTAATAATTTGTAACATTAAAGAATTGTCAAATCATTATAAATAAAAATATTATGGCAAATATAAAATTTGGTTTTATCCCGACCCACCCGGGCGAGGTATTGAAAGATGAAATTGAATATCGCAAAATATCACAAATCCGGTTGGCAAAACAAATGGGTATGTCATATAAAATTTTGAATGATATACTTAACGAGCGCCGCCCGATTACAGTCACGACTGCAATGATGTTTGAAGCCGCTTTGGACATACCTGCTGATTCTTTAATGCGTTTGCAACTCAAATATAATATGCAGGAAGCACAGAGAGACAATAAATTTCTTTCACGTCTTGCTGAAATACGTAAAATGGTCTCAGAATTTTGATTGGAAATCGCAGTAAGTATAAACGACTGATTTTGAGTGATTTTTTAGCATGAAGTGCGTGCGAACAGTTTAGCAAAAAATAAAAAGTATGATTAGAAAAAGTATAATAGGAATTTTTACATTGATTTTTGCACTTTCAATTAAAGCACAGGAAATAGTTGTGTGTGGGCGTTTGGAAACACCAAATATCCAAATTTCCAACAATTTTAAGGAAGATTTATTTTGCTATTTTAAAGGAAACTTTAAAATGTCTAACAGTTATAACGATTTTTTCTATTCATTTCAAGTTGATTCTGTGATTACCGGTTCATTACCAAATTTTGACAAGACACCATTTAATATTGCCCTTGGTTTAATCAATGAATGTACTGTTTTGGATTACTATAAAGAATACACTTTAAAAATCAAGCAAATACCCACTACAAACTATTACTACATTGACAGTCTGAATCAAGTTTTTAATAATGAAAAATATTTGGAAAAATTGACTGAATATTATGAAGACCATAGGAGAAAAGCGGAAATTTTAACCACAGGAACATTTCAAGAAAAATGTGATAGTATATGGTATAATACTTCGGAAGCCGATTACCGATATATTTCGTATGTCCTTCCGTTTATAACGAACAAAGATACAATCATAACTTATGATTATGTGGATTGGGACGGTTATGATGAAAATGGAAATGGAATTGGCGGAACTTACAAGTATGAAAGAAAAACATTGCTTTCAGAATGTTTGTACGGCTATCTTCATTGGCTTTTGCCATTTTTTGACTTGCCAAACAACGATACTGATAGCATAGGTTGGCGCGAATGGTACGATAGTTTAATTCAAAAAAAATGTTTTCCAACAATACAATATGCTCAAAGTGAGCATAAAACAATTACCGGCGAGTCGGGAATTTATTACTTTATACCGGATACTCAAAACAGAAAGATATATATCAGAACGGCAGAAAAATCTTTTGTCTTTAATACGACTACCGAAGAGTTGTTGGCAACAGAACATTGTAAGCAATTTTCTGATTCCTACGGAGAAAATAATAGTATTCAAAATTCTGAAATAGCGCAGTTTAGCAGTTTTTCTAAAAACATAGCACTCTTCACAATAACTAATAATACATTTTGCCAACAGGAGAAAACTATCCCTGTGGAATATGAAACACAAAATAAACCTGCAACTGATATAACGGCAGTTATTCACAGTAAAAATGACTTTTTTTTATTTTGGTTAGACAATATAAATGATAGAAATTGTTTAAGAATAGGAAAAATAAACAGAGATGGGAAGTGGGTTGTTAGTCCTAAAAATCTATACGAATTACCATATAGATGTCCGCCTAATTTAAATTATGGAATTACTTCATTTTCTATTGTTCAAGCCAATAAAAATGAGACAGTTTTGGCTTTTTCAGATGAAGCATTTGGCGTACACAATGGAGATTGTGCATACGGAAAAAAGAATGACGGAGTTATGATTTACAAAGTAAATTCTTCTTTGAAAGAGACAAACTCGTCAATTCTTGAATTGGAAGAAGGTTTGAAAGTACGAAATATTTACTTGTCGAAAAAAGATAATGTGTACTTGCTGACTGTAGAAACAAGTTGGTCGAAACATCTCTATTACAGATTGCTGAATGAAGACCTCACGCCCAAAACGGATTTTATTAAATTGGCAAATAATACAAGCGATTATTTAATCGAAAAACCAATCCCGACTTCGAAAGGATTTATGATAACTTGGGTGGATAGTGATTTGGCTGAAAATATTTTGCGTTCTGTGATAATTGATAAATCAGGCAAACAGTCTAAAATTATCAACATAACCAATCAGAAAATAGACAAAATCTATAATGTAGAATTAGATAAAAACACAGTGGATATTTATCTTTTCAGTCAAGGGTCGCTAATCAGAAAAAGAATAAACAAAAAAGAGTACAATTCAAATTATCTATAACATTTTGATGCAATAACCTGCAAAAATAAGGCTGAAAGCCTTACAATCAACAGAATAGGGCAACGCCCTATGGATTGATGTCGCCTCATCTCCCTAAGCACTGAAAGGGCGTAATCCATTTGTATTTCTTCTATCTTTTTAATACCTTTGTCCCGTAGCATATTTTTATGATCTTGAAATTCACCGCTAAATTAGTCATTTTCAATGACATTAGCAAAAAATATGCTACTTTTTTTAATCTTTATTCCTCTTTTTACAGGGAATTATGAAGTGCGAAACATTAGTAATAACTATAGTAGCGCTAATTTTACTCGCATCTTCGAGTAAAGCGCAGGAAACGCTTATTGTGCGAGGGCATTTGGAAAGACCAAATACTCGCGCCTCTCTCAATTTGCAGAAAAAAATGTTTTGTTATTTCAAAGGCGACTACATTATGCCTGAAGATAATAGTTTTTGTACATTTCGGGTTGATTCTGTGATGAGTGGCTCATTTTTGAATTTTAAGAATGAAGTTAACCAACCGCCTTTTAATATTAAGATTGCTCTGATTAATGAGTGTACAGTTTTGGATTATCGTCAAAATTACACATTGCAAATAAAGCGATTTCCCCACACAAATTATTATTATATTGACAGTTTAAGTCAAGTTTCGCCAAATGAAAAATACTTGAATAAACTTGTTGAATATTACAAAAATTACCGGCAAAACATAGACATTTTAACCAAAGGAACTTTACAGGAAAGAAACGATTTTTTAGGAAAACTGCAAAATTACAATTATACTTCTCAAAAAACGGATTACCGATATGTTTCGTATGTTATTCCGTTTATGGCAAGTAAAGATACAATCATAAATCATTTTGTATTAAATTGGGACGGCTATGATAAAAATGGAAGAATGGTTGGTGGCTCAAATGTATATGAAGAAAAAGGATTGTACGCTGATAATTTATACAACTATCTTGACAGGACTTTACCGTTTGTATTGACCGACAAAACAACAGATAGTATTGGTTGGTATAATTGGTTTGACAGCATTCGTTGTTCGCAAGAATTTTTACCTGTGAAATTTGCTCAAATCGAACACAAAACAATCGTACAAACGGGAAAAAATACATATTATATTTCCTATTTTATTCCCGATGTTTCAAGTCGAATAATATATTTTGCGTCAGACCGAAAATATTATTCCTTAAACATAGATACAGACGAATTGACCGAAAAACCATTGCAACAAAGTAATTCGCCATATTTTGAAAATAATTACAGCATTCAAAATAATGAAATACCAATATATAATTCTTTTAATAAAGGTATTGATTTGTCGAGGTTGGATAATGGCGTTTTTTTCCGACAAGACAATGAAATAATACCATTAAATTTACTATACGATGTAACACCAAGTTCTTGCAAAATTTATCCAAATCTTATAGTTCACAGCGATACGGATTTTCTTATATTTACTTCTCAAAATCCGGATGGCTATAATTGTTTGAAAGTGGGTAAAATAAACCGAAAAGGGAAATGGATTATTGAACCTGAAAATCTTTATCAAAAACCATTGAAAAGTTATGTTGGCGACACAAACGATATAAGGGCATTTTCATTTTATCAATCTAATGAAAATGAAACAACTTTTGCTTTTTCGGACAGGACTTTTGGTAGAAATTCGTATAGCGCAAATGAAAAATACACAGACGCAATAATTGCTTTCAAGTTAAACTCAAACTTGGAAGTGCAAGATTCTGTCATACTTACAATGGACTTTCCGCGTTTTGATTACAGTTTTTCAAAGACTGATTTATTGAAAAAAGACAGTACATATTTGTTGCTGGCGCTAACGAATAGCAATAGCAATTATCAATTATATTACAGGCTGTTAAACAGCAATTTAACGCCTAAAACCGGTTTTATAAAATTAGCAAATCATCTGCAAGATTATAATGCAGTAAGCAAACCAATTGTAACGGCCGAAGGCTTTATGATTAGTTGGATAGATAATGACTTGTCGGATGGTATTTTGCGCTCTGTTTTAATAGATAAATCGGGGAAGCAGTCAGAAATTATTAACATTTCCAATCAGAAAATAGACAATACTTACAATGTTGAATTTGACGAAAATAATGTTGATATTTACCTTTTTAATAGAGACGAACAAACATTGATCAGAAAACGAATTGACAAAAAAGAGTATAGACAATAATTTGCGAAACAGCAGTGAAAGCCTGCACACAACAATTTCGTTGTATTTACCCCCCCGCTATGATAAAAAAGAAGCTGCCTGTTTAAGACAGCCTCTTTTTATAAAATTTGCCTCAATAACCCGGATTCTGCTCAAGCAGGTTATTACTGCTCATCACTTGTTCGGAGAGCGGGAAACGGTTAAAGTATTCCTTCCCGGCTCCATCGGCGGGATGATCCCACCACGATGTGGTGGTATATTTATTCCAGCGGATGAGGTCGGTACGACGACGTCCCTCCCCGATGAACTCTATCATCCATTCGTCCAACATTCGCCACTCATCGAGATTGGCAGCTGTTACCGGATCGGGATCGGCTCCCCCCGTAAAATAGCGTTTCCGAACCGTATTGATTAATGTGGCGGCTTCAGCCTTATTGTTGGCGCGCATTTTACACTCGGCAAGCATATAATACACTTCCGCAAGACGGAAAACGGGGATATCGGCGTTTCCTTTTAAGGTCTTTTCCGACAACCAGGGGACAGGCGCGAATTTTGCCAAACGCACTCCCGAATTTTCTTCACCCCAGCGAGCGCCTTCTTTTCCATGGTCGGCTTCGGCTCCTGCCATCGGAATAATGCGAGCGATCTGATCTACAATCTTTAGGGTATCTGTCGGCTTGACTTGCCGGTTTCCGCCGTGACATACTTTTCCGGTTACGGGATTTACCATAGTGCCGAAATAGAACATGCCCCGCCATTTGCCTCCGCCTTCAAAAGCGCTCAGTTGCTTGCGAACGTCTTGGGCATTGAATTTGGCAAAAGGACTGCCCAACCGGTAGGTTCCTTTCGGACTGGGATTACTGCTGCCGTACAGATAGGATTTTCCGTTGACGTCGAGCGATGGCACTAAGCAATAACCGTTGTTGCGGTTGCCTACTTCGCCGTTGTCCCAATACTCGTTCATGCCGTAGTGATTGCTATGCGGTCCGACGCTGCGCTCGCTCTGAGCGTTCTGGCTGGGAACAGACCAGATGATTTCGGTGGACTTGTCATTAGTGTATCCGAAAACATTTCGCCAGTCAGCTTCAAGTTTGTAAGCGCCGTATTTTCCGTCAATAATATCCTGGCAAATGGTTGCGCAATCGCTGAACTTTTCCTGACGAATGTAAGGAACTGCGTTAAAATAAAGTCGCGCTAACATCATAGCAGCTGCGGCTTGATTAATACTGCCTGTTTCCATTGCGCCGAGCGTAGTCTTTACCGGAAGTTTCGGAATCGCTTCTTTCAGCAGACGTTCAATAAAAGCGAATGTTTCCGTATCCGTGGCTCGCGGTTGCATTTCTCCTTTATTCGATTCATAAAGAGGTACGCCTCCGAACAGATCCAATCCGTACAAGTAGAAAAAGGCAGCAAGCGACTGGAGTTGCATCAACACCGCATCTCGGCTCCCGGGAGGAAACTTCAACGCATCGAAATCGACATACTGATCAATGTCGTCTTTGGCGCTCCATACCTGTGCCACGCCCATCGAAAATGCGCGCCAAGTCTCATTTACATTAGGAGTCGTAGGAGTAAAATCGTGATTGTACATACGAAGATATGCCCCTCCGTCGTACCAGTCATTATAACGCGAGGGAACCAGCATCTCATCGGTCGTAAATTCCTGAAGAATGACAAGAGTGGAATGCGCCTGAGCATCCGCCATAGCCCATGCCCAATGTGTAAACGGACGCCCCATACGTTGATATACTTTAGCCTGTGTATCAAAAAAGAGCGAGGGCGTCGATTGCGAAAAATATTGCGGTTCTACACTGCATGAGTGGAAGATGACGGAAAACACCGCCGCTGCAATACCGACAATTAATATTTTATTATACTTTTTCATACGATATCAATTTATAATTTAGAAATTTAATTGTAACCCAAGCGCACAAGTACGGGTTTGGGGATAAATATCAGCCTTTTTTTCAATACCCGTATCCCAGCCTGTAATATCCACTTCCGGATTCAATCCCGGATATTTGGTAAATGTGTACAGATTATTTCCCGTAAGGTAGATCTTAACGCTTTCCATCAGCTTGGTATATTTTTTCATCGGCAAAGTGTAAGCCAGCACTAAGTTCTGAATTTTCAGGAAAGAGCCGTCATAAAGGAAATAATCGCAGGGAGCGGGACGACCCGTAATCTTCGCATTCTTCCCGATGGCATCATACAGCATATTTCCCTGAACAACGTTCCTTAATCCGTATTCAAGCTCTATGGCATTGTAGATAGTGTTATTGACCCAACTTGTAAGAGTAAGATTCAGCGACCAGTTTTTATAGCTCAAGTTATGAGTCCAACCGGCAATGACGGTCGGCATGAAACTTTTTTGGTAAACCCGGTCATCTACTTTTCCGTCGTCGCTGTTGATCACATTGTTGTCTTTGTTGTAGATCTGTATTTTCCCGTCATCACTGATTCCGGCATAGCGATAGAGGAAATAACTTCCAACTTCAACCCCTTCTGCGATACGGTGGGCATATTGCACCCAATTGTTGATACTCCCGCCATTGATGTAAGTTTGATTACCCCAAAGCGAACCGATAAATGTTTTATTGTGACTCAGCATAAGCGAAGTGTTGTAATTCCAGTCGCGGGAGCGTACGACATCTCCGCCTATTTCAAGTTCCCATCCCCTGTTTTCCATCGTGCCGATATTTTTAAACATTTCCGATTCCGTATTGGGCGGTTGCGGAACCTGTACACTGTATATCAGCCCTTGTATGGCGCGTCGATAGAGGTCGAACTTACCGTAAAGGCGATTATTAAACAGCGAATAATCCAATCCTAAGTTCCACTCGTGCTTTTCTTCCCATCCGAGCATATCGTTAACGTTTTTCGTAACCCCGTAAGAGTAAGCCCAAGTGCCGTCGGGCAATAGCCAACGGGTGTCCGAACCGTACATTTTGGCGGCGTAGTCGGCGGAAAAACCTTCATTACCTGTTACTCCGTAAGCAAGACGAAGTTTGAGATCATCCACCCAAGATAAGTTTTTCATAAAACTTTCTTTAGAAAATCGCCATCCTGCGGAAACCGACCAAAAAGTTCCCCAGCGATTTTTTACGGCAAACTTGCTGGAACCTTCCCGGCGTATGGAAGCGGTTGCCATATATGTGTCCTTGAACGAGTAATTGAGGCGGGAAAAATAAGCAAGCAAACGTTGTGTGATCTGTTTGGAAGATTTCATATCCGCAAGACCTTCTTTCAGGCGCGAACCTTCGCCGAGGTTCCAGAATTTAACCAAATCGTTGGTAAAATTACCGTTACTTGCTTCAAACGATTCGCCGTTATATTCATAATAACTGTAACCGGCAACGGCATTGATGGAATGGCGGTCAAAATCATTGATGTATGAGAAATATCCGTCGGAGTTGAGCAGTTCGGTTTTGCTGAATTGCATGGTAGCCCAGCCTTTACGTCCCGCAAGTTTCTCTTCCCGCGTGAACATGGAACGATAGAAATGCCGTTCCCACTGCCGGTTTTCATAAGCGACGGTTTGACGATACGATAGTCCTCTTACCGGCAGAATGTTTAATTTGATCGCCACGTCGGGGCGGAACCATTTGTCTAATCCTTTATCGGTTCTGAGAGCGGCTTCTCCGATTTCATTCATTTCGGTTCCATCGCCGACAGTCCAGATATTGAATCCGGTAATGCTTTCCGGATCATAAACAGCCTGTGTGGGATTCGCGCGCATAATGCCTTCTATCGAAGGTTTGTTTTGATCGCGTAACGCTTGACGGTAATTGACATGCGTACCGATATCCAACCAGCCGTCAAGTAATTTAAACTCTGTATTGATACGGCCCGAATAGTCCTCCCTGTTATCGCCCCGTAAGACGCCCTGATCTTTATCATACATCATGGCGGTATAGATACGGGCAAATTCGGAGCCGCCCTGAATGGTCAATACATGACGGTGTGAAGTCGGATCGGGATTCAAAGCTTCGTCCCACCAATCCGTATTATTCCCTTCATCGACTTTTGCCCCCGCATACGTGGCAGTATAATCGGCTGCATTAAGCAAATCGGGTTTACCGAAAGCCTGTTTGAATACAAGTTCGCCCGTATAACTCATTTTTAACTTACCGGCTTGGGGCTGTTTGGTAGTAATCAATATCACTCCGCCCGTAGCTCTCGTACCGTAAATTGCTCCTGCCGAAGCGTCTTTCAACACATCGACCGACTGTATGTCCTCCTGAGTGAGAGAGCGGATATCTCCTCCGGGCATTCCGTCAATAACAATTAACGGAGCGCGCGATGTATTTATCGACGCCATACCGCGTAATTGAAAAGTGTTTCCCGAATTCGGACTTGTGGTTCCCGATATTATCAATCCGCTCACTTTACCTTGAAGCGCCGTCGCAATGGATGAACCGCCGACGCCCTGCGGCAAATCGCGTGCCGAAAGAGATGATATGGAACTCGTTACCTGCTTCTTTTGCATGGTTCCGTAACCTACCACCACCACATCTCCCAGCGCTTGAGAATTCTCGGAAAGCGTGACAGACAAAGAAGATTGATTGCCAACCGGTATTTCCTTGGTATTATAACCGATGTAAGAAATGACCAATGTGGCATTCGGAACTGACGTATTTTCGATCGAAAAATGTCCGTTCTCGTCCGTTACCGTTCCGATACTTGTACCTTTGACCGAAACACTCGCGCCGATTAACGGGTGACCCGTCTCGTCGTTAACCGTTCCGGAAATACTCCGTTGAGCGCTTGCGCCTTGCGCAAACAATCCAAGCGAACAAATACACATGGCAATCGTCAGCGCTAATTGCTGTAACCTGTTCACTGCATTACGTTTTAATAGTTTTTGTTCCATGAATATTAATCGTTAAGTTTACATAAAAATAGTATTTATAATTTATTTGAGATATCTTTCACGCATTTATCCGATGAATATTTTCCGTTTTTCACTATATAAGAAAAACCACCGTTTAAAACCGACAATAAATTAATCTTATTTAATACAGCTTCTCATAATATAGCGTACAAAGATATACTATTTTACAAAACAATGCAAATATTTATAAAAAATTTTAAATATCGATGAAAAAATCGGTGGTTTTTTTTATCGAAACAGGCAAATAAGCTCTCTATAAGAACAACCTATCTTCAAACTATCCTCAACCTATCTTCCTGTATTGACATTTCGTTTTTTGCT
>Ga0209629_10003346_pt1 | contig 11440 bp, 10 predicted proteins | sample TergutCu122P5_FD_187286 | JGI IMG/M metagenome (GOLD analysis project Ga0209629, IMG submission 187286) | Cubitermes ugandensis P5 segment gut microbial communities from Kakamega Forest, Kenya - Cu122 P5 (SPAdes) (version 2) | ecosystem: Host-associated > Arthropoda: Insects > Digestive system...
TGTTTATTATGAAAGGTTTAAATTTTGAAGAAATGGAAAATGTTTCTGCTGGTGGAAACTTGACAGAAAATCAAACTTGTACAATTGGCGGAGGAATTGCGACAGTGGCATGTTTTTTTGGTCCTCCAGGTTGGCTTTTTGCAGCAGGAGTAGCTATTGGCGCTCTTTACTACGGCTGTTTTTAAGGCATCTAATCAATAAGGGATTATTTTAATTTTTTGATAGATATTAATAAATTCAGAGTAATCCCTTTTTTAAAAAATAAAAGATTATGAATAAAACAGAAATCATTAGTATATTAAAATCAAATAATTTTTTCTTTGAAGATAATGGAGATCAAGTTATTGTTAAATTAGCAAGACGATTTTTTTTGAAACTCTATATTGAAAACAACACTGTTGTAAAGAATGAAGATATGGTTAAACAATTCGGATTGATAGATGGAAAAAGTTTAAAAGCAGTTATTAAGATAACTATGATAATATATTTCCTCCTCTCTTTGCCCATAGTATTATTATGTATCCTTAATCCTTATTTCTTCTCAACAGGAGGAAAATATTTTTTCATTATGATTATCACTATAATATTATCTCAATTGGTAGACTTTTGGTATAAAAAAAACCATCTGTCAAAAATAAAAACATTACTGCATCTGAATGATTGACCGGCTGCTTAAAATAAATAATTGGTATTATTATTTTGTTTTAAGTGGCGTATATGCGTTATTTATGTTGGCAATGAATCGTTTTTTGCTGACGGATAGTCTTTATTATGCCAGTTTAAGCGAACAATATACCTCTGAACAAATCCGGAAAATATTAGCTATTCGTGAATCATGGAAATTTCTCGGTTACGCTCTTATTCCATTTATAATCATTATCCGCGTATTGTATTCTTCCTTCTGCCTTTTTATCGGAGACCTTTTTCAGGAAACCCGGTGGGGATTTAAACGATTATTCAATGTTTCACTAAAAGCAGATATCGCTTTTAGTTTCAGTATCATTGCTAATTTCTATTATTATGCATTTTCCGAAAATTATCAAAAGGTAGAAGATTTAAGCGTCAATTATTTTTCACTTTTAAGAATTACAGGGAAAGAAAATATTCCAACATGGTTGGTTTTTGCATTTAACTCTTTGAATATATTTGAAGTAGTCTATATAATCTTATTAATTCTATTTTTCCATTCACTGTTCAAAATTTCCTACCTAAAATCAAGTATTTTCGTCTTACTTACTTATGGAATAGGCAATTATCTTTATATTGTAGCCATTACATTTATTTATTTAAACTTGTAGATATGAAGTCAAAAAGTATTATTATACTATTATCAGTCATTTGTCTATTTGGTTTATCTATCGCTTTCCTGTTTAAAACAATCCATATAGCCAAACAAAGGGAGATCAATCATCAATCTTTTCCTGTCTTCAGTTTGACCGATTTACAAGGGAACCTGTTTACACAAGATTCACTAAAGAATATGAATACTCTTTTTATGTTTTTTGATCCCGAATGTGAAACATGCCATTCAGAGTTCAAACAAATCATGTTAAACCAAACAGGTTTTCAAGTAGGTCAAATTATATTTTTTTCTACCCAACCTGCAGATACAATTATTCATTTCTTGAATACTATTGCTTTTGAGCCATCGTCTAATATGTTTTTTCTCATAGACGATAAAGCTACCCTTATAAAAACTATGGAAATAAAAGGCCCTCCCACTTCGCTCATCTATAATAGAAACGGAGGATTAATAAAACGATTTGACGGACCGGTAAAAGTGGAGACTTTAATTAAATATTTATCGCAATAAGAGATGGCTACTATCCTCTTTGATCCGATTGCCGCCCCCGGACATATTAATGGATCTTTACAATTGGCAAGATTATTAAAACAAGCCGGTCATCAGATTGTATACATTGGCCCTTCTGAGTTTAAAGCAAAAATCAAACAAGCCGGTTTCAATTTTGTTATTTTTGAGCCTTTTACAGTCGATTCTTCGGGTAAACAAAAAGAGACCTTACAAAAATGGATCGAGTGTTTTATCAGTTTTTTTACCGGCTATCGGTTGAAAAAAATGATGGAAATGATGGAAGAAATAAATGATATAATAGAAAAGGTTGATCCGGATTTGATTTTATTAGATGCCAATTTCATCCAGAAATTAGCAATATATGGTAAATATAAAAATAAAATAGTGTTCTTTGAAACTATGGTTTCAGAACACTATGCACCTAATATTCCTCCATATAACAGCACATTTATCCCTAAAAATAATTATTTCACGAAGAAGTATGTGGATTTTTTATGGTTTCGCCGGGAGTTGTATCTTCGGTATAGGACAATTAAAGCCCGATTGATATTTTTCAATAACGATTTTCACAGTATATATCGAAAGTTAGCTTTGGAACAAGGGATTGAACTTGAGAAGTGGAAAGATGCCAAGCGGATGAATCAGACTAAAGTCATACCAAAAAATGTAATCGAACTGATTATTCCTCCTTTAGCTTTCGATTTTCCCCGACCCCCAAAACCCAATGTAATCCATATCGGGCCCTTGATAAATATGAACCGCGATAATCAGATTTTAGACGGAAGATATATGGAAGTCATCCATCATATTAAAGATTTGAAGCAAAAAAATAAAAACACTGTCTTTATTTATGCCTCATTGGGAACAATGTCGGAAGTCAGTCCGACACGTGAAAAGAAATTTATTAACGTTCTTTTAAAATATTGTAAATCAAACAGAAATCACTATATCGTTTTCTCTGTCGGGAATAATTATGATATACATAAGCTACCTGATGTTCCTGAAAATTTACACATTTTTAATACTATTCCGCAATTAGATATTCTGAAACATTGCGATTTGATGATTACTCACGGAGGAATGAACACCCTAACCGAATGTATTTTAAATAAAGTTCCTGTCATTGTTTATCCTTTAGCTAAAAACTGGGATCAAAATGGAAATGCTGCCAGAGTTGCCTATCACGGCATAGGAATAAGGGGCAGTTTTAAAAGAATATCTGTGAAAAATCTTAAAAGAAATATTGAAAAAATACTCACAGATTACAATTATTACCAAGCTAATCTGATAAGCATGAATGAAAAAATGGACATTGAAAAAGCCTCCAAGCGATGTGTCAAAATTGTTGAATCATTAATAAAAGTAAAAGTATGAAATCAAACGAAAATTATAAAAAGATATTTGTAAAACAGCACGGCGATTTTGCTTGCGGCTTAGCATGTCTGGCGATGATTATTAAATACCATGGAGGAGATGCCCGTCAGGAAGATTTGCGCAATATCAGCGGGACAACGCTGCAAGGCACCAGTCTGCTCGGACTCTATCAAGCCGCTACTAAATTAAATTTTACTGCCGCCGGATATGAAGCAACTATCGATTCATTAAAAACAATTTCAGTTCCTGTAATCATTCATGTGATTAAAAATCGTAATCAGGAACATTATATGGTTTGTTTCGGTTTTGAAGAAGGCAAATTTGTAATAGGAGACCCAGGTTGGGGAATTCTAAAAATGTCAGAGTCTGAATTAGACGCCATTTGGAGTTCAAAAACTTTATTAACATTAGAACCAACAGAAAAATTTGAAAAAGTAGTTTCCGAAAAAAAAGACAAATATAATTGGCTAAAAAACATCATTAAAAATGATTATCCGATTTTGGCAGTAGCATTAGTTTTAGGAATAATTATTGCCTCTTTGGGTTTGGTGACGGCTATTTTTTCTCAAAAACTCATTGACGAAATGCTTCCTTCAAAAAATTATGAAAAAATCATATTGGGAATCATGTTATTTTTTGTTTTACTTATTTTTAGAAGTGGGCTTGATTATATTCGAAGTATATTTATGGCTCGCCAATCAAGGGATTTTAATAACCGGTTGGTTGATAGCTTTTTTTCGAAAATACTGTATTTGCCAAAGTTCTTTTTTGATTCAACAAAAACCGGAGAAATTATAGCTCGTATGAACGATTCCAGACGTATTCAACAAACTTTGTCATATATTGCAGGCGAAGTTTTGATTAATTTCTTAGTTTTAGTACTTTCAATCGGATATTTGTTTTTCTATTCATGGAAGATGGCTTCAATAGCCTCTGCTTGTATTCCGTTATTTGCCCTTTTGGTTGTTGCGTTTAATAAGAAGATTTCCGATTCACAACGAAAAGTAATGGAATCATACGCATTAACCGAAGGTTTATTTATTGATTCTATCCAAGGCATTAATGAAATCAAAATTGCCAATAAACAAAATTTTTTCAAACGTACAGTTAAACTTATGTACGGTTTTTTTCAAAACAGTTCTTTTAAACTTGGACTAATCGGCGCGCAATATGGCTTAATTGCTCAAATGATAAGTACCATAACCATGGTTTCTCTTATCATTCTGGGCGTAACTTGGGTTTTGAACGGGCAACTTAGACTTGGAGAATTAATGGCTGTCATTACTGTTGGAGGGATGATTATATCTTCTACTGCAAATTTATCTGTTGTCAATATCCGCCTGCATGAAGCTGAAGTTGCATTCGACCGGTTTTACGAATTCTTAAAAACAAGACCTGAGTTTGAACAAGAGAAAGATGTACATAACGAAAAGGTACGAGACCCACAGAATAAAGACATTGGTCATTTACAAATCAAAGATTTATCGTTCCGCTTCATCGGACGAAAAAAACTATTTGACAACATTTCTTTGGAAGTTAAAAAAGGAGAGATGATTATGCTTTTCGGCGAAGTCGGCTCAGGCAAAAGCACCCTGATTCAAATATTACAAAAGCACTATCTTCCAGAATCAGGCGAAATTCTGTTCAATGGCAAACCTTTCTCGGATTATCCCATTCCAGAATGGCGAGATCATATCGGCGTTGTTAATCAACATGTAAAAATATTTAATGGAACTGTTGGAGAAAATATATGTTTGGGAGACTTTGAAAATGAAAAAGAATCAGTCGAATATTTCATTAAAGCATACAAGCTTGACTCATTTATCCATGTCCTGCCTCAGGAATTATATACATTATTAGGGGAAGATGGAGTGAAAATCTCCGGCGGCCAACAGCAACTTATCTCATTTGCCAGAGCTTTATACAGACGTCCTTCCCTATTATTGTTGGATGAACCGACTGCTGCAATGGATAGTAAAACGGAGCAATTCGTAATGGATACTTTGAAACAAAACAATCAACAATTTGCCATAATCTTTGTTACTCATCGCGTACACTTAGCAAAATATGCCGACAGAACGTATGTATTAGAAAACGGGACAATCAATAATTCAACGGTGAGGTACTTGCCTTCTTTATAGATTCGTTTACTTTTTCCCAATTTATTACTTACCTTTGCGCCGCAAAACAGATATCACTACATGCAAAATAATAATAAATCTTCCGTTGCGCGCCCACGATATAAGGTATTAACTTCGATTAGTTTTTCGCATCTTTTGAACGACATGATGCAGTCGCTTATTCTGGCTGTATATCCTATGCTGAAGACGGAGTTTAACCTCAGTTTCGTTCAAATCGGACTTATCACTCTGTCTTATCAGATTACGGCATCCTTGCTTCAACCCATTGTGGGAACTTATACCGATAAACATTCAAAACCGTTTTCATTGGTTTGGGGTATGGCTTGTACAATGACCGGCATATTGATGCTGGCTTTTGCGGGGACTTATCAGGTTTTGCTAATGGCAGCCATGATGGTGGGTATGGGTTCAGCCATCTTTCATCCCGAAGCGGCGCGAGTCTCCCGTATCGCTTCGGAAGGACAATTCGGATTGGCTCAATCCATTTTTCAGGTAGGCGGGAATATGGGAGCGGCGATGGGGCCTTTGTTAGCGGCGTGGATTGTGATTCCGCACAGCAGGAACAGCGTCAGTTGGTTTTCACCGGTTGCATTTTTGGCTATGATCGTTCTGCTGCAGGTAGGGTTCTGGTATCGGGGGCGAATCGCATCTTACAGGCAGGCGCAGAAAAGCGCTCCACACGAAAGCAGTCATTTTTCCCGAAACAAAATTATTCTGACTATTGTCATCCTGTTGTTGCTGGTTTTTTCAAAAAACTTTTATATGAGCAGTTTAAACAGTTTTTATATGTTTTATCTGTTCCACAAGTTTAATGTAACGGAGCATCAGGCGCAATATATGCTTTTTCTTTTCCTGTTTTCCGTAGCCGTCGGAACATTGATAGGAGGGCCTGTTGGCGACCGAATCGGACGTAAGCGTGTAATCTGGTTTTCTATTCTTGGGGTTGCTCCGTTCACCTTGATGTTGCCTTATGCCAATTTGTTCTGGACTGGAGTTTTGACAGTCGTTATCGGATTGATTTTAGCATCGGCTTTTCCGGCTATTTTAGTTTTCGCCCAGGAATTACTTCCGGGTAAATTCGGAATGATTTCCGGCCTCTTTTATGGATTTTCCTTTGGAATGGGTGGACTTGGCGCCGCTGTTTTAGGAAAACTTGCCGATAATTGGGGCATCGATACTGTTTATTACATTTGCGCTTTCCTGCCGTTATTGGGAATATTCGCTGTTTTTCTCCCGAATATTTCGGATAATATTATTAAGAAGAAATAAATAAACTAATTCACTTCCAATTCTTTCCACCCTGGAAATTTCGGAAAATTATTGTGAGGTTCTGTCTGGTACCAGTAAACCACAGACGAAATATCCGAATTTTGAGGCAGATAGCGGCCATCGTGATGCCATCCCAAATCCTGCATCGTTACTTTCAAATCTTTTTCAAAACGAATGGGGTCCATAATATGCCAGCGATACAAACCGAAACGCTGCTGCGAATTGTAAACGCCGTCGGGGCGTATCACCTGCGCAAGTCCGGAATAGGGCGTACAAAATTCCGTATATTTTCCATTCCGGTCGAAATTGTAAGAGCCGCAGAAATAATCTTCTGTTCCTGTTCCGCAAATAGTTGGGAATTTGGTATCGCCATCCATAAAGAATTTGATTTCTCCTTCGCCCCACCATCCGTTGTTATTTACTCCCCAAGCTAAATATACGCCTACATAATGTCCTTTTCCCTTAATGTTATCCGCAATTGTGTAATCAGAAGTTACATTCGGGTTCGCACGACGCCATTGCGCATGAAAATAAGCGGCATCATCGGGGACATCCGTCAAGGTATAGTCGATTTGATAATATAAGGTCATAGGGTCTTTGTCATTGACATTTTCCATCGTAATTTTACATTTTTTACGGAAAGGCATTGTCCAATAACTGTTGAAGGCGCTACCGGGATTCACGCAAATAGCCAGCGACGAAAGAGGAGCATAAACACCCCATCCCATGCAGAAAAAGTCGCCTACCGGACATTCTACCGAAGGTTCTTTTTCGTCGTCCCAATAAATTCGCATAATCGTAAAACGCCAATTTCCGGTTGGCGTCATCCAGATATGCTGAATAGCTCCTGAACCTTCTATTTCCGCAATCGTAATCGTTTCTTTTGAATTGATTCGGATATATGGGTTCACTTTCCAGCCTTGTCCTAAATCACGGGCAGCCCAAGAAGCATTAGCTACATTTCGCCGGTCTTTGTCTTTAATATCAGCCATTCCGCCCTTGCCTTTTTCTCCGGTAAAGTTTTCAGGACTGATGGAACGGGTTTTTGCATTCGATAACCGGTATAGATTTCCCATAGAGTTTTCTAAACCGTTATACGCTGATTGTTGGGAAAATACAGAGATATAAAAAGTAATTCCTAAAAGTAACACACTAAATCTTTTCATGATATTTTCTAATTTTTTTTCGCAAAGATATACAATTTAACGAGTTTTTATATTATATATGAAAAAATAATCTGAATAAGATTAATAAATTATCAAAAAATAATTTGTCTTTTCAAATATAGTGTGTAATTTTGCACTCAGAATGCAAAATTACACATACTAATTTTAATTGTATGATTAATAGAAATATAGAGAGGGTTTTATTTACGCTTTTGCAAAAATATCCAGCGATAAATATCACCGGACCACGGCAGTCGGGCAAGACTACGCTAGTTAAAAACTTAAATGAAAATTATAATTATTTTTCGTTGGAAAATCCTGATACTCGTATATTTGCAGAAAGCGATCCGCGTGGTTTTTTGCATTCTGCGGGCAAAAAATTTATTTTAGATGAGGTACAATATGTTCCTGAACTTTTTTCGTACTTGCAGGAAGTTTTGGATAACAGTCGTGAAAACGGAAAAGTTATTTTGTTAGGTTCACAAAGTTTTTTGATGAATCAGCATATCTCTCAAAGTTTAGCAGGCAGAGTGGCTTCCTTAAAACTACTGCCTTTGTCGTATTCTGAACTAAAAGCCGCTAAATTGGATAGTCAAAATATTAATACTGTTTTGTTTAAGGGTGGTTATCCACGCTTGTACAATGATAATATCGATTCCGTTCATTTTTTCCCTTTTTATATTGAAACCTATCTGCAACGCGATATTCGTTTGCTGCGAAATATTGAAAACTTAACTACTTTCGTGCGATTCATAAAATTGTGTGCAGGCAGGGTGGGGAATATTCTCGACCTTTCTTCCCTTGCTAATGATGCCAATATCTCTGTCAATACCGTAAAATCATGGCTTTCACTTTTAGAGGCAAGTTATATTTTGTACTTTGTACAACCGTATTCGGGAAATGTCAACCGTCGAATGATAAAATCACCTAAACTTTATTTCTATGATACGGGATTAGCGTGCTCATTATTGAATATTGAACATGAAAAACAATTGGAAACTTTTTATTTGCGAGGAAATTTGTTTGAAAATTTTGTTTTTTCGGAACTACTTAAAACACGTTTTAATGCAGGGCTTCCTGCAAATTATTATTTTTTAAGAGATGCAAAAGGAGTGGAAATAGATTGTGTACGGGAATTATCCGAAGGAGTTCGTTTTGTAGAAATCAAATCTTCGACAACATTATCGGCAGACCTAATCAAAAACATTCTTTTATTGAAAAAAGTTTTTTCCGGTACGGAAAATTATGTTGTTTACGCCGGTACTGAAGAACCGATCTATCATAATGTGAAATTCATTAATTGGCAAAATATTGAACAATTGTGAGTAACTGAGTCTTTGCACACCTTTTCACGGATGCGAATGAAAAGCCTGTTGTCGTAAAATGCAAAAAAATGTATCAAAATTTTTTTTATTAATGTAATAAATGTAAATTTGTCGCTGAAAAATATAAAACAGAATAAACATGAAAACAATTCGATGGTTTTTTTACCTGCTTGCAATATGCAGCTATCATTCCTTGTATTCACAGGAAGAATTAGGCAATGGGATGATTTTTCCTCAATTTGAAAAGGGCATTGTGGTTTTTAAGACCGGACTTAGATCTGCTGCGTCGCTCAACTATGATATGATGGAACAACAAATGTTGTTTATAGACCCTGACAGTACCATATTGGTTGTAGCCAATCCGCTTCAGATTTCTGTTGTGATTATCGGAGACCGCCGTTTTCTGCCGATTTCAGAGAGAGGTGATTTTTACGAAGAAATTCAAGCGGGAGAAGGTTCTTTCTTTGTTCAGCGAAAAGCCGTAATGATTTCTGAAGGAAAGGCGGCTGCTTACGGAGGATATTCACAAACACAGTCATCTACTTCGTATGGGGTTTGGCACAGTGGAATGGGAAGCGTTGTAAAACTGAAGGTGGACGAAAAATTCAAATTAAAAACAGAAACCATCTACTATTTACAATCCGGGAAAAATTACAAAAGATTCTTCTCAGCTAAAACTTTAGGAAAATTATTCAAAGGTCATGGATCGGAAATTGAAAAATTTGCAAATGAGCAATCCATTGATTTTTCAAAGACAGACAATGTAGCCCGCATAGTGGAATATGCCTACAGCCTCAATCCAAATCCTTGATAATGAATTGATAATTTTAATTAAACGCTGAATTTATTTTTTATAACTGTGGGGCTGTTCATACACGCTCTTGATTTGTTCATCCGTCAATGAAGGATGGCACTGGATGCAAGATTCCTTTGTTTCTCCCGAATGAGGCCGGTGGCAGGCAATGCAACTTATTCCCTTATGGACGCCGGTTACAGTACAATCATCTTCACTGCCGACCTGATGTTTGGAATTAGGTGCATGACACTGCATACACAATAAGGTAGCAGGGTCGGAAGCAGTTTCAACTATCGAATCTCCTAAGTACATTACCGGCTTTGGTAATTGGTCGGCTCTCAGATGAAACTTTTCGGCTCGAACATAAAGAGCGATGCGAGGATTTCTTTCCATATTTGCCCGAGACGAATCGGTGAGCGTTATGTAACGTTGAGAGACGGGATTATCTGTGTGCATCTGATGGCATGCCAAACAAGGAATTGTCGGTTTCATTTCTTGGTTTTTATCGCGTATTTTCCATCGGATTGATGATGTATCTTCCAAAGCCATTAAATCATTTATATTCCCTTCGTAAAACATTCCATGGCAACGCAAGCAATCCCAATAGGGTTTTTCCATAGCGTTATGAGCGCTATCCATAAATATTTCCTTGTAATTAACGGCATGCCCGCCGGCGAGCCATCCGGCGTATTCCGACTGGTGACAGGCGATGCATCTATTATTGATTTCCAAAACTTGTTTTTCACTTAGATGAATATCGTAATTTGCTTTATCTTTTGTGAAGTGGACAAATACCATATTCGCTTTATCCATGAAAGAATGGGCGCCTCCTGTGATCGCAGTCCCGTGACAGTCGATACAGCGGACATTTGCATGAGCCGATGTTTTCCATTGGGCATGCGAAGGAGCTATTTCGTGGCATCGTGCGCAGGTATAGTCAGGGTCGAGCCGGTTCCACGTAACGTAAGAGCTGGTTATAATAATTATAAACAGAATACTGAATAATAATATGAGCTTTTTCTTGTTCATGCTTTAAAGTTTTTTGCGATGTATTCACCTGTCCGGAATGCAGTTGCCATGATGGTGAGCGCAGGGTTAAAGCCGCCGTTATTGACTAAGACGCTGCCATCGGCAATGAACAGATTATCTATCTCGTGTATTTGGCAATGTTTGTTTATCACCGATGTTTTAGGATCATTGCCCATTCGGCAGGTACCTGCCTGATGTTGTCCTGTAGCAGGAGTAACATTGGGTCCCGGAACATATTTCCATGTTTTCACTGCTCCCGCTTCTTTCAATATTTCTTCTGCTTTATCCGAAAGAAAACGGCAATGTTCAAAGTCCAACGGATGCCTGCCGCCCGAAAGCGCCGCAACCGGTATGCCCCAACAATCTTTTACCTTCGGATCAATCGTTACGCGTGATTCGGGATTTGGCATTTCCTGTATTGGACCCTGTAGTCGCCCTATCCTGTAATAGTTTTTGCGTTGAAATTCTTTGTGCGCTTTTCCCCAACGCGGTTCTCCCGGCGGGCGAAATCCCGAAAAAGCGTACGG
>Ga0209629_10003347_pt1 | contig 11440 bp, 8 predicted proteins | sample TergutCu122P5_FD_187286 | JGI IMG/M metagenome (GOLD analysis project Ga0209629, IMG submission 187286) | Cubitermes ugandensis P5 segment gut microbial communities from Kakamega Forest, Kenya - Cu122 P5 (SPAdes) (version 2) | ecosystem: Host-associated > Arthropoda: Insects > Digestive system >...
TTCGACTGAGGGGCCGAAACATGTTGGAGTGATTGATCAGTAATAAATTAATCCAGAATTAATTTGTGCATTTTGTTGGTTTATTTTTGCCTTCAGCATAAATGTTTTTTAAGTGTGGATGTGCTGTGTCAGGGTAACTGGGACACCTGGCTGAGACCAATGCAAGACCTTAAATGTGATTAGACCCTTTAGCCACAGTTATAACAGTATGTACCTTCTTCTCTGGCATTAAAATTTCTGCCATTTTTCCCTAACAGTAAATTTACATATTTCATCTGTTTATCACGGTAAACGGCCATTTCTTCTCTGGACAGAATTAACCACTAGCTGTATCAGCTAGAGACGCAGTATGTTTATTGTGAAGTAGGAGCTGAGGTTTTGAATATTATGTTTGTATTTTGGGGTGTGGCGCCTTACAGCCTGGTAATAATTTAACAGCGTTTTGAAGTAGCTTCCTGCATTATGATGGTAGAAGATAGTTACTTTATTCCAGCTGATATATGACTATGCATTTAAGAGTACACCTTAAGGAGGATTCATGTAAAGCAGGATGGCTTGAAATTAAACAGTACACATCAGCTTCTGTTTTATGCTGATGAGGTGAACATATTGGGTGGAAGCATACAAACTATAAAGAAGAGCACAGAAGCTTTAGTAGTTACTAATAAGAAGAATGGATTAGAAGTAAATGGTGATAAAAGTAAGTACATAGTCATGTCTCGAGATTAGAATGCAGGACAAAGTCACAATATGAAGATTGATAATAGTTGCTTTGAAAGGTTGGAGGAGTTCAATTATTTGAAAACAACACCAATGAAACAAAATTCTATTCAGGAAGAAATTAAGTGCAGATTGAATTTGGTGAATGCTTGCTATCATTTGGTGCAGAAACTTTTGTCTTCCAGTTTACTATCTAAAAATGTAAAGATTAGGACATACAGAAGTATAATTTTGCCTGTTGTTCTGTATGGGTTTGAAACTTGGTCGCTCATATTGAAGGAGGAAGGTAGGCTGAGGATGTATGAGAATACAGTGCTAAGGAGAATTATTTGGGCCTCAGAAGGATGAGGTAACATGGGAACGGAGAAAACTACATAATGAGGAACATGATCTGTACTGCTGATGAAATATTATTTGGGTGATCAGATCAAGACGAGTGAGAAGAGAGAGGCATGTAGCACATGTGGGGGAGAGGAGAGGTGCGTGCAGGGTTTTGGTGGGGAAACCTGAGGGCAAGAGACCACTTGAAAGACCCAGGCATAGATGGGAGGATAATATTAAGCTGGATCTTCAAGAAGTGGGACAGATGGGCATGGGCTGGATTGATCTGGCTAACAATAGGGACAGTTGGCCGGCAGTAAATGCAGTAATGAATCTGCAGATTCCATAAAATGTGGGGAATTTCTAGACTAGCTGAAAACCGGTTAGCTTCTCGGAAACGAATCTGCTCCAGGTTGTTTTTTTTTTTTTAATTCAAGCTTTTACAATTGAAATATGCAACAAATCTGGGCCCATAACATAACTTGCTGCATATAACAAAGAATCATCAGCAACAGGACATAAGCCATTTCAGGCTTATTTTATCTTTGTTGGTGTCCATCAATTAATCTTTTCCTTGGTCAACCTACATTTCTTCTGCCAGTTCAAATATATTCGGTTACTTTCTTGGAAATGTATCATCCATTCTTATAAGATGTATCTACCTTCATCTGCAATGCATAATACTCGTATTTTAATTTAACTTGCCTCCACATAGTTCTCATCATACTTTTTGCTTTACATTCCTACAATGTATATCCTGCATCTGACTTAAAATTTGATATCTGCTGTCTCATTTCTTCTTTCATGCAGCTGTATAGAAGTCCAATTCTCACATCCATAAAGTACCACAGGTTACCGTCGTTATCTCGTACAATATCAGTAATGCCTCCTCCTTACTTTTTTAAATGTGAAAATATTGTTCCACGTTAACCAACAAAAGTTTAAACCTGTATGTCATCATTATGTAATACAATACATTACATACCAAATTGATTCTTTTAATTGTGTAATTACCGTTTTGTTAATAATTATTTTGCACTAATGTGCTCACTTCCTTCTAATGCCAGGACTTACAGCTTATTTTGAACTGAGCTACCCAGGAGTTATTCTTACAGTGCGGCGCCGACTGTATTCCTTGTCTGCCGTGCGTGGCGCTGGCGTGTGTTCCCGCCAGGTAGAAATATCAGGGGCTTTACCGTAGTGTATTAGGTTATATAAGCATGAGTGACAAAGCAAATATTAAACTCGTCCAAGTTAACCATATATTAATTACCAACTTGGTGCACCAATTATTATTTATTTATAAAATATTACTCTACATGCTTCGAGTCATAAATGCTCATCTGTAGGAGGACACATTGTATACACGCAGCACATGGCACTGTCACTGGCTACGAGAGCTCATGGTGGCCAGTCCGTACAGAGCTTGAGTGAGTTCTCACTCAAGCTGTGTGCCGACTGGCCACCATGAGCTCTCGTAGAGAGTGACGGTGCCATGTGCTACATGTATACAATGTGTCCTCCTGCAGATGAGCATTTATGACTCAAGCATGTAGAGGAGTAATATTTTATAAATAAATAATAATTATGAGTATTCAAATAATGTTTCTCTTTTACTGAATCAATGCATCGTGCATACTGTCTAAATGAATCTTTCAGTGTGCGAGGCCTGCGTGTATCGCGTCATCAACGCATAGCAATCATCTTTGTAAGGGAGCGGCATTTAAATTATGATACCCGATGCCACAGATTATCTAGTATGCCACGGATTATGGATAGTCGTGACAAGCGGAAATTTTGTCTAGGTGTTAGTGAGAAGCAGGTTTTTTCGGTAGAAATTCATACGTGTAGATGGAACAGTAAGGGAGCGGAAGTGAGTGATTACGGCGTAATTTTGTGTTTGAAAATGAGTGCTTTGGAAAATTCTCGACTCACAGCCGTGTTGGTAGATATAAGTGGAGTTCTACTAGAGGACAGTAAAACTGCGATTCCAGGGTCTGCGGAGGCAGTCCGAAAACTACGCGAAGCTGGACTTCAGATCAGACTCGTGACCAATGAAACTCAAATCACAAGAGAAAAGTTAGCGGCAACTTTCATAGATTTAGGTTTCTGTGTCCAGGAACAGGACATAATTCCTCCCTATCCTGCATTAATCACGTTACTTAAACGGGAAAACATGAGGCCACATTTATTAGTACATCACAATATATTACCAGAGTTTGACGGCATTGATCAGAGTAACCCAAACTGCGTTGTGCTTGGTGATGCTTCTGATAACTTCACATACGAAAATCTGAATGAAGCATTCAGAATTCTCATAAACATGGAAAAGCCTCGATTGTTTTCACTAGGTCGAGGGAGGTATCACAGTGACAAGGGTGTTTTGGTGTTGGATGTGGGTGCATTCACAGCTGCACTTGAATATGCTGCTGATATCCAAGCAGAAGTTATAGGTAAGCCACACCCCGAATTTTTCATGTCAGCCCTGAGAGACATGGGGGTAGAACCGCAGGAGGCAGTGATGATTGGTGATGATATTGTATCAGATGTAGGAGGGGCACAGCATTGTGGACTGACAGGGGTGTTGGTGAGGACGGGAAAATACCGACCATCGGACGAGAAGCATCCAACAGTGCATCCTGATGCAATTGTAGATGATTTGGCACAAGCTGTGGACCTGATTTTAAAATCCAGGCAATGAAAAAATATTGTCATATTGTATTGAGACATATTAAATATAAATACAAAGGGGAGTCAAATTTATCTGCATTGTAGGTACATGTTTTGCAGTTGGCTACACTGCTAGTTCGGCAAGATGGCATTGCCTAGTTCTCTCCTACCATTGTGGTGCAGTTGTGACCTTGATAGTGTATTTATGTCACAAGTTTTGTGCCATAAACATGGACGCTCCACTTTTCATTTGTGCCTAAGAGCAGAGGTCAGTGATCTGATTTTTATGGGCTGAAGGTGTACAAGGTGCCTAAATGCATAGAAAAGTCAGTGCAGTATGGGAACAGTGTCATAACGCAACAGATTGTCTACAAATGGATCGAGAGGTTTGAGAATGGTCGCACAAGTGTTAAGCACGAGGAAGGGGCCAGGTGCCCATCCACATCCGTTACTGATGCAAACATGGAACTAGGCCATGACATGATTCTGCAGAATAGATGGGTGATTATACATGAAGTGGCACGTCAACGGCAAATTAGTCATTGTTCAGCCTGTGAAATTATCCACAGCAGGCTTGCCTTCCATAAAGTCTGTGCAAGATGGGTCCCAGAGCAACTCACAGAATTGCACAAAGTGAAATGTTTGGACATCTGCAAACAGCTTGTGGGTGGCTGTGGAGCTGGAGGTGACTACTGCTTGGAAAGAACACAGGAGATGAAACATGGATCCACCATTACAAGCCAGATTGTAAACATCCTCATTCACCTGCCAAGAAAGAGTTCATCACGCATCCAACTGCAGGAAGGCTGATGCTTACAGTTTTTTGGAACTCACAACAGCTACTAATGGAACATTATCAAGAGAGGGGTTCAACAGTGAACAGTACTGACTACAGTGAGATGCTGTGTGATGAGACAAAGCCTGCGATTCGAAGCCAACGAAGAGGACTACTGTCAGAAGGCTTGTGTTGTTGCACAACAATGCCTGTCTTCACACTGCTGCCCACACTGTTGAAACCCTAAGAAACTAAACTTTGAGGTATTGGAGCATCCCCCATATAGTCCTGACCTTGCCCCTTTAGACTGTCACCTGTTTGGACCACTTAACCTTCACAGTCCATGCATCCTAGCTACAGGACCTCAGCCATTGAAATATTTTGCTGTCAATGCCTTGGGACATTTAGGGAAGCTTTACCCATTTTTAACACCCCACTAGAAAATTTTTTCAGCTTCATAATCCGACTGATTTACCCCTTGATAGAAACCACCATTATCCATTTTTATATGAGGCTGTGTCTACAGCCAGTAAGAATGTAGTGGCAACAATGCAAAGCTTATTTGTCCTGCTCTGTTCATCTGGTTTGTTTATGACTATTGGTCTAGTCTGGAGCACTGGCATTACAGTAGTAATGTGGTGACAGGCAGCAATAAGCAGACCTTTACCCGCCATCCTTTTTGTTTGAGAGGCCCCACTTGGAGCTCAAGATATTGCATTTCATTTCTCGGACTTTGGGCTGAGTTTAATCAGTGTTGCATAGAGGGCTTGTTCTTCCCAGTGTGTATTTCACAGTTGGTGTGAGTGGTGGCGTAATGAGTAGACCGGGCAAGAGGCCAAGGTTGTTGACGCCCAGCAAAATAGCTGAACTGATTATTGACACTGATAGTGACGAAGCGAGAGTGTCAAGCAATGTTATTTCAGTTGAGGGAGGTTCTGAAAGTGTGCCAGGGGTGTCAAAACCTCAACTGTACCGCCAAACAGCCAGTTGTCATGAGTCCAACAGTCCAGTTTTGTCCAGTGCCTCTATGGATGCCACAGAGAGTGGGCCAGGTGAACAGATTCAACAGCCAGTAACCCTGCAATGGACATGCCCCTCTTGCCCTCATAATAGTGTAGTACACGCATATACAGGGGGCATCAGAGAAAAGAAGGATAATGAAGCGTCACACATAAATGATGACTCAAATCCACTTAGCATTTTCCTTCTGTATTTTGTAGAGGTTATCACTCTGCTGGTGGTGGTGGAGATTAACCATTACTACTAAGACAGGCTTGACAATAGACGCTTTCCTGAACCTGACGTTACTGAAGCCGAAATGTTTGTGTTTGTGGCACCAACAATACAGATGGGACATGGTGTTAGAGACTACTGGGCAACTATGGACCAGTTATACACACTTTTCTACGGCACTATGATGAAACGGGACGGATACCAGCACATCCTTAGTTACATTTTACTGACAACAGGAATGAACCGATAGGATGTACGAAAATTTTGACAGACTATGGAAGATACGAGACCTGTTTCAAATTCTAAATGGCACATTTTCCAAATTTTACAACCCTTCCAAAAATCTGGCTGTTGACGAAGTTATTGTTTCCTTCAAAGGAAGGGTGATTTTCAAACAGTACATATCAAAGAAATGCAAGCATTTCAGCATCAAAATTTTCAAACTTTGTGACTTGATTGGATACACGTTTGACATGAAAGTATAGTTGGGGAAGGATAGACAGCACATGGCACAGCCCGTGACAGTAACCTATGTGACAGTGATAGAGCTGATGAGGAAGATAGGATGTGGCCACAAATATATGGACAATTTCTTTTCTTCCCCTCTGTTATTTGATGACTTGGCAAAGAAACAGACTTACTATTGTAGGACTGTCAGGCCAAACAGGAGAGGCATGCCACAAGACCTAGCACCGAAGATAACAAAACTGAAATGGGGAGACTTTCGTGTAAAAACCTGGGCTGACTTTATGACAATACTGTGGCGGGACAAGAGAGAGATTTGCACATTGATGAATATTCATGATGTTCCAGCGGAAGGTAATTTCTGCAATGAGGGAGGAAAAGCCTTAAAGCCACAAACTGTGATTGATTATAACCATCACGTGAGGTACGTGGATAAGGGTGACAGAATGGCAAACAGATACTCCATCAGCCATCACACATTCAAGCGGATGAAAAAATTGCTCTTTCATCTGTTAGACCTGGCCATTCTCAATAGCTACATTCTTCATTCCTCATGTAGGGGGAACAAAATTTCACATAGAGATTTTTTTTTACCCTCATGAGGAATATGTTGGCACATTTTGGACCAGAACGGAGAATACCATGGCCAATAGTTAGACCACCTAACGTTGAATTGCACGTTGCTAGGCTCAAAGTCTGCAGCAGCAAACATTGGCCTATTCCTTCTCAGACACACCTGAGGTGTCGCGTGTGTAAGGCCATGGGTGTGACACAAAAAGTTTTTGTAAAGTGACATAAGGGTGAAGTGGGACTGTGTGGTAAAAGAAAATGTTTTGAAGACTACCACACTAAGGCACTAAGCCAATATGTAATGTAAAAGAAACTGAAATTTTTGCATATTTCATGATATTATTTTGTCTGTTTAAAAATTAAAATTATTACTCCTTTCTTGAACACACGCAGAACTGTCTCATCTTATTTACCAAAAGCTGGCCTTTAGTACCCAAGTTCGCAGGTTCAAACCCGGCCGAAGCCATTGGATTTTTAAGGGCGAAAAAATCCTCAGCAGGCCTTCCTTCGGAGAGGAAGTAAAGCCGTCGGTACCATGTCGTAGATTTACGGCATGTAAAAGAACCCTAAATGGCGTGGAAATCGTCATTTCGGCAAAATTACCGGACGACATTCTCGCCTACAGTTCCCACTTCCGCCGCTGGGATCTCTCATGTCGTGGCGGACATGGGGGCACCTGGTGGTGAAAAGTGGGAACATCTAAAAAAAAGGCGGGGGGAAAGCAATGGCAAACTACCCCTAAGATCTTGCCCAGGATGCAGCATACCAGAGCCATACCAATCGCCTGACTGAACTCTGGTCTCTGCCCAGACCAATAATAATAATAATTTCCCAAAAAATGCAGTTTAATTCATTATTTAATCACATTTGGTTCCCATAATATTAATGTTTTTTTGTAAACCATATGCTAAAATTTAAATGGCTAGTGAATACAATGTTGTATGCAAAGGTGGCTGTAGCCATTTAAATCCCACTACAGAAAGGTTAAACAAGCCTTAAGAGGCCGTCAGTTTACCACGGTCCAGCAACTGAAGGATGGTGCATGCGTGGCTTGTCTCTCAGCCCAAACCTTTTTATTCTGAGGAAATGAAGCCTGTGCAGGGATGGACAAAGTGGCTTGAAAAGTAGGGGGACTATGTTGAAATATGATGTAACTGTAAGGTTGTTTTAAATCATATCAAACATACACTGTGGATAATTATTGACTAACCCTCGTACATACTTATCTTGAAAAGTTTATTAAGTTAATGGTGATACACCACTCAGTTTAACTGATTTACATATGTCATAAATTAACATTTTGCTCAGTGCTTCTTATTCTTTGATATTTTACCACTGAACACTTTTTTCTTGTGCAGCTTATTTCTCTGAACAGCACCATGACTTGCAAATTTCTGTTTCCCTTTATAAAACTTGCTCTTTATGGCCAAATTCATTTCAGTGTTAGTTCCATATTTTAAACTTTCTACTTTCTTTCTTTTGTTAAATGGTCCTGAGGATGACAACTTCCTCTTGTTTTTCCTTTGTGGCATGGAGTCAAACAGACCTGAAACAAAAAATAAATTTCTCTAAATAAAGTAGGTTCTACCCTGAACATGGAGACATCAAGTTTGACGTTCACGGGACTGTGCATCGTTAATGTATTTTTTAAGCATAACCAACAAGCTGCAACGTTATACAATATTCTTTATTACTGTCAAGTGCTCTACATGTTTCAGGCGGTTTCTCCGCCCATCATCAGGAGCTCAAAACTGTACACACGGCATCAGGTGTATGTCAATTTGATCTTAGACATCCCGATGTGTTATAGTAATAGCAAAAATAAAATAATTAGTACGTCGAACACATCAGTGTTTATTGTTGATAGCAGTAGGCAACATGTTTCGACCCTTAAAGGGTCATCATCAGGCCTTCTATTTGACACAAGTCTTTAAAATACTGCATACATTATGGGATCCCATTAATGTTTACAAATAATAGGGAGGCCAAGCTTGCTTGCTGCTACTGCTAACGGTCTTGACATATACCCGATGCTGTGTGTACTGTTTTGAGCTCCTGATGATGGGCGGAGAAACCGCCTGAAACATGTAGAGCATTGACAGTAATGAAGAATATTGTATAATGTTACATCTTGTTGGTTATACTTCAAAAAATACATCAAGTTTCTCCAAAATACTGGCATCCATCAAGTAGATACCCTTTTTCACACTGTAGACCATGGTCTTGTTTGTTAGTTTTATATACAGGATGTCCCAGGAGGAATGGACAAAACTTCAGGAGAGTGTTCCTTATGTTGAACTATACCGATATAACCCAAAACACCTATATCCAAAGTTGAAAGGTTACGGAGCTAATGGCCAGAGAAAAGTGTGGACATCTTACATTTCCGTGTACTGTACGTCTACAGCTGTCGCGCATTGACCTTGACAGTGCAATACAGTAGTCATCTCTGTGACTGCATGTGCTCCGCCCAACGCGATAAGACAGTACTTCATTACCGCCAGATATTCATGAGCAATGTAAAGTGCTTGGTGACCGTAAGGACAACAATGACATGAGTGCAAGTGTTTTTGTAATTCAATTTAATGGCTTTATGTCACTCACAAGTTGGTTTGATGTTAAGTACAGACATTAACATTACAGAAACCACATATTCCTGCCAGTTTTAATATGTATTTGGTAATCAATAAGTGTGTAACAGCTGTCAAAATTTCAAACTTCTCTGGCCATTATCTCCGTAACTGTTCAACTTCGGATATAGGTGTTTTGAGTTATATCGGTATAGTTCAACATAAGGAACACTCTCCCGAAGTTTTGTCCATTCCTCCTGGGACTTCCTGTATACATACATACATTCCATAAAAATATTGCCAAAATGACAGCAGGGCATGGAATAAGTCATAAACATACAAAATATACTAAATATGCAGGACATGCATATTTATTACAACACAGGTACTATATAGGTTTCAGGTACAGAAATATTGACCATCCTTAAACATAAACCATTTATCAACTCAGTATAAGGAGCGTGTATTTAAGTACCTTCTAATTGCTACTTAAAATTGTGCCTTTTCATTCCAAAGACTTGTAAGACTAAGCGGTAAAGTGTTGAAAATGTCAATGCCAGCACAGAATACACTTCTCTGAAAACGTGAAACGTGTTGGCAGCTGGTCTTTGAAGATGGTGCTGATTCCTGTCATTATTACTCTGTACAGATTAATTGGTTTGAAAATTTGCTTAGTTAATTACAGTTATATAATTATATAGTATATATAGTTAATTACAGTTAAGTACATTAATTAAAATATATATTGGCACGGAAGAGATAAAACTAGACTTTCTACAACAGACTTCAATGTGAAGTTATAAATTTTGCACCAAACACAATTCTAAAAAATTTCCTTGTGTGAAGTAAACATGTTCCACTGTTCGATTATTTTCCCCCACATAATTATTTTATGCTTTATTATAGGGTGAAAATGAGCAAAATAAAAAAACTTATGAATTATTTGATCAATATTATTCTACCCATTTAGGTGGTTATCAATTCGTAAACCAAGTAATTTTCTTCAAAATATACCTCTCTTTAACCATTCCTTATTGCGCAGTGTGCCTAATTCTTCGTTGTAAATTTAATGGTACTCGTTCTATCTAGATATAGGATCAACTTATTAGCAGTAAACCATTTATTGACACTACAGAAATCATAAAAATTTTACTAAGTATTAGGACACTAGGGGCTTCAGCATTTATTGTGGGTTCTGATCAGGAATTTATCATCAGAAGGTCATTTATGTGTATTAAGAACAGTAAAGGCCTAGAACTGACCCTTGGGGAACTCCATGTTTTAATGTACCCTAACTCAGAGCATTCTGAGTTGCTGTAAAAGATTTTATTTCACCTTTCTGTTTTTTTGTTTCTTAAACAGGACCTCAACCAATACGCACATACTCCTTAACTGCCAGGGGAATGTAATGTAGCTAACTTGTCTCATAATTTACATAGTCAAAAACCTTTACCAAATCATAGACAGTTCCTGCAGCATGCATTTTGTGGTTAACAGATTTGAACACATTATCTGTTAGTGTGAAGACAGCATTCTCAGTAAGATATCCTCTCCTAAAACCATGCTGTTCTGAGACCAGTGTGTTTTAGTCATGCACTCCACCTGTGGAAGCCTTACCAAGCATGCAAGTATACAACCAGAATTTGACATTCAGAGGACCGTGCATCGTGATATATTCTTATAATAAAAGCCAACAAGATGCCATGTTTCTCAAGTTTATTTTGATAAAGAACTCTACATGTTTCGGACAGCCGTACTGTCCATCATCAGGAGTCTCAACACTGTATACACACAGTCTGCTAGCGAGGTCAGGATAAATCCTGACCTTGCTAGCAAACAGCAACATAACTAGCTAGACAAAAACCTATTGCTGTGTATACAGTGTTGAGACTCCTGATGATGGACAGCAGATCTGTCTGAAATGTGTATTGTTCTTTATCAAAATAAACTTGAGAAACAGTTAACCCATTCGAACACTAATTTTTTTACACAAAAAGTGATTTCAAGATCGATTTATAACCTAAAAATCGATACAATCTATATGTATGATATACCATTCGATAGATCGTTTCTTCAGCTTTCAAACGGTATAAGACATGTTATGCCATCTACTGAC
>Ga0209629_10003348_pt1 | contig 11439 bp, 7 predicted proteins | sample TergutCu122P5_FD_187286 | JGI IMG/M metagenome (GOLD analysis project Ga0209629, IMG submission 187286) | Cubitermes ugandensis P5 segment gut microbial communities from Kakamega Forest, Kenya - Cu122 P5 (SPAdes) (version 2) | ecosystem: Host-associated > Arthropoda: Insects > Digestive system >...
CTGCGACATCGCCAGAGTTTCCGACGGCGCCAGACTTTCTAAACGTTCTGATAATAGTGCCATAATTATAATTTATTTATTATTTCGAGTACAAAAGTAATAAAAAGATATGAAAAACAAGAAAATAATTTCTTTTCGTATCAAAGATACCTTAAACTTATTTGATGCAAAGGTATTATTTCTTATTAAGAAATTGAAATTTTCTATTATAATTCTATTCTGTTTTTGTATCTTTGCGATTCAGTAACATAAATTATACAAAATATATACCAATGAATGAAGATAATTCAGAAAACAAATGGAATGATGTTTTATCAAAAATAAGTAAAGACAGAACCAGAACAAACCTTTTGAAAAATTCTGAACAAAAATTAATCGTCTTTTTGGTTCAGCGAATTCCTGCTGCAGTCAGTTCGGATATGCTTACCGGAATCGGTCTTGCAGGCTCGTTAATTGTTACCGCCGCTTTTGTATTGGGCAAATATTACGATCGGTATTGGTTATTGATCGGAATAGCAGGTTTTGCAATTAACTGGTTCGGCGATTCGTTGGACGGGCGTTTGGCATATTACAGAAACAAACCGCGAAAATGGTACGGATTTTCCCTCGATTTCACAACTGACTGGTTATCGAACATCGCCATCGGCTCCGGATATATTTTATATGTGGACGGTCTGTGGGAAATGATTGGATTTGGATTTGTTATGTTATATGGTTGGGCGATGGTAACGGCATTGTTGAGGTATAAAATTACCGGTAAATATTCAATAGATTCCGGTTTGCTAAGCCCTACCGAAGTGCGGGTTATTATTTCGCTTCTGTTGATTTTCGAGGTTATACTTCCCGGCTCCTTCGTATATGCAGGGATTTTAGTATGTGTTGTTTTATTTGTTGTGAATATTATCGATTTTGTAAATTTGCTAAAGATAGCCGATTCTCTTGACAAAGAAGAACGGAATAAATCATAGTATTTTAGTCTAATTGAAAAATTGTGTCGCCGGTTGAATGAAAGATAAATTGGTAAGCAAAGAGATGATTCGCGGAATGCATCCCATTTTCAGGGGTCGTTTGGGTGATGCTTTTATAAAAATTCTTTCTGCTTTCAGCGGGATAAATAAACTCAATGCCGTATATGATGCTTCCAAACACCTGACGGGGTTGGACTTCGTCAACGATATGATAGGTAAGTTGGGTATTACCTGTCGATACAAAAACAGGGAAACGCTTGAATTATTGAAAGGGAAATCTTTTATTACAGTGTCCAATCACCCCTACGGACATCTCGACGGAATTATAGAGATCGGCGCTATAGGCGCTGTTCGCAACGATTTTAAAATGATGGTTAATTGGGTATTGATGCAGATTGATACGATGGATGAATTTTTCATTGGAGTGAATCCTTTCCCAAAAAACAATAAGATGTCAACCGTGAAATCCAGTGTGGGAGGAATCAAGCAATGTTTAGACCACTTGCGAAACGGGCATCCGTTGGGCTTTTTCCCTTCAGGCGGAATATCGCTTCCTCATTTGAAAGGAGGTCCCGAAGATGCGGAATGGAAAGAATCCGTTCTTAAAATCATAAAAAAAGCAAAAGTTCCCATTGTTCCCGTGTATATTTCGGGTGGCAATTCGTGGTTTTATCAATTGCTGGGTTTTATTGGCTGGCGAGTAAGGACTGTAAGGCTGTTGCATGAGATTACGAACAAAAAAGGAAAAACCATAAGCGTAAATTTTGGAACGCCTGTTTCTGTAGAACAACAAAATGAATACGAAAATATTCGGGAATTTGGACGATTCTTGAAATCAAAGGTTTATGAAATGAGAAAGAATCAGGATTTTATAAATCTCAATATTTTATGATTACCTTTGCTTAATTCATAACTCATAATTCATAACTCATAATTCATAACTCATAACTCATAATTATTATATGCTTTATCCGCTGAAATTTGAACCGATACTAAAAGAAATTATTTGGGGAGGCGATGAAATCTGCCGTTTTAAGAATTTGCATCCGCAACGGGGCGGGATTGGCGAGAGTTGGGAAATTTCGCATGTTAAAAACAATGTATCCGTTGTTGCCGAAGGCGAACTGAAAGGTAAATCGCTCGAAGAACTGATTGAAACCTATCGTGAAAAACTTTTAGGACAGAAAGTCATCGCTCGGTTCGGAACAACTTTTCCGTTGTTAATCAAATTCATTGATGCTCGCGAACCGCTTTCCGTTCAGGTACATCCCAATGACGAACTGGCAAAAAAGCGTCACAATTCTTTCGGGAAAACGGAAATGTGGTATGTGATTCAGGCGGCGCCCGGCGCTTTTCTGTATTCCGGTTTTGCGCAGCCAATAACGTCGGAGGAATATGTCCGCAGTCTCGAAGATGATACGTTTATTAACTATTTGCAACGGCATGAAGTGAAACCGGGCGATGTGTTTTTCCTGCCTGCCGGTCGCGTTCATGCCATCGGCGCCGGATGTTTTATCGCCGAAATCCAACAGACTTCCGACATTACTTACCGGATTTACGATTACAACCGGAGGGATGCCAACGGAAATCCTCGCGAGCTTCACACGGAATTGGCTAAAGATGCGATTGACTATAAAGTGTATTCCGATTACAAAACGGATTATATTCCCGGACAGCAACCGCTTCAACTGCTTGTTACCTGTCCTTATTTTTCGACTAACCTGATTGAAGGAGAAAATTGCAATGTAATTCAAAAAACGCATCGGGATTCTTTTTCCATATACATCGGCTTGGCGGGAAGCGCTCGACTGACCGACGACAAAGGTTATTCCGTTGAGGTTCGACAAGGCGAAACCGTCCTCGTACCGGCTGAAAACAAATTGACGGCTTTGACATTCAAGGAAAAAGGAAAGTTTTTGGAGACGTTTATTTAATTAATCCAGAAATATATGAATCTCCGTTTGCCATTCGCCTTTACCAAATACGGGTTGTAAATCAATTTATAGAAATATCAAAATGTCAATTGGGAAAAGCTCAATTTTTTAGCAAAAATGATGTGAATCCGGATCGAACGAATACCGAACGAATACCGAACTTGGTATAAGGATGGTACGAAGGAAGTACGAAGAAAGTATTGCAAAAGCATGAATATCAAATGATTATAACACGCAATTTTACGATAAAATATGATATTATACAGTATTTCATGCAAAAAATTCAAAAATCAAAAAGAAAGTAACTCTCAGTTAATTATTATAAAATGATATATTTTTTATACATTCCATTGCTTTTTGATTATTCGGTTATACGAACCAAATAGTCCGACAACAAAGGATGTGCATAAAGAGAATAAATTGTATTTTTTGAAAACAAATATTGGTTCAGATTGAAAATATTTTTGTTTGTAATCATTTATTGTCTATATTGTAACGCATCGAAATAAGATTTGCCAATGGATTCAGCCTATTGTTTGTTTTGAAAAAAAATTATACCTTTGTATAAATCTTTCGTAATATGGATTATAAAAATTTACTTAAAGCAATAGGATTCAGCCCGAAAGAGAATGCCGTTGATGTTTTTTCAAAGAGATACCGGCAGGCTGACAACTATTGTATTGAAGTAGATTTTGAGAAACAAACCATTAATTACGGAGATAAAATCCAATCTGAAAATAAAACTACCCAAAATTTTTCCCAACCTGAAAATTTTGTGGTATTGGAGTGCGTTAACCGCTTGCTTGAAAAGGGTTATCAACCGCAAAATATCATCCTTGAAAAAACCTACCCTGCCGGACACGGTACATCGGGACGTTTGGACATTTGCGTAACCCGTGAGGATGGTTCAGAATATTTGCTGATTGAATGTAAAACTTACGGAAAAAAGTTCGACGAAGCCTTTTCCCGAATGAAAAAAGACGGCGGACAACTTTTTACCTACTTTAAATTCAGCAACAAAGCTGATGTTATATTGCTTTATGCATCTGAATTGAAAAACAATGAGATTGTTTACCGCAACGAAATTATAAAAATCGAAGATGATTACCGTACAGGCGCTGTAAAAGGTTTTTATGAGAAATGGAACAAACTAACCAAAGATAACGGCGTTTTTGACGATTGGGTAAAACCCTATTGTTTTGAAAGCAAAACATTAACTATAAATGATTTAACAGAAATAAAACAGGAGGACAGCAGTTTTATTTTTAATCGTTTTTTAGAAATTTTGCGGCATAATGTAGTGTCTGATAAACCCAATGCTTTCAATAAAATTTTTACGCTTTTTCTGTGTAAAATTTACGATGAAAAGGCAAATGAAGAAACTGATAACGAATTAGGGTTTCAATGGAAAGAGGGTATTGATGATGATGTTTCTTTTCAGTTGCGCCTGACGGATTTGTATCAAAAGGGTATGCTTGAGTTTCTTGAAAAGAAAGTAACAGATATTTCGGAAGATGAATTTGACAAAAAATATCAATCGCTATTTTTAAGAAACGATGATTTATCGAAAGAATTAAAAGCAGAAATCAATCGCATCCGTCTTGAAAAAAACAACGAATTTGCCATAAAGGAAGTTTACGACAAAAAATCATTTAAAGAAAATGCCAAAGTGGTAAAGGAAGTTGTTGAACTCCTGCAAAAATACAAAATCAGATACACGCAAAAACAGCAGTATCTTTCCGACTTTTTTGAATTACTTTTAACAACTGGATTAAAACAGGAGTCGGGACAATTTTTTACACCCGTCCCCGTTGCTCAATTTATCATAAAAAGTTTGCCCTTTGATGACTTTCTAACAGCTAAACTTCAAGAAGGGAAAAAAGATGAATTTGTACCGTATGTAATTGACTATGCTGCTGGTAGCGGACATTTTTTAACTGAAAGTATGCATGAAGTACAGCAATTGCTTAAAAATTGCGACAGCAATAAATTTACCGGCGAAACTAAAAGATTTATCAAAAAAGCGCAGGATTATCCTTACGATTGGGCTTTGCAATATATTTACGGTATTGAAAAAGATTACCGCTTGGTGAAAGTTGGAAAGGTAGGATGTTATCTGCATGGAGACGGTTTAGCAAATGTTATTCACAGCGATGGTTTGGCAAGTTTTGATTATTCGGAATATAAAAATAAACTACAAAACAGGGACAAAGATTTTCCGAAAGAAAACAAACAGTTTGAAATAGTTGTTTCAAATCCGCCCTATTCTGTTTCTTCATTTATACAAACTACTCGCGATTATTATACGGAAAACGATTTTGAACTTTATAAATACTTAACCGATAACAGTTCCGAAATAGAGTGTCTGTTTGTAGAGCGTACTAAACAATTATTAAAAGATGGTGGTGCGGCAGGCGTTATTTTGCCAAGTTCCATTTTGAGTAATGAAGGAATTTACACCAAAGCCCGCGAAATTATTTTAAAATATTTTGAAATCATCGCTATTACCGAGTTAGGCAGTAACACTTTTATGGCAACAGGCACAAATACAGTTGTGCTTTTCTTGCGCCGTAAAAATAATTACGACAGCATCAATTTGCAAAAATCCGTTGAGCGATTTTTTGACGATTGGCAAGATGTTACACGCAACGGTATTGAAAAACCGATTGCCAAATATGTAAATCACGTTTGGTCAACTATTTCTTTTGATGATTACCTTACATTATTAAAAAAAGAACCAAACAGTACCGTTGCCAATCACGAGATTTACAAAGAATATCAAAAAAAGATAAACGTCAAAACAGAAAAAGAGTTTTGGAATACGTTGATTGAAACTGAAAAAGAGAAATTACTCTATTTCATTTTGGCGTATCCGCAAAAAGTTGTTTTGGTAAAAACAGGCGAAAAAGAGGCAGAAAAACGCTTTCTCGGTTATGAATTTTCCAATCGCAGAGGCAGCGAAGGTATTCATCCCATACAACGGGGCAAAACCATTGACGAATGTACAAAACTTTTTGACGATAACACGTTTGAAAATCCCGAAAAGGCAAGCGCCTATATTTACAAGGCATTCTCAAATGATTATGATTTTCCGATACACGAAAGTTTGAAAAATAATATTTCCCGTATTCATTTGGTGGATATGCTTACTTTTGACAGGGTAACTTTTGCAAAAAATATTTCTACGGCGGTTAAAAAAAAAGTGAGATATGATGAAATTTGGGAATCAGACAAATTAAATTCTATTGATGAAATTGCTGTAATTCAAAAAGGCACATCAATAACAAAGGAAAAAACCATTGAAGGTAATATTCCTGTTGTTGCAGGCGGAAAGGAACCTGCATATTTTCACAATGTTTCAAATAGAAATGGTAACATAGTTACCGTTAGTGCATCAGGTGCATATTCAGGATTTGCAAATTATTTTGACAAACCTATTTTTGCTTCCGATTGCAATACAATTCAATCAAAAGACGAAATAAATATTTCTACAAAATTGATTTATTTGTTTTTGAAATCAATTCAAAATGAAATTTACGGACTACAAAGGGGGCAAGCCCAACCACACGTCTATGCCGATGATTTAGCAAAAATTCAAATTCCTCTTCCCCCCAAAGAAATACAACAAAAAATTGTTTCTGAAATAGAAGTTTTGGAAAAGAAAGAAGCGGAGGCGAAAGAGAAAATTGAAAAATTGAAAAATTCCATTTCTACAATTATAGAAGAAAAAGCAAATGGCGTAAAAACAAAATTACAAGATATAACTGTAAAAATAGGAAGCGGCGCTACGCCTTTGGGAGGCGAAGGTGTTTATAAAAGTGAGGGAATAACCTTTATCCGTAGCCAAAATGTCTATGACGGTTATTTTGTTGAAGAAGGATTGGCTTATATTGACGAAGAACAAGCAAAAAGATTAGAAAGTGTCACAGTTGAAAAAAATGACATTTTATTCAATATAACAGGCGCATCAATAGCAAGATGTTGCGTTGTTGAAGAAAAATATTTGCCCGCAAGAGTTAATCAGCACGTTTCGATAATAAGAACAAATGAAAATGCCTTGCCAAAATATGTTCAGCAAATTTTGGTAAGTAAAGAATATAAAGACCAATTATTGCAAATAGGCGAGGGGGCAACTTCACGACAGGCAATAACAAAATCACAGTTGGAAAATTTTTCAATTCCTCTTCCCCCTCTTTCCGAGCAGCAAAAAATTGTTTCCGAAATAGAAAAGATTGAAGCTCAAATTGCAGAGTTAGAACAACAGTTAAGCAAAATACCTCAAGAGAAAGAAGCTGTTTTGAAAAAATATTTATAAACCGGTTGGGTATTCATTCCTTCCCAACCCATCGTTCATCATGAACCTTTATTGCATTTTTGTTGAAATACAAATCTTCTTTCTTAGGAATAGCGATTTCGTAGGTTTTCCCACCCTTGACAGTTAATTTATTGTCCCTCAGCCAGGGATTAAATTCTTTCAGAAGCATATAATTAAGCCCGTAATTCTGAGCAAAAGTGGCAATGTCGTCAATGGTTTGTGAAACGGTAATTTTTTGTACGGGAATTTGAGGATAAAAATCTTCTTTCTTAAGAATAAATCCATATTGATGCGGATTTTCAAACAACTGCTTGATTGCCAGAATACGGAATAAATAACGGGAACTTTCAGAAACAAGCAGTAAATCAAGCGCTGAATTGACTTGTTGGGTACTTAATGAAGAACTTATCTTATTCATGCCGGCATTATAGGAAATAGCTACATCCATCCAATTTCCATATTTTGCGTAAGCGTCTTTGAAATAACTGCAAGCGGCAGCGGTCGCTTTTTCAATATGGTAACGCTCATCAACTTCGGAAGTAATCTCCAATCCGTAGTCTTTTCCGGTGGATTCGAGCATTTGCCAAAGCCCGGCGGCGCTTGCCGGCGACAAAGCGCGAATATCTAAATTGCTTTCAATAAGGCAAAGGTATTTAAAATCGTCGGGAATGCCGTTTTCTTTCAAAAGCGGTTCAATGATTGGGAAATAACGGTTGGCACGTTTCAAATAGAGTAGGGTGGTCGCATGAAGATATGTGAAAGTATTGATTTCGCGGTCGAACCGTTCCCGCAAGTCGAAGCGGTCTAAAGCGATTTTTTCTCCACAGAACTCCACCTGCTCAGGAACAGGCACCGAACAGGTTTGCGCTAAGGTGTATAATTTCTGTTCAAGACTATGAATCTTGTTTTCCATTGTTGCGGCTTCCTTATTGGATAAGAGGAATAAACCCAGCATCAATAAAAAGCCTGCACTTAAAAATAGTATAATAAAATTACTTTTTTTCTTCATTTCCTTATTGATTAAGATTAGCATCGGTTGCACGCAACAAATTAACCGCTCGCGACATGGTACGGTTTTTCCCGTTAGAATCTTTGTATTCCACAATTACATAATATACTCCGGTAGGAGCAAATTTACCGTTTACCCGTCCGTCCCAGCCGCCGGAAGGATTGTTCCATTGATAAAGCAAATTTCCCCAGCGATTGAAAACCGAAGCTTTGAATGTAATTACCGAAGAAAAAGAGACTTTCAATATATCATTAGCGCCAATAGAGCTACCCGGAGTAAAAACATTGGGAATTTTCACTACCGTATTATCAATCACAATTTTGAATGTTTGAGTTGTATCAACGCAAACCGATTGAACGTCGCTTACTTCCAATGCAACTTTGTATGTTCCGTTTTTATTAAAAGTATATGGATCCGGCAAAGTTTTGTCGGTATAACGGACAATTTGATTATAAGTGTTAGTTACGCTATCTAATTGCCATATTATCCAGTTATATAATGCGGCAGTAGGCTCGTTGGCATAAGCTTTAAAAGTATAATCAATCGGAGCGGAACCACCCATTACATCACCCGAATTATGAATTTCATTATCAGCAAATGTCCTGGTTGTTTTCGCAGTAGCGTGAGCTTCTACGGCAACTGCCTTATATTCGGCAGTAGAAATACTTTGTTGCATACCGAAATGTTCGGCAAACTGATCGCCTGTCAAAGTAAACCGGGTATCCGTCAATGGCGGAGGCTCGACAGTAATTTCGGAAACAGGTCCGGGTATTTTCATTTTTCCTTCTATCAATGAAAACTGGGTATTATCCTCTTCCCAAAACAACGAATCGTAGTGCAGATAAAAATTTCGGGTAATAAATTTCGGAACGCCGGTGGGCGTATAATAAGTAAGCGGTCCGGTATTATTGTCCACAGTGGCTAAAAGATTCAAAGCCGTACATTTATATTCGTTATCTTCTATTTGCAGGTCGGAAAAATGCGGAATATGCCGGCTATAATCGATAATCCAGACATAATGCGTCTGCGGGTCAACCGGCGAACCGACAAAATAACCGTAACCATCCTGAATTTCGGTTCCGGAAATAGTTGACATATTCCCATTTTGAATGGAAGAAACAGGCGTTGCGTTGTTAGCATTATCTGTATATCGATACCATTGTCCGGATGAAGGAAAGCTGATTTGTGCATTGGAAAGTCCATTCAACAGATAGACTTCCAAGAAGTTCGGAATACTGTCTGCCCGCAACGGAACGCCGCTTCCTCCGCTTACCGAATAGTATTGTGCGGCAAGCGGCGAAAACAAACTTAATAACATCAAAAAAACTAAACTCCGTTTCATGTGCCAAATATATTATTTTTTTTCTATCTTTGCGCTATATTTTTTGATTATTTAAAAAACTATGTCAAAACATCGGCTATTTTTATTACTTGCATTTTTATCCTTGTCTTTCTATAACGTAAAATCGGAAGAAGCATTTTATCCGGAGCCTGATTTTTTTACTCAGGATGACGATTATTTTTTACACACCGTTGAACGGGGACAAACCGTATATTCCATATCGGTTATGTATAGTGTGTCTGTTGAAGATATTTACCGGTTAAATCCGGAAAGCAGGAAGGTGGTGCGTGCCGGAGAGGTCTTAAAAATCCCGCAAGAATCAGGGTCTTATCTTTATCACACCATTTTACCTCAAGAAACTTTGTATTCGCTTGCGCAACAAAATCACATGAAAGGCGAAGATATAATTGCAGCGAATCCGGGCTTATCCGTTAAAACTTTTACAATCGGAAAGATTATCCGGATTCCAACCAACAGGGTAACAACGCCGATAAAAGGGGGAAATGAAGACGTAAATAGATTAAAAACCAACGCTTTATTATCAAAGGTTTATCCGCCGAACGACGTTAATATGATAAAGATTGCGCTTCTATTACCTTTCGGATTAGATGAAGATACAAATGTTCCGAACCATCCAAGAAGCCGGATGGTGGAATATTACGAAGGTTTTTTATTGGCATTGCAGGATATAAAAAAGATGGGTATTTCCGTCGATCTGCAAACTTATGATACGGGAACAGGCATAAAAGAAATTCCGGCGCTCCTGAAGAAAAAAGAAATGCAGGATGTTCACTTGTTAATCGGCGGATTTTATGATGAACAAATCAAAGATGAACAAATCAAACTTTTATCGCGATTTGCCAGAGAAAAAGATATTCCTTATGTCATTCCTACTACCTCCCAAAGCAACGAACCTATCAATAATCCAAATGTTTACCAGATAAATACGCCTCAGTCTTATTTGTATTCCAAAGCTTCTTTAGCTTTCATCAATAAATATGGCAGAGATAACATAATTATTGTATCGGACGAAACGGGCGCTTCCAACCAAAAAGAATTTATTGATTTACTTAAACAGGATTTGCAAGACAAAAAGATTCAATACAAAACCGTCGTGTTTGGAACTAATTTTTATAATGACATCAAAACTTTGGCTAACGCAAATCAAAAAAATGTCGTTGTTCCTTCCGACGATTCAGCCGAAACGCTGACAAAAATAACAACTCCGCTGAAAGGGCTCGTCGAAACCCAGCCAAATTTATCCTTGTCTTTATTTGGTTATCCGGTTTGGCAAGTATATAGCGGGAAGTTTTCTACAGATTTTTTCCGTTTAAATACAACTTATTATTCTGCTTTTTATTCCGATCCGACTTCACCGGAAGTAAAAGCTTTTAATAATACTTTTTACAAATGGTTCACGCGAGTTTTAGACAACAATTTTCCAAAACTCGGTATATTTGGTTACGATACGGGAATGTATTTTATTCAATTAATCCATAAATATGGTTCTTCATTCGATTCCCACGTCAATGATTTAAGATATTCAGGGATTCAAACCGATTTTAATTTTGAAAGGGTGAATAATTGGGGCGGGTTTGTCAATAAAAATATGTACTTAATCAATTACAATCCGGATTCTTCCATAACAAAGACGCTCGTCAAATGAAATTTATCGGAATAATTGCATTGTTCATTTTCTTATGGTGCGGAGAACGAGCCTGTTCGCAGACCAATTCATTTCAGCCGGAATGGGGATATGGCATTAACGGTGGCGTTACTTTTTCGAGAGTGGGATTCAACTCCTATATTAATGTTCCGCGAGTACTTCTTAAACAATATTCCGGCGGAGTTACCGTACGTTATATTTCCGA
>Ga0209629_10003350_pt1 | contig 11438 bp, 10 predicted proteins | sample TergutCu122P5_FD_187286 | JGI IMG/M metagenome (GOLD analysis project Ga0209629, IMG submission 187286) | Cubitermes ugandensis P5 segment gut microbial communities from Kakamega Forest, Kenya - Cu122 P5 (SPAdes) (version 2) | ecosystem: Host-associated > Arthropoda: Insects > Digestive system...
TGGCGGTGACGGTGGGATTTGAACCCACGGAGGGTTGCCCCTCACGCGCTTTCGAGGCGCGCTCCTTCGGCCACTCGGACACGTCACCGCCGGCAATAGTAGCCGCCCGGTCGAAGCGAGTCACACCGGCCACGGGACGGGCAGCGGCGGGGATTGAGCCAATCCGACGGGCGCGCCGGTCGTTGAGCCGATCTCGCGCTGTCACGCGGCGTGGGACCCCGAGTCGCGTCGGCGACTGGCACGACCTGGCGTGGAGAGGTAAGCTGACGCCGCTGTTTTGCGCCTGTAGCTTAATGGATAGAGCAGCTGACTACGGATCAGCAGGTTGGGGGTTCAAGTCCCTCCAGGCGCGCCAGAGGCCCCCCTCTCACCGTCACCCGCCACGGGGCGTGGCGCCGCGCCACCACGGCGCTGACCCCTACCGCTGCAGCTGGCAGACGGGGCAGAAATAGACGTTGCCACCGAGGAAGGCCTGCCGGACGATGCCGCCGCCGCAGTCGGGGCAGGGCCGGGCGACGGTCTTGGCCGACAGGATCGTCGGGTAGCCGCCGGGATGGCCGAAGAGGTCTTTCTCGGTGTCCCGACCGCCCGCCTCGGCCATGGCGGTGAGCGTCGACCTGACGGCCTCGTGGAGGCGGTCGAGGTCGGTCGGGGAGAGTTGGCCGAGCCGCGTCCGAGGATTCACCCGGGCCCGGAACAGGATGTCCTGCAGCACGCCGTTGCCCAGCCCGGGGACGCGCTGCTCGGTCGCCAGCAGGGCCTTGGCCGACAACGTGGGCTTGGCGGCGGCCACGAGGGTCTCGAAGTGGGCCCGTGTGAAGCCGGGGCCGAGCGGTGAGGGCCGGTCCCGGGCCACGCGGTAGTACGGCGAGTCCAGTTCACCGGGAGCGCTGAGCCAGATGCCGCCGTACATCTGCACCGAGGCCACGAGCGCGCTGCCGTCGTCGAGCCTGAGAGCGAGTTGGTGCTTGGCCGGCAGCGGTTGCCCGGGGGCGAACCGACGCAGGTTGACGCCGTCACCGAGGACCAGCGCCCAGTCCCCGACCGTGATCTCGACGAGGCCGCCGAAGGCCTGGGCGTCGCTCAGCCGGCAGCCGGTCAGGGCGGGCCCGTAGGCCGCCGGGTCACCGCTGAAGAACGCCATCCGGTGGGGCGAGGAATTGGCCACCACGTCGGCGATCACGCGGCCTGTCGCCACAGCGCGCACTTGATCGGCCAGCGTCCAGGCCTCGGGCAGCTCAAGCATGGGGGGCCTGGTCGACGACGGCGTGACCGGGCTGGTTCATGGCCCCAGCGTAGAGGCTGTCCCGGCGGGGGAGAGCCGTGACGATGGCGGCACCGGTGGTGCGGGGCGCTCAGCTCAGCTATGAGCGCCGACCGGCACCCTCGTGGTTCCCGGCGCCGACGTGGGCAGGGTGTCGGACTTGGCGGGACCCGCCGGGGGGCTCGCCGGCCGCTTGGGCGCTGGCCCGTCGATCAGACGCGAGGCCCGCTTGTGCTTCTCCGACATCAGCGCCGCCACCGAGGTCTCCTCGAAGACCGCTTCGATCGCCTCGGCGATGAGCGGCGCGATCGACAGGACGGTCATTTTCGGGATTCTCTTGTCCGGCGGGATCGGCAGCGTGTTGGTCAGGATGACTTCCTCGAAGGCGCTGCGCTCCAGCCGCTCGACCGCCTTGCCCGACAGGATGGCGTGGGTGGCGGCGCCGATGACGCGGGCCGCCCCTTCCTGCTTCAACGCTTCGGCCGCCAGGCAGATGGTGCCGCCCGTGTCGATCATGTCGTCGACCAACAGGCAGGTCTTACCGACGACGTTGCCGACCACCTCGTGGACCTTGACGGTGTTGGCCACGTTGGGGTCGCGCCGCTTGTGGATGATGGCGATGGGGCAGCCCAGCCGGTCCGACCACATGTCCGTCGTCTTGACCCGGCCGGCGTCCGGCGACACGATCACGAGGTCGTCCAGCGAGTACTTCGACTCGACGTAGTCGGCCAGCAGCGGCAGGCCGTAAAGATGGTCGACCGGGCCGGAGAAGAAGCCCATGATTTGGGCCGCGTGGAGATCGACCGACATGATGCGCGTGGCGCCCGCCGCGGCGAACAGGTCGGCCACGAGCCGCGCCGAGATCGGCTCGCGGCCGGCGTGTTTCTTGTCCTGGCGGGCGTAGGGGTAGAAGGGGCAGATCACGGTGATGCGCCGGGCCGACGCCCGTTTCAGCGCGTCCACCATGATGAGTTGTTCCATCAGCCAGTCGTTGACCGGCGCGGCGTGGGCCTGCAGGACGAAGGCGTCGCAGCCCCGCACCGATTTCTCGAAGCGGACGTAAATCTCGGAGTTGGCGTAGGTCTCGAACCGGGTCGGAACGATGTCGCAGCCCAGGATCTGGGCGATCTGCCCGGCCAGGCTGGGGTGCGACCGACCCGCGAAGAGCATCAAGTGTTTGACATCCCGTTTCGTCGGATCGGGCATCTGCGCACTCCTACGACTGGTCGCTTGACGGCTGATCCTGCCCCGCCGCGCCCGCCGCGTGGGCGGCCGCAGCCGCCTTCGTCCCGGGCCACTTCCTTTCGACCCAGCCGGCCACGTTGCGCTGGCGGCCCCGGGCCACGCCCAGCTCGCCGGCGGCGACGGGGCCGGTGATGACGGAACCGGCGGCGACGAAGGCGCCGTCGCCGATCTCGACCGGAGCCACGAGGACCGAGTCGGAGCCGACGAACGAGTGCGCCCCCACCGTCGTGTGGTGCTTGTGGACGGAGTCGAAGTTGGCGAAGATCGTGCCGGCGCCGATGTTGGTGCCGTCGCCGACGACGGCGTCGCCGCAGTAGCTGAGGTGGGGCACCTTGGTCCCGACGCCGAGCCGGGCGTTCTTCGTCTCCACGAAGGCGCCGATCTTGCCCTTCGGTCCCAACTCGGTGCCGGGCCGGATGTAGGAGAACGGCCCGACGACCGCGCCCGGGCCGATCGTCGCCAGCGTGGCCTCGGAGCGCAGGACTTGGGCGTCGCGGCCGACCTCGACGTCGGTCAGCCGGGTGCCGGGCCCGAGGATCGCCCCCTCGGCCACCGTCGTGGCGCCGCGCAGGAAGGTGTCGGGCCAAATCTCGACGTCTGGCGCCAGCGAGACCGACTTGTCGATCCACGTGGTGGCCGGGTCGATCACGGTCACCCCGGCGAGCATCCAGTCGCGCACGATCCGGCGATTCATCTCGCGGTTCATGGCGGCCAACTGGACCCGGTCGTTGACGCCCATGGTTTGCCAGACATCGGGCTCGATCTGGGCGCCGACCCGGCGGCCGCGTGACCTGGCGTAGGCCACGACGTCGGTCAGGTACAGCTCGCCCTGGGCGTTGTCGTCGCGCAGCCGGGCCAGGCCTTCCGACAAGGTGGCGGCGTCGAAGACATAGATCCCCGCGTTGATCTCGCGGATCCCGCGCTGGTCGTCGCTGGCGTCGCGTTCCTCGACGATCTGGGCCACGGTCTCGCCGTCGCGGACGATGCGCCCGTAGCCGGTCGGGTCGTCCACCATCGCGGTCAGCACGGTGACGGCGTTGCCGTCCTCGCGGTGGGCGCTGACGAGGTCGTTCAGCGCCCGGCCCGACAGCATCGGCACGTCGCCGTACGTCACGACGATCTCGCCCGCGATCTCGCCCAAGGCTTCCAGGCCGCACTGGACGGCGTGGCCGGTGCCCCGGGGCGATTCCTGCAAGGCCCGGATGGCGGTGGGGGCGATCTCGTCGAGGTGGCTCTCGACTTGGTCGCCCATCTGGCCGACCACGACCACGAGCCGCTCCGGTTGGACCGACACCGCGGTGTCGAGGGCCCAGCCGAGGAGGGAGCGACCGCCGATCTGGTGCAACAGCTTGGACTTGGTCGACTTCATCCGCGTTCCGCCCCCCGCGGCCAATACGATGACGGCGGCCACGCCAGCGGGCATGTCAGACACTTGCGCCCTCCTCCATTCGTCGTGCGTTCCCCGGGTAGGAGTCGAACCTACTGCGCTAATCCTGATCCAAAGTCAGGCGGGCCCTGCCGAAAGACCAACCGGGGACGGTGCGCCGGCGCTTACTCTAGCCCGACTTGGTGACGCGGTCGCACCCCGGTGACACGTTCACCCGTCCACCGCCGTGGGGGCCTGCGTCCGGGGCGGGGGCGTCGCGGTCGGGCGGCGGTGAGAGGCCCTCGCCGTTGGTGACGGCGTCGGCAAGACGTGGGTCGTTACCGGGCGGCGGTGATGGAGTCCGGCGGCTGGCGCGGTCCGCCGGCCGAACAACGCCGTGGCGGTCGGCGGCCCGGCGGGCGGACCACGGGGCCGTGGCAGTGACGAAATGGCCGAAGAGAGGTGGCCGAGGAGGAGACCGCGGGGGCCGGCCCCAACGGGTCAGACGTTGGCGGCTTGGACGAGATTGCCCAGGGCCGCGAACGAACCTTGGCCGACATTCGCCAGCCAGCTCAACAGGACACCGATCACGTGCTGGATTTCGGCGAGGATGATTGTGGAGAACAGGATCATGGTTTTCTTCTTTCGTGCTGATAACGGACAACGGGATGGGGAATCGGGTGGCGGCGGCCGTGGCCCGACGGGACCGGCGACAGCGGCGCGCCCGGGCAGACGCTGGGACGGCCAGCCTGGGGAGAACCAGGCTCCGTCTGAGGGACGCCGGGCGGGCGCTATTTGAAGCGGGCCCAGCCGAGCCACGAGCCGAGCACGCCGTCGAGCAGATGGCCACTGATCGAGAAGAACCAGTCGGTCAACGCGGCGACCGCCTGATACATCACTGTGGCGGCGTTTCCGACTAGCCCGATCAGGCCGTTCAGGTCATAAGCTATGTCAATCATGAGGCTGCTCCTTGGAGGAATGAATACTGTCAACGGTGGATTTCTGCCGGGGGCGCCAGCCACACTAGTTGAGAAATTCCAGGAGGGCAAGGCCTCAATTCCAGTGCCACTGGAATTGCTGATGAGGGATTTATTCTCGGCCCCCGGGCGCCGGCCCGGCGGCGGGCTCGTGGTGAGCAGGCTGACGCCGTCTTAGTCTTATCTTGGAGAGGCCTGCCTAGCGTCTCGGCCATGAGGACGGTGAGCCGAAGCGGAATGACCGAATGCCCTGGTCACGGGCAGCGGCCAGTCGCCGTCGCCGGTCGTCGGGGACGGCCCGCGGCGCGTCCGGCGCGAGTCGCGCGAGTCCCGTCATCGCCCCGGCCCAGAATTGCCGTCGCGACAGCCATCAGATACCCTGTGGGGGACCCCCATGGCGGGTATGAGACGCGCTGCGGCGACTCGAGGTTCTCGCACCCGAAGCGACTAGTCGGCGACACACCGGTCGCCTGGTCGCTCTTGCGCGACCCAACGAGCGGTGTCCGCCGCGCGTCCCGGGGCACGGTCGTAGCCCTTGGCAGCAGCGTGGTGCAGGCAGGAGATTGACATGACGACGACACGTGGCCAAGTCGGGCCCACCGCGCCGGCCAGCCTGGCGAAGTCCCGCCGGCGACTGCCGGCGCGCTCGGCGGCCACCGCCCGGGTGGCGGCGTTCACCGTCCCTGCCTCGCCGTCCCGGACCCGCTCGTGGCGGCGCTGGGTGGCGACCGAGCGCTTGATGGGGACCGTCTTCTCCCTCCAACTGGTGCGCGGTCCGGAAGACGAACAGGCCCGCTTCGAGGCCGTGGCCGCCGCCTGCTGGCAGGAGTTGCGCGAGATTGAGCGCCACTTCTCGCCGTTCCTGGCCGACTCCGACATCCGCCGCATGGCCCGGGGCGAACTGACGCTGGCCAAGGCCGACCGCCGGGTGCGCGAGGTCGAGACTCTGTGCCGCGACGCCCGCCAGCGCACGGGCGGCCTGTTCGACGCCTGGCGCGACGGCGTCTTCGACCCCATGGGCCTGGTCCGGGGCTGGGCGGTCGATCGGGTGACCGACCGCTACCTGCTGCCGCTTCTTCACGAGCTGGGCGCCTCGGCGGTCGGCCTCAACGCCGGCGGCGACGTCCGGCTGCACACGGCGCCGACCTCGGCCTGGCGCTGGCGCCTGGGCCTGGCCGATCCCCTGTCGGCGCGGCGGCCCGGCTCCGAGCGTGAGGCGCTGTCCGAGGAGGCCCCGGCGTCGTCGCTGACCGACCGCCGGCCCCCGGTCATCGCGACCGTCGGCATCATGGACGGCGCCATCGCGACATCCGGGCCCGCCGAGCGAGGCATCGTCATCGACCCCAGGACCCGCACGCCGGCCCGGAGCGTGGCGTCGGCCACGGTCTTGGCCGACACGCTGGTCGAGGCCGACATCTGGGCGACGACGGCCGTGGCGGCGGGCTTCGGGACGCTCGACTGGATCACGCGGGCAGGGACGCGGTCCGGCCTGCTCGTCGCGCCGGACGGCCGGACGCGGCGCTGGTCGGGCGCGGTCGAGCTGGTCGCCCCGGCGGACACCTGCCTGGCCGCCTGACCGGCCCGAGTCGGCCAGCCGGCGCGACGCCCGACCCCGGGGTCGCCGACCCCAGTTCGGTCGGGCGCCGGCGCGACATCCAGGCGAATCCCTCGAATCCCTCGACGGCGACCCCGTCCCGGTCGCGCGCGGTCGTGAAGCTCCACGCCATGGCGGACATCGCCCTGGATCACTCGGCCGCGCGCCGGCGCGGGCGTGAGAGAATGCCCGCGTGTCTGGACCCCGTTTCAACTCGGACGGCCTGGTGCCCGCCATCGCCCAGGACGTCACCGACGGTCGCGTGCTGATGCTGGCGTGGATGGACGCCGAGGCTCTCGCCCGCACCGTCGCCACGCGCCGGGCCACCTACTGGTCGCGTTCTCGCGGCCAGTACTGGGTCAAGGGCGAGACCTCCGGCCACGTCCAACACGTCCGCCAGGTGCGACTCGACTGCGACGGTGACACGGTGCTCCTGCGCGTCGACCAGGTCGGCCCGGCTTGCCACACGGGGGCGCCGACTTGTTTCGACGCCGGCGAGACGCTGCTGGCGGACGACGAGGCGGGGACTTCGGCGGCGTGATTCCCCTGTTCATTCCCAGCCCGCCCCAGAACGTCTGGCACCTGGGGCCGGTGCCCATCCGGGCCTACGCCCTGTGCGTCCTGGCGGGCATCGTGGTGGCGTGGCTGGTCGCCCGACGGCGCTGGCGACGGCTCGGCGGCGACGTCGAGAAGCTGGAGAACCTGCTGCTCGTGACGGTGGTCTGCGGGGTCGTTGGGGCCCGCCTGTACTACGTCCTGATCGAGTGGGGCCGCTTCTTCGGGCCGGGCGGGGTGTGGTATCACATCTTCTTCGTCTGGCAGGGCGGGCTGGGCATTTGGGGCGGTCTCAGCGTGGGCGCCCTGACGGTCGGGTTGATGGCCCGCCACTACCGCTTCCGCCTGGCGGTGTTGCTCGACTGCATCGCGCCAGGGCTGCCCCTGGCGCAGGCCCTGGGCCGTTTCGGCAACTACTTCAACCAGGAGCTCTACGGCCGGCCGACGACCTTGCCCTGGGGCCTCGAGATCGACCCCGCCCACCGCGTGGCCGGGTACGTCGGCCAGGCCACCTTCCACCCGACTTTCTTGTACGAGTCGGCCTGGAACGTCGTCTTGGCCGCGGTTCTCCTGCTCGTCGTCGAGCGCCGCCTGGCCTGGGGGCGGGGCAAGCTCTTCGCCACCTACGTCGTTGGCTACGCCCTGGGCCGTTTCACAGTCGAGAGTTTCCGGATCGACCCGGTCAAGGTCTTCGGCCCGCTCCGGATCAACGCCTGGGTCACACTCGTGCTCGGGCTCTGCGGTCTGGGGCTGCTGCTGTGGCTCGTGAAGCGGCGGCCCGGGCCCAACCGCCCGGGCGACGCCGCCGCGCTCGAACCTCGGTCAGTGCCGCCGACCCGGGCGGCGGACCAGTCGGGCGCGGCGTCCGACGGCGTGGTCACCCCGGCGGCGGTCGGACCGGTCGGGATCGGCGCGGACCACGACGGCCGCGGCGGGGCCTCACCGTCCCGCCACCCCCCGAGCGCCTCTCCGACGTCGCCCGATGAGCCGCCGGAGAGCCAGGAGAGCGGGTGCGGCGACGGGGACAGCGGGGCGGCGGTCGATGGCGGCGGCGACACGGACGGCGCCGACGACGACGGTTCGGGGGACTAGCGTTCTCAGCGGTGGGTTCGCCCAGGACCCCCCGTCACGCACTGGGCCGGGCCGATCACGACCACGGCCGTCACGCTCTCAGCCGTGGGTTCGCCCCAGACCCAGGACGGCGAGGATTCCCGAGCCGGCTGAGCGGCAACGTGCGCGCGGGGTGCCGCAGGCCCGTGGGGTTCGATGGGTCGGACGGTAGGCTGGCCGGCATGTCGAAGATCCTGGTCGCCGTCGCGTGGCCGTACGCCAATGGTCCCCGCCACATCGGGCACGTCTCCGGTTTCGGCGTCCCGTCCGACGTTTTCGCCCGGTACCAGCGGATGGCCGGCCACGACGTGCTGATGGTGTCGGGGTCGGACGAGCACGGCACGGCGATCCAGGTCCAGGCCGACAAGGAAGGGCTCACCCCCCAGCAGACGGCCGACAAATACCACCGGGTGATCGCCACGGATCTGCGGGACTTGGGCCTGACCTATGACCTCTACACGCGGACCACGACCCGGAACCACGAAACCTGCACCCAGGAGCTGTTCCGCGCGCTCGTGGCCAATGGGTATGTCGTGCCGAAGACCCAACTGGGCGCGATCTCGCCCTCGACCGGGCGGACGCTGGCCGATCGCTACATCGAGGGCACCTGCCCGCTCTGCGGCTACGACGGGGCCCGGGGCGACCAGTGCGACCAGTGCGGCAAGCAGCTCGACCCGATCGACCTGATCGAACCCCGCTCGCGGCTCAACGGCGAGACGCCGCAGTTCGTCAACACCGAGCACTTCTTCCTCGATCTGCCGGCCCTGTCCGAGTCGCTCGGTCGGTGGCTCGACACGCGGACCGACTGGCGGCCCAACGTCATGAACTTCTCCCGCCAACTGCTCAAGGAATTGAAGCCGCGCGCTATCACCCGCGATCTCGACTGGGGCATCCGCATCCCCGTCGACGGCTGGCGGGACAACCCGATGAAGTCGATTTACGTCTGGTTCGACGCCGTCACCGGCTACCTGGCGGCCGCCTTGGAATGGGCCCGGCGGCGCGGGGAGCCGGAGGCCTGGCGGCAGTGGTGGCAGAACCCTGAGGCCGGCTCCTACTACTTCATGGGCAAGGACAACATCACGTTCCACTCCGTCATCTGGCCGGGCATCCTCTTGGGCGCCAACGGGCGGGGCGACCACGGGGGGGTGCCGAGCGCGCTCAGCCCGCTGCAATTGCCGACCGAGATCGTCAGCTCGGAATACCTGACAATGTCGGGGTCGAAATTCTCGACCAGCCGGCAGACGGTCATCTACGTCGGCGATTTCCTGCGCGAGTTCGGGCCCGACGCGCTGCGCTATTTCATCGCCGTGGCCGGGCCGGAGAACCAGGATTCCGACTTCGTCTGGGAGGAATTCGTCCGCCGGACCAACACGGAACTGAACAACGAGTGGGGCAACCTGGTCAACCGGGCCATCGCCATGGCGGCCAAGAACAACGGCGGCGTGCCCCGGCCGGGGACCACGACGGCGACCGACGAGGCGCTGCTGACGGCGTCGCGCGAGGCTTTCGCGGTGGTCGGCGAGGCGTTGTCGCGGGCCCGTTTCAAGCAGGCCATCGGCGAGGCCATGCGGGTGGTCTCGCTGGCCAACAAGTACCTCTCGGAGACCGAGCCGTGGAAGCTGAGGGACGACCCGGGTCGGCGTGACACGGTCTTGCACACCACCCTCCAGGTCGTCCAGGACTGCAACACGCTCCTGACCCCCTTCCTGCCCCACGCCGCCCAGCGGATCTTCGAGCAGCTGGGCGGCGAGGGCGTCTGGGCGGCCCAACCGGAACTGACCGAGGTCGCCGAGGACGGTGGCGAGCTCTACCCGATCCTGACCGGGGATTACACGGCGCAGCAGGCCACGTGGGAGTCGCGGCCGATCGAGGTCGGCCGGCCCTTAGCCAAGCCGACGCCGGTCTTCACGAAACTGGACGATCAGTTGGGCGTCACGGGGCCGGACTGGGCGCCGATCACGGGGTGAGCCACCCAGGAGACTGCGTTCTCCTCCGTGGCGGGAGAAAACGCGGCGAGCGAAGGGAGGCGGGGGGTCTGAGGGGGGTCGTCCGCCCTCGTTTTCGGACGAGCGGCGGGGGGTCGAAGCGGCCCGCCGGCGGGCGCGAGCGCGTCCACTGCCACGAGCCTGCTGGGGCAACCACAGGCTCCCTGAAATGTACGAAGTCGGTCACGTACAGATGTACGAAGGAATCCTCGTACGTTTATGCGCCCAAGACAGGCGGTGTGGCGACGGGCACGTCCGTGTGGTCACGGCCACGACAGTCGTGAGCCCCCCGGCAGACCACTAGAGTCAACCTCCGTGACAGCGACGAAGATCGATGGCAAGGCCCAGGCGGCGGCGATCCGGGCGGAACTGGGCGAGCGCGTGGCGGCGCTGCGGCGGCGCGGCGTGGTGCCGGGTCTGGGCACGATCCTGGTGGGCGACGACCCGGGCAGCCGCGCCTACGTCGCCGGCAAGCACCGCGACTGCGCCCAAGTCGGCATCGAGTCGCTCCGGGTCGACCTGCCGGCCACCACGTCGCCGGCCCAGCTGGCCGAGGCCATCGACCGGCTCAACGCCGATCCCGCCTGCACGGGGTTCATCGTCCAACTGCCCCTGCCGGCGCAACTCGACGACAACTGGGCGGTCGAACGGGTCGATCCGGCCAAGGACGCCGACGGGCTGCACCCGATCAACCTGGGACGTCTCGTCTTGATGGCGCCCGGCCCCTTGCCCTGCACGCCGCGCGGCATCGTCGAATTGCTGCGCCGCCACGACGTGGCGCTGGCCGGGTCCGAGGTCTGCGTCGTCGGCCGTGGCACGACCGTGGGGCGGCCGCTCGGCCTGCTCTTGACCCGGCGGAGCGAGAACGCGACGGTGACGCTGTGCCACACCGCCACGCGCGACCTGGCCGCGCACACTCGGCGGGCCGACATCGTGGTCGCCGCCGCCGGGGTGCCCGGGCTGATCCGGGCCGACATGTTGAAGCCAGGCGCCATCGCCATCGACGTCGGCATCACGCGGACCGAGGCCGGCTTGACCGGCGACCTGGCGCCCGATGTGTGGGACGTGGCTTCGCTGGTCGCGCCGACGCCGGGCGGCGTGGGGCCGATGACGCGGGCCATGCTCTTGGTCAACGTCGTCGAAGCGCTCGAAGCGCGTCTCGACGACGTGTCCGGCCCGCCGGCCGGCCAGACCGGCTAGTCTCCGCGCCAACGGCGCCCACATCATCGGACACTCGTCAGGAGAAGTCATGGTCCGCTCGCACGACGCCCTCCAGGACACCGCCCTGATCGCCGTCTTCGCGGCCCTCATCGCGGTCTTCAGCGCGCTCGTGCCCGGATTC
>Ga0209629_10003351_pt1 | contig 11438 bp, 6 predicted proteins | sample TergutCu122P5_FD_187286 | JGI IMG/M metagenome (GOLD analysis project Ga0209629, IMG submission 187286) | Cubitermes ugandensis P5 segment gut microbial communities from Kakamega Forest, Kenya - Cu122 P5 (SPAdes) (version 2) | ecosystem: Host-associated > Arthropoda: Insects > Digestive system >...
CGCGCACCAGGCCTGGCTGGCGCTGGCCCGGCGGATTTCCGCCGCACGGGCGCAGGCCGCGCCGCGCCTGTCGGCGGCGGTAACCCAGGCGATGCAGCAGTTGGGCATGGCCGGCGGGCGGTTCGAAGCGGCGCTCGCTCCCCAGGACAAACCGGCCGCGCATGGACTGGAAGGCGTGCAATTCCTGGTCGCGCCGCACCCGGGCGCGACGCCGCGTCCGCTGGAGCGCATCGCCTCCGGCGGCGAGTTGTCGCGTCTGGCGCTGGCCATAGCCGTCACCACCAGCGCGCTGGGCGAAGCGCCCACGCTGGTGTTCGACGAGGTGGATGCGGGCATCGGCGGCGCGGTCGCCACGACCGTGGGGCAGATGCTGCGGCGCTTGGGGCGCGACCGGCAGGTACTGTGCGTGACGCATCTGGCGCAAGTGGCGGCTTGCGCCGACCAGCATTTCGTGGTGGACAAGCGGCAGGGCGCCGGCGGCGGCGCGGTCAGTACCGTGCAGGCGGCGCTGGAGCAAGCGCGCGTGTCCGAGATCGCGCGCATGCTCGGCGGCGACGCGGCCTCGCCCGTCACGCGGGCGCACGCGGCGCAGTTGCTGGCGCAGGCGGCCGAGGCGGCATCATGAATCAGGATTTGGTCGTCATCACCGGCATGTCCGGTTCCGGCAAATCCATCGCCCTGCACGCGCTGGAAGATGCCGGCTACTACTGCGTGGACAACCTGCCGCTGCAACTGCTGGAGCCGCTGCTGGCGCTGGAAAAGCACAACCGCCACCACAAGCTGGCGGTGGCGATGGACGTGCGCGGCGGCGAATCCATCCCGGGCCTGCCGCGCTTGCTCGATGATCTGGCACGCAGCGGCGTTAAAGCGCACCTGATTTTTCTCGACACCAGCGACAGCACGCTGATCCGGCGCTTTTCCGCCACGCGGCGGCGGCATCCGCTCTCGCACCCGGACGCCGCCGACGCGCACCAGGCGCTGATACAGGCCATCGCGCATGAACGCGACTTGCTGTGCAACCTGCGCGAGCGCGCGCACATCATCGACACCAGCTTTCTGCGCACGGCACAGTTGATGACTTTCGTCACGCAGCTCATCGGCGCGAGCAGCGCGCACCTGACGCTGGTGTTTGAATCGTTCGCCTTCAAACGCGGCGTCACGCAAGACGCCGACTACGTGTTCGACGTGCGCATGCTGCCCAACCCGTTTTATGAAGAAGACTTGCGCACCCGCACCGGACTCGATCAGCCGGTCATCGATTTTCTGAACCGGCAGCCCGAAGTCAACGCCATGGCCCAGCAAATCGCGGACTTTCTGCACACCTGGCTGCCCGAACTGGCGCGCGACCACCGCAGTTATGTCACCGTCGCCATCGGCTGTACCGGCGGACAGCACCGCTCGGTTTACCTGGCCGAGCGACTGGCCGCCCAATTCAGCCGCGAATGGCACACCCTCACGCGGCACCGGGAAATCGACCCGAAGTGAAAGTCAAGCCGTAATACGGCTGCACGATCTGTGCGTCTGGTCCAGACGTCGAGGCTTGCCGCGCGGCAAGCCCCGACCCATGAACTATCTCATCGAAATACCGCCGAAACAGTACAACTGGCGGTAATGACGCTGGTCGTGTAAATATTCCCGTGAAGCGTACCCCCGCAAGTACCGGTCACCGAGGAGACCTGGTAGTTGGCATTGGGCGTGAGCATGAACCAGAGGGTCGTGCCCGCGGGAACCGAGAGGCTGCCCGATGGGCTGATGCTGCCGCCGGTTCCCGCGCTGGCCGTGACGGTGTAGTACGTCGGCGCATACGAGAAATTGGCCACTACCGTGCAATCGGACGTGATGGCGTTGGTTGTGAAAATATTGCCGGTGAGCGTGCCCCCGCAAGTGCCGGTGACCGAGGAAACCCGGTAGTTGACATTGGACGTGAGCGTGAATGTGCGGGTCGTGCCCGAAGCCGTCGAGAGATTGCCCGAGGGGCTGATGCTGCCGCCCATACTCGCGCTGGCCGTGACGGTGTAGTTCTGCGTCTGCGCTTGCGTGTACGTGAAATTGGCCACTACCGTGCAATTGGACGTGATGACGTTGGTCGTGAAGGTATTGCCATTGCGCGTACCCCCGCAAGTGCCGGTTACCGAGGAAACCTGGTAGTTGGCATTGGGCGAGAGCGTAAACGAGCGGGTCGTGCCCGAAGCCGTCGAGAGACTACCCGACGGGCTGATACTGCCGCCCGTACCCGCGCTGGCCGTGACGGTGTAGTACTGCGTTTGCGCTTGCGTGTACGTGAAATTGGCTACCACCGTGCAATCGGACGTGATGGTGTTGGTCGTGAAGGTATTGCCGTTGCGCGTACCCCCGCAAGTGCCGGTTACCGAGGAAACTTGGTAGTTGGCGTTGGGCGAGAGCGTAAACGAGCGTGTCGTGCCCGAAGCCGTCGAGAGACTGCCTGACGGGCTGATGCTGCCGCCCGTACCCGCGCTGGCCGTGACGGTGTAGTACTGCGTTTGCGCCTGCGTGTACGTGAAATTGGCCACCACCGTGCAATTGGACGTGATGGCGTAGGTGGTGAAGGTATTGCCGTTGCGCGTGCCTCCGCAAGTGCCGGTTACCGAGGAAACCTGGTAATTGGCGCTGGGCGTGAGGGTGAACGAGCGGGTCGTGCCTGAAGCGGTCGAGAGACTGCCCGACGGGCTGATGCTGCCGCCAGTTCCCGCACTGGCCGTGACGGTGTAGTACGTCGGCGAATAGGTGAAATTGGCTACCACCGTGCAATTGGACGTGATGGTGTTGGTCGTGAAGGTATTGCCGTTGCGCGTACCCCCGCAAGTGCCGGTGACCGAGGAAACCTGGTAGTTGACATTGGGCGTGAGCGAAAACGAGCGGGTCGTGCCCGAAGCCGTCGAGAGACTGCCCGACGGGTTGATGCTGCCGCCCGTACCCGCGCTGGCCGTGACGGTGTAGTACTGCATGTACGTGAAATTGGCTACCACCGTGCAATTGGAGGTGATGGTGTTGGTCGTGAAGGTATTGCCGTTGCGCGTGCCTCCGCAAGTGCCGGTTACCGAGGAAACCTGGTAATTGGCGCTGGGCGTGAGGGTGAACGAGCGGGTCGTGCCTGAAGCCGTCGAGAGACTGCCCGACGGGCTGATGCTGCCGCCCGTACCCGCGCTGGCCGTGACGGTGTAGTACTGCGTTTGCGCTGGCGTGTACGTGAAATTGGCTACCACCGTGCAATCGGACGTGATGGTGTTGGTCGTGAAGGTATTGCCGTTGCGTGTGCCTCCGCAAGTGCCGGTCACCGAGGAAACCTGGTAATTGGCGCTGGGCGTGAGGGTGAACGAGCGGGTCGTGCCCGAAGCCGTCGAGAGACTGCCCGACGGGCTGATGCTGCCGCCCGTACCCGCGCTGGCCGTGACGGTGTAGTACTGCGTTTGCGCGTACGTGAAATTGGCCACCACCGTGCAATTGGACGTGATGGTGTTGGTCGTGAAGGTATTGCCGTTGCGTGTGCCTCCGCAGGTGCCGGTTACCGAGGAAACCTGGTAGTTGGCATTGGGCGTGAGCGTGAACGAGCGAGTCGTGCCCGAGGCCGTCGAGAGGCTGCCCGACGGGTTGATGCTGCCGCCAGTTCCCGCGCTGGCCGTGACGGTGTAGGTGGTGGTGGAGGCGGTCGCCGTACCCAGCCACTTGTACAGCGCCGCGTTGAACGGCAGGTCGAAGCGGCCATACATATTGCTGCCGCGGGGATTGCTGCAATCGGCCGAGCCGTTGGACAACTGGCCAATAACTTCCCGACCGCTGGCCGTGAACAGGGCGCTGCCGCTGCTGCCCTCTTCGACCGTGCCTTGCGACCAGATGATGTTGTAAAAGCCGTTGTTGCCGAGCGTGGAGGACGGAGTGCAATAGACATAGCCTAGAGCGTTCGCCGTGCCGCAAGAGCCATAGGAGGTAAGCGAACCGCTGCTGTACTTTTCCAGGTCGCCCTTTGGATGGTGCAGTCCGAAAACAGCCGAGCCTGTGCTGACAGCCGGCGTATTCGAGTTCCAGCCGGCAAACATCACGGTGGACGGCGGGTTGCTGTTCAGGCGCATGAAGGACGTGTCGGTGGTGGTGGTGTTGTAGAGCAGCGTCGCCCCGCCGCTGATGCGCTGGTAGCTGCTGTCCGTCTGGAGGCTGCCGCAACTGTTCGAGCGGAAGTTCCAGTCGGTTTGCAGCGTCGAGGCGGCGGTTTGTGTCGAGATGCAGTGGTTGGCGGTCAGGAAATACGGGGTGCGATCCTGCTTGGCGTTGTTCAGCAGCGTGCCGGTGCAGTAGTAGGCTCCGCCTGCGGAAACATAGCTCATCCGGGCAACGGCGCGGATTTCATTCTGGTTGCCGCTGGTGCATGTCGCGTCAACGTTGCATTTACCGGAAGCGCCGATACCACTGCTGGCCTTGATCTCGTTGGGCAGCATCGTCAGGTGCGACACGGTGGGCAGCGACACTTTCAGTTGCGAGGGGCTGACCCCGGCGGGCAACTGGATTTCCAGCGCCGACTCTTCACCTTCCACCAGAGGCAGCCAGTAGATGTAGGCGGCAGCGCTGTTGTCGCCGGCGTCCAGGTTGGCATGGATGGTGCGCAGCACCTCCGCCGCGGTGATTTCGGTGGTTTCCGCCGCATCTGGCCCATACACGCGCAGCAGCGTGCCCGGCGGCAATTGCTCGATGCGCAAGCCCAGCCGCAGTCCCTTGGCTCCAAGCGCGCGCACGCTGATGGCGGCGCGCAGGCTGCCGTCGGCGGCGCGCGTCCACGCCAGCAGGCCCGCCGTGGCAGCCGCGTCGGCGGTATCGGACAGCGCGCGCGCCACGCCGATTTGCAGCGGCTGGCCAGGCGCCGGAGCCGGCGCCGGGACTGACAGCGCGGCCTGGGAATTGGTCAGCATGGGCAAAACAGTTGTGCGCGGCAGCACGCGCTGATGGGCGCTTTGCCACAGCGAGCGGATCTGCGCCGCCGGGGCGGGCGGCTGGGTGCCCACGGCGCTGCTGGAATCCAGCGCGTCCAAATGCCGCACAACCGGCTGGTTATTCTGGGCGAACCCCGCGGTCGCCAAAAACGGAAGGGCCAACAGCAATGCCCGCATGGTCTTGCGAAAAACTGAGTGCTTCATGACTTCAATCTCCTGCTGATGCCTTGGCAAACAAAAGAACCCCGGAACCATTGCTGCCTCCGGGCCGGAAGCCGGGCGTACCGGCAAAATTGGGCTTTGCGGCCCGATTGTGAGCGATGATTTTATTCATCATATATTAAAAATTCCGCCTGCCGCAGGCCAAGGCGACAAAGGAAGAAGAAAGAAGGAGAAATTTCGCTCCAACAGATTTCATGCCGCGTCCTGGCCATTAACCAAGTTGGAGGCCTCGGCACTTGAATCAAAACCGCTCCAATTCAAGGCGCGGCTGGTAGTTAGCCATGTTTTTGAAACAGTTTGAAAGATCCTGAGAGTGGCCTTCGCCCAATGGATCAAATGAAATTTACCTTTCAGGGATCAAACTTTACCCAATTGCTGTGATTTTTGGGTGCTGAAGGTATCTAAGCGCTCACGAGATCCCGTTTTCCACGCTGCTTAGGTTTGCGGACTTGTCCGTGGACAGGGGTAGGGCGAATTTCCTCCTCCTTCCCTCCTTCTCCGTCGCCTCGGCGGTACAACGCGACTGCGGAAATCGCGTTAAGACAGCCCGTTCAGCGGCGGGTCAGCGTCGATCAGGCGCGTGCCCGACCAGATATCGTGCCAGAACTGGCGCTGGCGCTGCAAGCGGCTGGCCAGCGCCCACGCCAGCACCCAGCCGGCGCACAGCGCCAGGCTTGCGGCCATGGGCCACTGGAGCAGCGCCGCCACTTCCAGCGGCGGCAAAACCCAAAGCCAGCACAGGGCGTAGCGCCACAGCGCGCGCGCCGGTTTAACCGGGCCGCCGCGGGCATCGACCACGCGGATACGCCAGGTTTTCATCGCCAGCGTCTGGCCGTGGCTCCAGCACCAGATGAAATAGATGCCGATGATGACGAAAGCAAAAGCCTGCATCGCATGGCGGTAGGCGGGCAGCGTTCCATGTCCGCGCGTGACGGCAATGAAGAGCAGGCCTGCCATGAATACCACGCCAAATAGCAGCACGCCCTCATATAACCAGGCGGCCATGCGCCGCGCCAGGGAAGGGGCTGTCAGGGAAACAGGCAAGTTGTCAGCGGCAACGGGAAGCGGCATGGGGCGTTGATTACAGCCAATACGTGTGCTTAGAACCTGTTCATGATCTCAAATAGCTCGCGCAGACACCTTTTCGGGATGGGATGCAAGGCGCAGTGCGCTGCCCATAGCCGGTGCTATGGGCAAGCGCTGCAACGCCGCAGACCGCCCGAAAAGGTATCTGCCCTTCGGGTTGGGCCGAAATCGGGCGATTTGGCGGCCAAGTCGTTTGCATGGGCAACCAGCCCATGCGGCGCGCCATTGACCACCAACTCATCCCGATTGCGGCCCAACGCGAGCTATTTGAGATCATGAACAGGTTCTTAGACCTTGGCACTGGGCCTTCAAGGCGAGGGTGGAATTCCATACTTGGGCTTCCCTTGACTCACATCAACGCCTGCGTCCGCTCGCCGCGTTCATAGACCACGTGGGCGCGGCCCACGATCAGCGGGTCGAGCTTGCCGACCTGCGCCAAATCCTTGTTGGTATAGGGCAGCTTGTGCAGCACGTAGCGCATGGCGTTCAGGCGCGCGCGCTTCTTGCAGTCGCTTTTGATGACGGTCCAGGGCGCGTCGGCGGTGTCGGTTTCAAAGAACATCTGTTCCTTGGCGCGGGTGTACTCGTCCCATTTGTCCAGGCTGGCCTTGTCGATGGGACTGAGCTTCCACTGCTTGAGCGGGTGGTTTTCGCGCTCTCTGAAGCGGCGGCGCTGCTCGGGGCGGCTGACCGAGAACCAGAACTTGACCAGGTGCAGGCCGCTGTTGACCAGATGCCGCTCGAACTCCGGCGCCTCGCGGATGAATTCCTGGTATTCCTGGTCGGTGCAAAAGCCCATTACGCGCTCGACGCCCGCGCGGTTGTACCAGCTGCGGTCGAACAACACCATTTCGCCGCGCGTGGGCAGATGGTTGACGTAGCGCTGAAAGTACCACTGCCCCTGCTCGGTGGGCGAGGGTTTTTCCAGCGCGACCACGCGCGCGCCGCGGGGGTTGAGGTGTTCCATGAAGCGCTTGATGGTGCCGCCCTTGCCGGCGGCGTCGCGCCCTTCAAAAATGATGACCAGCCGCTGGCCGGTTTCCTTGACCCAGGCCTGGAGCTTGAGCAGTTCGACCTGGAGCTTGAACTTTTCTTTTTCGTAGGTGGCGCGCCGCAGCAGATTTTTGTAGGGGTAGCCGCCGTCGCGCCAGTCGCTGGACAGTTCCTCGTCGGGGTTGAGCTTTTCCGCGCCCATTCGCTCGCTCGCCTTCAGGGCCTTGCGCAGCGCCTTGCGGTCGTCGGGGGAGGCGCCTTCGAGCAGCGCGCGCAGCCCCTTGGCGCGTTCAAGCGCGGTGCCGGAGCCCGCGTCGTCGATCAGCCGCCGCGCCGCGACAAGCTGTTTTTCGCGCGCCGCCGCGGTGGTTTGCGCGGTGACGAATTGGGTCAAATTCTTGCGGGTCAGCGACGGCGGCGTATCGCCGCGTTTGGCCGCGCGCACCACCGTGCCGGCGGTGTCGGCATCAAGCGCCTTGACGGCTTCGGCCCTGGCTTTGGCGGCGGGGGTTTTGCCGGGGGCGCGGGGTTTGGCGGAGATTTTCTCGGACATGAGGGATCCTCCTGGGTTTTCAAAACACGGCGGCAATGGGCCAGGCCATGCCGCTATCGGTAAGCATAGCGTCCAGCGGCTGGTCGTGCGCGCTGGGGATAAAGTTTTCGACGAAGCCCAGGGCGTAGCCCAGTCCGGCGGCGTAGGGCCGTGGGGTGAGCGCAGCCAACGTGCGGTCGTAAAACCCGCCGCCGTACCCCAGGCGGTATCCGCCCGGTCCGTATCCGACGCACGGCACGAACAGCAAGGTGGGCGCCAGCAATTCGGTATCCTTGGGCTTGGGGATGCCGTAAGCGTCTTCTTCCAGCGGGCAGCCGGGGTACCAGGCGTGAAAGGTCAAGGTTTTATTTGCCTTGTCCACCACCGGCAGTCCGATGCGGCGGCGGCGCGGCTCATCCATCAGCTCGCCGTCTTCCTTCCAGCGGTGCAGCGCGGGCAGCGGATCGAACTCGCCCTTGATCGGCCAATACGCGCCGATCACCGTGTCGGGGCGGTCCAGCAGCCAGACGCGCAGGGTTTCCTGCAGCGCGGCGGCGCGCGCCAAGCGGTCGGGCAGGTGCAATCGCTGGTGCAGCAGGCGCTGGCGCAAGGCTTTTTTGTCGAATTCCATAATGGGCGAATGCAAAACCGAATCATTTTGACACCGTTGGCCGCCGCCATTTTGGCTGGCGCCGCTTTCCTGGCCGGCAGTATGTCGGGCTGCGCGGCTGCACAGCGGGGCGGCGCGAACCGCGCGCCGGTGCCGGTCGCGGAACAGGTGCTTGCATCGCCGGGGTCCGCTCCGGCCTTTGCCCCGGCGCCTGCGCCAGCATCGGCCCCGGCATCGGCATCGGCGTCCGTCCCGGTATCGGCCCCGGCATCGGCGGCGCCGGTGAGCGGGCCCGGCACGCCGGACAGCAGCGTGATTTTGAACATGCATGAAGCGTTCCAGAACAGCCGGCAGGCCCAGCTTGCCGCGCTGCTGCCGCTGGCGCGCGGCCATCCGCTGGAGCCCTGGGCTGCGTATTGGGAGCTGAAAGCGCGGCTGGAGTCAGCCACGCCGGACGAGGTGCAGGCGTTCTTCACGCGCTGGGCCGGGACGTATCAGGAAGACCGTTTGCGCAACGACTGGCTGCTGATCGCGGGCAAGAGCCGCGACTGGGCCAGGTTCGCGGCGGCGTATCCGGGCTTCAGGATGCGCGACGATCCGCAGGTGGGCTGCTATGCGGTGGCGATGGCCGCGTCGCAGGGCGCGCCGGTGGACGCCGACGCGGTGGCGCAAGTGCGCCGCAACTGGTTCGCCCAGCGCGAGCTGGATGACGGCTGCCTGCTGGCCGCCAATGTGCTGCGCCAAACCGGGCAAATTACCGATACCGACCTGTGGCGGCGCGCCCGCGCCGCGCTGCAAGGCGGGCGTCCGGCGGTGGCGCGCGCGGCGGCGGGGTTGGCCGCGGCGCGCGCCGATCTGGATGTGGCGCAAATCCAGAATGGCGCGGCGCGCTATCTGAACGGCAAACCGCTGGCGCGCTGGCAGCCGGCGGTGCGCGCGCAACTGGCGGCACTGGCGCTGGTCAAGATCGCCACGCAAGACCCGGACCAGGCCGCCGCGCTGATGGGCGTCTGGGCCAACGCGCTGCCCAGCGAGACGCGCAACTGGGTTTGGGGCGCGATTGGCAAGGAAGCGGCGCTGCGCCTGTCCGATGACGCGCTGACGTTTTACGCCCGCGTAACCCAGCCCGCCGATTTGAACGATGACATGCTGGCCTGGCAGGCGCGCGCCGCGCTGCGGCAAAAGCAGTGGCAAACCGTGCAGACCGCCGTGGCCGCGATGCACGGCCCGGCGCGGCAAAGCCCGGCGTGGGTGTATTGGTCGGCGCGCGCGCGCATTGCGCTGGCGCGCACGGCGGGCGAGCAATTGGCGGCGTGGCAGGACCTGGCGCGGATCGCGGGCGTCAACGGCTTTTATCCCAAGCTGGCGCTGGAAGATATAGGCGGCTCTACCGCCGTGCCGCCCGCGCCCGCGCCGCTGACCGCGCAGGAGAAAGACGCCGCGCGCCGCAACCCCGGCCTGGCCCGCGCGCTGTTGATGATTTCGCTGGGCCTGCGGCCCGAGGGCGTGCGCGAGTGGAATTACTGGACCAACCTGCACCAAAGCGGCGGCATGGGCGACCGGGAGCTGTATGCGGCGGCGGATCTGGCCTGCCAGTCCCAGGTGTGGGACCGCTGCATCAGCGCCAGCGAGCGCACGCGCGATTTCATGGACTACGGCCAGCGTTTTCCGATGCCCTACCGCGACGCGGTGCTGGCCGCCGCGCGCCAAACCGGCATCGACCCGGCCTATGTGTATGGCCTGATCCGGCAGGAAAGCCGCTTTGTTACCGTGGCGCGTTCCAGCGTGGGCGCATCGGGCCTGATGCAGTTGATGCCCGCCACCGCGCGCTGGACGGCGCGCAAGATCGGCTTGACCGATTACAGCCACAACCGGCTGCAAGACCAATCGACCAATCTGCGGCTGGGCACCAGCTACCTCAAGCTGGTGCTGGACGATTTTCAGGACTCGCTGCCGCTGGCCGCCGCCGCCTACAACGCCGGCCCGGGCCGCCCGCGCGCGTGGCGGATGGGTCCGACGCTGGAAGGCGCGATCTGGGCCGAAAACATTCCGTTCAGCGAAACGCGCGATTACGTCCAGAAGGTGCTGGCCAACACGGTCGATTACGCGGCAATTCTTACCGGCCGGCCGCAGCTGCTCAAAACCCGCCTGGGCCAGGTCGGCCCGCTGCCCACGGGGGCCAGCGATCCGGGCATGGAGTTGCCGTAATTCGGGTGGCTGCTTCTGTGCCATTGCCCCCGTTATCACCCCGCGCGGCGAAATCAACCTGACCGAACTGTGCGACCGGGAGTTGCTGGAGCTGGTGCGGCTGGACTTGGAGGCGGCGACGCGGGAGGTTTAATACTGGAAGAAAAGGGAAAACACATGGCCCATATCGACGATCGCAAGGTCAAACTCTTCGAGTCCCGCCAAGTCCGCGCCGAGTGGGACGAGGGCGAGGAGAAGTGGTGGTTCTCGGTGGTGGACATCGTGGCGGTGCTCACCGAAAGCGTTGACCCGATGGCCTACTGGCGCAAGCTGAAACAGCGACTCAAGGAAGAGGGCAACGAAACCGTGACGAATTGTCACGGGTTGAAGATGCGCGCCGCCGACGGCAAGCTCCGCCTGACCGACGTAGCCGACACCGAACAGGTTCTGCGCCTGATCCAGTCCATCCCCAGCAAAAAGGCCGAACCCTTCAAACTCTGGCTGGCTCAGGTCGGCGGTGAACGCCTGGACGAAACCATTGACCCGGAGCTTTCCATCGACCGGGCCATTCAGAGCTATCGCCGCCTTGGCTACAGCGAAAACTGGATCAACCAGCGCGTCAAATCCATCGAGGTGCGCAAGGCGCTGACCGACGAGTGGGACAAATCCGGCGTCCGGCAAGGGCAGGAATATGCCACGTTGACCGACCTGATGAGCAAAACCTGGAGCGGCCTGACCACACGCGAATACAAGCAATACAAGGGCCTGAAAAAGGAAAACCTGCGCGACAACATGACCAACGCCGAACTGGTGCTGAACATGCTGGCCGAAGTCGCGGCCACCGATATTTCTCTGGTGCGCAATCCGC